>Ga0193729_1000944_pt1 | contig 15151 bp, 13 predicted proteins | sample U1c2metaG_FD_143036 | JGI IMG/M metagenome (GOLD analysis project Ga0193729, IMG submission 143036) | Soil microbial communities from a riparian zone of the East river system, Colorado, United States - U1c2 | ecosystem: Environmental > Terrestrial > Soil > Riparian zone | place: USA: East River...
TCGACGCTGCAGTACAAAGCCGGTGCAAAGCATAATGTGCGCGAGATCGGCAAGGCGCTCGGGGTGGCGCATCTGCTGGCAGGAAGCGTCCAGCGCGCGGGCGACCGTGTACGTGTCAGCGCTCAGTTGATCGATGCACAGACAGATACACAGCTTTGGGGGGAGCGGTACGATCGCGATGTGGCGGATGTATTCGCAATCGAAAGCGAGCTGGCTGGGAAGATAATCGCTCAGCTCAAAAGTAAACTTTCGGCGCAAGAGAAAGCGGCCATCGAGCAAAAACCAACGGCTGATCTTGTAGCTCACGATTTGTACATCCAAGGCAAAACACTCATCGCCACTTCTGCCTTTAGTACGCCTCTAGTAGAGAGCCTATCGGAGGCCGTTCGCCTGCTGAATCAGGCAATCGAACGCGATCCTGCCTTCGCACTTGCATATTACCAACTCGCCCAGGCGCATGATCAGTTTTATTTTAGCGGCATTGATCACACTCCTGCGCGCCTGGCAATGGCCGATGCGGCGATTCAATCGCTCACTCGGCTGCGCCCAAATTCAGGCGAAGCGCATCTCGCGCTCGCCAAGCATTTGTATTGGGGGTATCTCGATTACGACTACGCTCGCGAGGAACTGAACGTGGCGCAGAAAAGTTTACCTAACGACGCGCTGTCGTTTGAAATACTCGGCTTTATTGATAGACGGCAGAGCCGGTGGGCTGAATCGACCAAAAATCTCGAGCGCGCTATCGAGCTCGACCCGCAAAACAGTGCCTTCCTCAAACAACTCGCTGATAGTTATGTGTGTCTGCGCCATTATGCCGATGCCGAGCGCGTTTTGGACCGCGCAATCGCGGTTGCTCCCAAAGGCTCAAACATGCGAGCGTATCGTGCGGCGATCGAGCTCTACTGGCATGCTGATCCGCACCCCTTGAGCTCCACGATCAGGGCGATCATCGCCGAAGATTCGCGCGAAGCCAAAAACATAGCGCAACTTTGGCTTGAGGTATCTCTTTGCGAGCGCGATTTCGATGGGGCGCGTCGCGCCCTGGCTGCGCTGCCGATCGCTGGATGTTACGATGACTTCATTCCATTTCCGCGGATCTGGTGCGAAGGTGTAGTCGCTCAGATGAGGGACGATAAAGCGGCGGCCAACGCCGCCTTTACCACGGCGCGCAACGAAGCGGCCAAGCTGATCGTGGATCAACCCCACTATGCGGAAGCGCTATGTGTGCTCGGGATGGCTGACGCTGCTCTTGGAAACAAAGAGGACGCAATTCGTGAAGGTCGTCGCGCTGTTGAGCTCGTGCCAGTCAGCAAAAATGCCATAGAAGGCGCGTTATTGATCAGATACCTGGCTGTTATTTATGCGTGGACGGGCGAGAAGGATCGCGCGCTTAAGCGATTAGATGAAGCGGCGAAAATTCCAAGCTTTTTGAGCTACGGCGAACTGCGTCTGCATCCGCGCTGGGACCCGTTGCGCGGCGACCCGCGCTTCGAAGAAATTGTTGCCTCACTCGCGCCCAAGTAGGTGCAGCGCGGAAAAGGTATTCGCGACGTTTAATTTTATCTTAGCTGAGTCGCGGTCGTAAGGGTTGGCTTCGCCTTCACCTCTGCAAATGATTTGCTCTCGACCTTAGCCACGAGAACTGCGATTGTCGTGTTTGCATAAGGAGTGCTTGGACGCGCAAGACGCATCTGCAGAGGTGAAACCCGATCTCTCACTCGAGATTGCACATCTCTTGTTAATCGACGTGGTGGGTTATTCGAAGTTGCTGGTCAACGAGCAGATTGAGTTGCTCCAGGAACTCAATCAAATCGTGCGAAGCACCGAGTCGTTCCGACGTGCTGAGGCAAGCGGAGAACTCATCCGGGTGCCAACCGGAGATGGGATGGCGCTCCTGTTTTTCCGCAGCCCGGAGGAGCCAGCGCGGTGCGCGTTGGAAAGCAGCCGCGAATTAAAGAATCACCCACACATTAAAGTGCGCATGGGCATTCACAGCGGCCCAGTCAACAGGACTACGGATGTCAACGATCAGTCGAACGTTGTGGGCTCAGGGATTAATGTGGCGCAGCGCGTCATGGATTGCGGGGACGCCGGGCACATTCTTGTGTCCAAGCGTTTGGCGGAGGATTTGGCTCAATACCGGCACTGGCAGCCCTATCTGCAGGATCTTGGGGAGTGCGAGGCGAAGCACGGCTTGAAGCTTCATGTTGTGAACCTCTGCAAGGACGGCCTTGGCAATCCGGCTCTTCCCGAGAAACTTAAACGAGGGAAAAGATGGAAGCAGGCTGGCGCCCCGATTCGTCCAACCAGGGCGCCTCGTTGGCCGAAATCTGTGCTTGTAGTTGCCTTGCTTTTGTCGGCGGCAGCCTTGGCTGTCGGTTTTTCAATCTTTCTTCGTTGGCGAGTCCCCTCGCCTAACCGGGGACCCTCCGAAGCCAGCCCTGCAGCAATTCCAGAAAAATCAATCGCCGTCTTACCCTTCGAAAACCTGAGCGAAGAAAAAGCCAACGCCTACTTTGCCAACGGAATCCAGGACGAAATTCTGACGCGCTTATCCAAGATCGCCGATCTGAAGGTGATCTCGCGCACATCCACGCAGCATTACAAGAGCGCGCCGGAAAACCTGCCCGAGGTCGCCAGGCAACTTGGCGTCGCGAACATCCTGGAAGGAAGTGTGCAGAAGAGCGGCGACGTAGTGCGCGTGAACGTGCAGCTCATCAAAGCAGCCAATGACTCTCATCTTTGGGCCGATACGTTTGATCGCAAACTGATCGACATATTCTCCGTTGAGAGTGAGGTGGCCAAAGCCATCGCCGACCAGTTGCAGGCGAAACTAACCGGTCAGGAAGAGCAAGTCATCGCCGCCAGACCGACAGACAATGTTGAGGCTTACGATGCCTACCTGCGTGGCCTGGCTTATACTCTGAAAGCGGGAGGAGTCACACCCGCCAACTCTCTTGGCGCCCAGAAATATCTTAGGGAAGCGGTGCGCCTGGACCCGAAGTTCGCCCTTGGTTGGGCGCTGCTGTCATTTGTGGAATCGCGCGGCTACATCACCGCGGCTCTTCAACCAACGATTGCGCTGCGTGACGAGGCACGGCAGGCAGCCGAAACCGCACTCACTCTTCAGCCCAACCTTGGCGAGGCGCTGTATGCCAAGGGATATTACCACTACGCTTGCCTGAAGGATTACGACACCGCAGTGCATTACTTTGAGCAAGCACGTCAGCTTCTCCCGAATAGCAGCCGGATCCCTCAATCGCTGGCCTATGTCGCACGGAGACGAGGCCAGTGGGACCGAAGCGAGTCGTACTTCAACGAAGCCGAGCGGCTCGACCCGCGCAACATTGATCTTCTCAGACAGCATGCAGCATCCTACATTGCACTCCGCCGCTTCCCTGAGGCGTTGCGGAAGCTTGACCAGGTTCTAAATATTACGCCGGACGATGTCGATACGCTTGCTCAAAAGGCGGGTATCGCGCAAGCCCAGGGCGACCTGCCGCGTGCCTCGGCGCTCCTCTCTCCGCTCCACCCAACGGCCGATGACACCGCCGTGTTGGAAGCACAAGTTTACCAGGCGATCCTGGAGCGACGCCCTGCACAAATCGTTCCTCGACTAAAGGCAATACTTGCCAAGCCCGATCCAGCGTTGGGTTATTTGAATGGCGGACTGCGCTTTTGGTTAGGCTGGGCGGAAAAACTTTCCGGTGACGATGCCGCCGCCCAGGAAAGTTGGCGACAGGCGCGCAGCGAACTGGAACCTTTGCTCAAAGAACAACCGGAAAATTTTGGTCTCATTAGTGATCTCGCGCTGACCAATATGGGCCTCGGTGATAAGGTCGCCGCGTTGGCACTGTCGGAACGGGCCATGGCCGTGGTCCCGATCGAGAAAGATGCATTGGTGGGTCCCGCTCCAATCGAGATCTTCGCCAGAGTGGCGGCGCAGGGAGGAGAGCCCGACCGCGCCATCGCCGCTTTAGAAAAACTACTGTCCATACCGTATGCAGGTCCACTGCCTGAAAATGTGCCGCTCACTCCTGCGTTGCTCAGGCTCGATCCGATGTTCGATCCGCTTCGGCCTAACCCGCGTTTCCAAAAACTCGTGGCCTCGCTCGCACCAAAAGCGGCGAACAAATAACGCGACTGGTTGAGCGCGACCAAGCTCATCGTCGAGCCACCGTTTCGCCTTGACATGATCGAGTAAACCAACTGGAATCCAAGCTATGAAGAAACCGGCGAGGAAGAAGTCCAAGAAGCCCCCGATCAAGCAACAACAGGTCATTGTTTTCATGGACGGTAATGGAAATTACTACGAGATTCCGCGAGCGACGCTCGAGCGTAGCAGAGTGAGTGAGAGCCGCAAGAAGAAGGTCGCTGCGACTCTCGAGGATGTACCGAGTGAATTTTGGTACATCGGGGGTCCAGCCATCCCCGGGAGTGTCGCAGCTCCCAAATTTGAAGGCGGCCGGCAGCTTCACTATGCTGGGTTCTACCTGAAGTCGACCAAGGCTAAGCGCTGAACGGCTGGAACGTCGGCCACATGGACAAGGACGTCTTACACCAAGGCGTCCTGTTCGCTTTGCAAAAGCCCGAGTACGTCGCTAACCCGTATCCCCTCTATCACCGGCTTCGTTCAGAGACGCCATTTTACTGGGACTTTGTCTCGTGTGGATGGTTCCTCACGCGTTACACGGACGTGCGGTCTGCGTTGGCGGATCTGCGACTGACTACGAAGAACTTTCCGTTCGATGCAAGTCAGTTTCCGCCCACGCTTCAGAACCGCCTCGCACCGTTCCTGAGCGTCATGAACAAGGGGGTCCTTCACAACGCTGCTTCCGAGCACGACCGGCTGCGACGTCCGTTGAACAGGGCGTTCAATCCGGCCTGCTTCGAGCGGCTGCGCCCAGAAATGGAGGCGCTCACCCAGGAGTTGTTAGGTAAAGCCGAGCGGCGCGGGTCGATGGATGTGGTCAGTGATTACTCCGGGCCGCTCGCCGACTATATGATCGGTGAACTGTTGGGATTGCCCCATGCCAATCGGGCAGAGTTCATCAAATGGTGCGATCGGCTCAGGAACTTCACGATGGAGCGACGCATGGGTCGGGAGACGGTCTTGAGAGCGAAGAGTGCGGTGAAGAGCTTTGAAGCAGTTCGCGCCTACGTCCGGAAACTGATTTCGGTTCGCCAGGAGAATTTCTCTGACGATGTGATTGGGCATAGCTTTGCCGTAGAAGCAAACGAAGCGCCTCTCACTGAAGACGAGGTTCTCGCGAACTGCGTGTTTTTCCTTCATGCAGGAGCCCGGAACATGGCTGCTTCCATCACGAATGCTGTGCTTGGCTTGCTGCGACATCCGGAACAATTCGCTCGTCTCCGCGAGGATCCCCAGTCGATTACTATCGCCGTGGAGGAACTGCTGCGCTATGAGACTCCGATTCAGGTGTCGATCCGCGGCGTTCCGGAAGAAATAGAGTTCGCAGGCCGGCGGGTCGGGCCAAAGCAGTTGCTTGTCATGTTGTTGGGCGCCGCGAACCGCGACCCCCAGCAGTTCGCCGATCCGGATCGACTCGATCTGACGCGTCGCCCCAATCGTCACGTGTCCTTCGGTGTGGGACCGCATGGGTGCGTCGGAGGGTGGATGGCTCGCTTCGGTTTAGCGATTGCTATTGGAGCAATCCTCCATCGGCAAACTAGCTTTCGGCTCACGCCGAGGAAGCTACAGTGGAATCCCCCGTTAATGCGGCGGACCGTGCGTACGCTGCCAGTGTTGTTAGATCGGGGGCTTCGTAATAGCCAAAGATCCCAGCCGCACATGGCTCGCACGCGTTCGCCGAGGCCGACCAGAGTCGCTCAGACGTTAGTCCCTTCTTTGCGATGAAAACGACCGGGATTGCTGGTGATCCCATGGCTCCTCCGATCGCGTGGTCGGCGCCGCTGGACGAAATCCCGCCCGGCCGCTCCGCGAAATTTCACGTTCTCTGGCGCGAGCGACTTGTCGAAGGCTTCGTGGTGAATTTCGGCGGGCGCTACCACGCGTATGTCAACTATTGCATCCATGCCGGAACACCGCTCGATTGGTGGCCAAACGAGTTCTTCAACGACGACCGTCGATTTCTGACCTGTGGGACTCACGGTTCCCTCTACGAACCGGATACCGGTAAATGCGCCGGCGGGCCCTGTGTCGGCGGCGCACTGTTTCCGCTTCACGCCCAAGTCGTCGGCGATCGGATCGTTGTCACCGCCAACTGTGACGCGTAAGATGATGGGCCCGTGGATCGTAGAAAACGCGTGTGGTTAAGGCAGCCCTGGCCTGTTGTCGGTCACCTTACGCGCCACAGGCGCGTGGCTACAACATCACACGTGATCGCCGGAGTGTTTATGTCGATCTTTGAACGTAAGCTCGGCGATTCCCGATTTATCGAGCTCGCCTAACCCTTCCGCCACCATTCGATCGTATTGTCCCTTGGTCGCGCGCGCCAAAGGCAAATCAAGACCGAGGCTGCGCGAAAGCGCGAGCGCGATCCCGCTGTCTTTCGCTGCGTGCGCGGCGGAGAAAAAGCAAGTGTGTTCGCGGTTTTGCATGTCTTCGCCATCGGTTTCGAGCACGCGCGAGGCCGCGCCGGTCTGGGAAAAAACTTTTCGCAACATGTCCAGATCGAGACCAAGCGCGGCACCAAGCGCGAGTCCTTCGGCCAAACCAGCGGTATTGATGTTCATCACCATGTTCACGAGCGCTTTCACTTTCGCCGCTTCGCCCGCTTTGCCGATGAAGCGCACAACTGAACCAAGCTCCTTCAAAATCGGCTCCGCTTTGCGGAAGGCATCTTCGCTTCCGCTACACATCAAATAAAGCGAGCCTTCGCGCGCCTGCGTGATGCTGGACGCCATGCACGCTTCAAGAGTTTGCGCGCCCGCCTTCTCTGCAAGCTTTTCAACGTCAAGGTGCACCTGCGGCGAGATCGTCGCGCAGTTAATGAACAATTTGCCGCGCGCGTTGACCAGGAGATTGTCCCCGCTTCCCCCGAAGATTTTGCGCATCGCCGCATCGTCGGTCACAACAGTAAAAATCACGTCGGATTCCGCAGTGACTTCCGATAAATCCTGGCTCGCCGCACACCCAAGCTCGGCTGAAAGGGCTGTGGCGACCGCGCGATTTGTGTCGTAAACCGCCGTAATGTGAAATTGTTCGCGACGGCGAATCCGTCCGTTGGCGAATCGGTCATTCAATCGTCGCGCCATGTTTGCGCCCATTCGACCGACGCCAACGAAACCGATGTTCATGGGTGAGATTATCGTCGGTAGGGCGAGACTCTGTCTAGCCGACAAATTCCTCACCAGCGTAGTTCATCCAGGAGTCCCTGATGAACGGCCGTGAGCCAATTCCGTTGCACGTTTCCTATTCGTAACGCAGCGCTTCGATTGGATCGAGCGCGGCGGCTTTTCGCGCTGGATAAAAGCCAAAAAAAATTCCAACTGCACCGCTAAATAAAAATGCGATGGCTATTGAGCTAAGCGAGATCAGCGTCGGCCAGTGCGCGTACGCCGACAAAATTTTTGATGCACCGACGCCGCAAATAATTCCAATCACACCGCCTACGGAACTGAGCGTCACGGCTTCAATCAAGAATTGCGTGAGGATATCGCTGCCATGTGCGCCTACCGCCATGCGCACACCGATCTCGCGCGTTCGTTCGGTCACGCTTACGAGCATGATGTTCATAATCCCAATCCCACCGACAACGAGCGAGACGCCCGCGATCGCGCCCAGCAAAAGCGTCATTATCCGCGACGTAGCCGTGGCCGCCTCGGCGATTTCCTGTTGGTTACGCACGGTGAAATCGTCGTCGCGGCCGGGGCGGATATTATGCCGCTGTCGAAGTAACGAGATAATTTGTTGCTGCGCTGCTTCGACCTGCCGCGCGTCGCCGATTTGCACGTTAATATTGCGCAAATTTGTGCCGCCAATGACGCGTTTCATCGCGCTCGTGTACGGCATGATCACGATGTCGTCCTGATCCACTCCCTGTGTGCTTAATCCTTTGGGCGTGAGCACGCCGGTGACCGTGAACGGCACCTCTTTGATACGCAAAATCTGGCCAACAGGATCTTCGTTACCGTAAACCTGCGTCGCAGTCGTGCGGCCGATCACGCAAACTTTGTTGGCGCTGCGTACGTCTTGCGGTGTAAACGGCGCGCCGTCTGCCAGCGGCCATTGCCGAATATCAAAATAATCTGCCGACTCTCCGTAAATGCGGGTAAACCAATTTTGGTTTCCGGCAGCCACTTGAGTGGTTGACACAACTTCCTCGCTCACTCCGACGACGTCCGGCACTTCGCGCCGAATCGCTTCCGCGTCTTCCACCTTTAACGTTCCCGCGCCGCCCCACCCGGTGCGAATGCCGCTGGACGTCGTGCTTCCGGAGAAAATCAGAATGACATTTTGACCGAGGCTCGCGATCTGAGCCTCCACTTGCGCTTTCGCGCCGTTGCCGATTCCCACCATGGCAATGACCGCGCCAACGCCAATAATGATTCCGAGCGCGGTCAGGACCGAACGCATTTTGTTCCTGCGCAACGCGCGAAACGCAACGTTAAATGTCGATCCTACTCGCATAGATCTGCATGGCGTGCCCGAAACGGCCGAGGATTAAATTCATGACGTAGGCGGTGCTTCCGCGCCTTGGATTCTTACCAACTCGCCGGTCGCATTGGCTCTGCGAGCAACCGGCCGATCCTCAAGAATCACCCCATCGCGCATGATCACGTTGCGTCGCGCATAAGCCGCGATGTCCTGCTCGTGCGTCACCATGATAACTGTGATTCCGCGCTCATTGAGTTGCTGAAAAATTGCCATGATCTCCACACTTGTTCGACTATCGAGATTGCCGGTCGGCTCGTCCGCGAGCACCACTTCGGGGTCGTTAATCAATGCGCGAGCGATCGCCACACGCTGTTGCTGACCGCCTGAAAGCTGGCTCGGATGATGATCTTCGCGACCGCCAAGACCTACCGACGCAAGGACGCGATCGGCTTTTTCGCGGAGCTGCGCATTTGTTAAGCGCTGCGTGCTGTAAAGCAGTGGCAATTCGACATTCTCTCGCGCCGATGTGCGGGGCAGCAGATTAAAATTCTGGAAGACGAAACCGATTTTGCGATTGCGAATATCGGCGAGTCGATCGCGATCAAGCGCGGAAACGTCCGCGTCGTCCAGAAGATAATGGCCCGAAGTGGGACGGTCGAGGCAACCGAGAATATTCATCAGCGTGGATTTTCCGGAACCGCTCGCACCCATCAGCGCCACGAATTCGGCACAATGAATCTCAAGAGAAACGCCGCGCACGGCGTTCACTTCCATTTCGCCAGTGTGATACGTCTTGTGGACATCGACTAGCTTGACGACTGCGCCGTTGTTGTTCATGTCGATTCAGTTATCTCCCTTCTCTAACTCATGCCCTTGCCCTCACTCGCGAGAGATCGAAATCAAAACAAAGTTCATGGAAAGCGGCGCGGCCCGCCACCGAAGGGATTTGCAGAAGCCGATGGCGCAGCCGCTGTCGAGGTCAGCTCGGCCGTCACAACGCGATCGCCTTCTTTCAGGCCATTGAGCACTTCGGTCATGATCCCGTCGCTGATCCCGGTCTTAATTTGTACCGGCCGCGGACGGCTGGCGCCACCTGGCAAAACATAAACCGTGCGCTCAGCTCGACCCTCCTGCGCAGTACTACTGCGTCCTTCGCCAGGCCGTCCCGCGCGGCTCGTGCTCGTTCGTCTTATCTCAACCGGCGTCGCATCCGGCGGGCGATAGCGCAGCGCCGCGTTCTTGATTTGCAGCACATCATCTTTGTGCGCGACGGTGATTGAAACGTTTGCTGTCATTCCCGGCTTCAGTTTCAAATCGGGATTACGTACTCCGATGACGGTGTCGTAAGTCACAACGTTCTGCACGGTGATCGGCGCGTTCCGCACCTGGACGACCTTCCCATGAAACGTCTGCATGGGAAAAGCGTCCACCGTGAAATCGACGTTCTGATCGATTTTAACGACGCCCACATCCGCTTCCGCGACATTTGTGTCGATCTGCATTTTGGTGAGATCGTTCGCGATCACGAAGATGACGGGCGCCTGCAAACTGGCTGCGACCGTCTGGCCAACATCGACACTGCGCGAAATCACCACCCCGTCGATTGGCGAGGTGATTGCGCAATGCTCGAGATCGGCTTTCGCCTTATCGAGCGCGCCCTGTTTGATCTTCACGTTGGCTTCGGCTTGATGAAGGTTCGCCACCGCCTGATCGACGTCAGCCTGCGGCGAAATCTTCTTCGCAAATAATTCCTGGGTCCGTTTTGCGTTTAGTCTCGCGAGCTCAAGCGCAGCCTGTGCATTCGCCAGATCGCCCTCTGCCTGAGTGACGGTTGCCTGAAAAAGCGCCGGATCGATTTGCGCGACTACCTGGCCTGCTTTCACCTCAGAGTTAAAATCCGCGAACAACTTCGCGATGTTTCCTGAAACCTGACTGCCCACCTGCACGTTGACCACCGGATTCAGTGTGCCGGTCGCGGTAACAGCCTGGGTGATGGGACCGCGCGTTATCGTTGCGGCCTGATAATTTGCAGCGCCTCCGCTGCGGCATTGCCGGACAACAAACGCGATAATGAGCAGCCCAACGACCAGGACGAGCCAGGAAAAAAAACGTTTCATGCGAGTGGAGATTGACTGCGCGTATAAGTAAGTGACAGGAAGAGGTAATGCGCCGTTACATCGAAATCTACTCCATCATCCTGCGCAATTCGCTCATTCGCGAGATGAGCTTTAAGGCAAACTTCCTTCTCTGGATGATTGTGGAGATCCTCTGGTTCTGCGGGCAGATCGTTTTCTTTAGCATCATCTTCGGACAGGTCGATCACATTGGAGATTGGACGAAATGGGAAGTGGTGCTGCTCGTTGGCACGCATCAAATCATCGCGCAACTCTTCCAAGCATTCTTTTTTGTGAACGTCGCAAACATTCCCGAATTGGTGCGCACCGGAAAACTGGACTCGCTGCTCGTGTTACCTCTCGACAGCCAGTTTGCTGTTTCCACTAAACAATTCGCCCTCGACAGCATCGTCAACGCGGCGCTGGGTGGCGTGGTAGTCTGCGTTTCGCTGTCGCAGCTTGGAGTCATGCCAACCCCAATATCGATTTTGCTGTACCTGGCCGCGCTCGGATTTGGCGTCGCCGTGCACTACTCCATCATGCTCGGCCTGGCAGCAGTAAGTTTTTGGATCGTACGGGCGCAAGGCTTGGTTTACGGCTACTTTAACTTCCTGAACATTGCTCGCTATCCGGATGTGATTTTCCCACGGATTTTTCGCATGATTTTCGGCTGGGTCATTCCGGTCGTAATTATTGCGAACATCCCCGCCAGACTGCTCATCAAATCGCTTGGACAGCCAGTGCAACTGATGCTCCACCTTGTCATTGCATCGAGCATTGTTTTTTGGCTCTCTCGCGTTTTCTGGAGGTTTGCGCTGCGGCATTATTCGAGCGCCAGCTCGTAGACAGAGGAGAGCGACAGAGTGCCGCTCGATTTTTCAGGCGAAATCTCCGCTTGCGCGGTGGAGGAAATGTCCTTAATTAAGCCTCCGTTTTCCCCGGCGCCCCAATAGAAGACGCCTTTCACGTTATGGCTAAATCAAAGAAAAAGAAAAGTTCTGCAAAGAAATCCGCTGCGCCTAAGCTGCGGCCGGCGCGCAAGGTCACCGCCAAAAAGCCGGCCTCGAAGAAGGTCGTACGCGCTTCGGTGAAGGCGAAGAAACGGCCTTCAAAATCTCCGAGATCGAAGCAGAAAACCGACCTTTCGCGCAGTCCGCTTGCGCTAATGGGCAACAACAATCATCGCGAACGCAGACTCGATCCATTTATCCGCAAGCAGAAACAAAATCTCCTCCAGCTCCGCGATGCCATGGTTGATTCCATGACCGGCGTTGCCCAGGATACTCTTCGTTCCCGGGCTGAAGGCAGCGAAGCCTCGGCGTTTGGAATGCATCAGGCGGATGCAGGATCGGACGCTTACGACCGGGATTTTGCGTTGAGTTTGCTTTCCCAGGAACAGGACGCGCTCTACGAAATCGATCAGGCGCTCAAACGCATCGAGCTGGGCACCTACGGCGTCTGTGAGATGTCGGGCAAACCCATTCCGCGTGCGCGCCTTGAAGCAATTCCGTTCGCGCGTTTCACCGTCCAATGCCAATCGCAGCTCGAAAAGCAAAGTAGAGCTTCCCGCGTCCGGCAATCGGTCACATCGCTCTTTGGACTCACCGAGGAGGAAGGCGGTGAGGCCGAAGAAGAGGAAGCTGCGCCCGCCGAAGTGAAGGAGTAACAAAAGTGGCGCAGGAAATTATCACACTCGAATGCACCGAGGCGAAAGCGCTTGGTAAACCGCCTTCGCGCTATATGACCACCCGGAACAAGAAAAGCCCGCGCACGCCCAACCGGCTCGAGAAAAAGAAATACAATCCGTTTTTAAAGCGGCATACGTTGCACCGCGAAACGAAATAATTCTCAATGGGACCCAAGACCGCCAAACGCCGTTCGGCATTTCGTCGCGCGAACCGCACCATGCCGCGCCGCCGGATCGACATCGCCATCGAGGCGATCGATTACAAGAATCCCGATCTCCTTAAAAAATTCGTCACCGAGAGCGGCAAAATTCTCCCTCGCCGCGTCACCGGCATGCCCGCGCATCTGCATCGCAGGATCACCCGCGAAATCAAGCGCAGCCGCTCCGTGCTCTTGATGAAATAGCTGTAGCGGCGCTCTGTGAGCGTCGCATTATTTCCCGAGCATTTCGAGCGAGGGTCATAGACCGCCGCTACAACTCTACGCCTTCCTCGTTCGCTCGCCCTGCTCGATTAGCTCCCAAAATTCGCGCGTTTCGCCCAACTGCGCGTCTTCCGAAACCGGCAGTTTGCTGCGGAAAAGAAAGTCGCGAAACGTGTTCTTGTGCAAAACGCGATGGACGGTGATGCCTTCGTCCGTCTTCGCGAAATAAATCCGATAATCTTTCGCGCGATAACGGTATAACTTTTTTCCCTTGCGCTGGATCAAACCAAATCGCTCGGAATCGAGGTGATCCAGATCCTCGGGCAAAATTTGGAACTCGGCCAGCAACTCAAGCTGCAATTTCTTCGGGAGCGCCGATATCTCCGCGGCGCTCAATTCGTTGAAGACGATCTGGAACATGTGGGGAGGTAAATCGTTACAAATTTACAAAGGTTAAACCGGTTGTCGTCTTATACAAAAACGCGACGGACGCGGCCTCCAATTCGGGTGATGATTTCCCAGGTAATCGTGGCCGCGCGCTCGGCCAGCTCCGCGCAGGAAATTTCCTCGTTGCCGTCGCGCCCCATCAGAACTGCTTCGTCGGCCACGTGGACATTATCGATCTTACTCACGTCGATCATTATCAAGTCCATCGTCACCCGGCCAAGCAGGGCGCAGCGCTGGCCGCGGACCAGGACCGCGGCGTCACGATTGGAAAGCTGCCATGGGTATCCATCGGCGTAACCAGCTGATAACGTGGCGATCCGCATCTTTCGAGGAGTTATGAAAGTTCGGCCATAACTGATGGAACTTCCCTTCGGCATATCGCGCACGAGAGCAATTCGCGTTTTCCATGTCATCACCGGTTTGAGAAGCTTTTGAAACTCTGGCAGCGGCGAAATACCGTAAAGCATGATGCCGGCACGCACGATGTCGAAGAGCGGATCACTAAACGCGAGTGTGCCGGCGCTTTGCAACACGTGCGCCTTGAAATCCCCCGGAACCGCCGCGCGAAGTTGCTTAGCGATTTTGCCGAATCGCTGAAGCTGCTCACGGGTGTAGTTTGCGTCCTCATTCGAAACCGGCAGATGTGTCGAGATGCTATGAATCTTGATGTTCAGGAGCGCCGGGAGTTTTTGGAAAACGTCCAAAGCTTCGCTCTCCGGGACGCCCATGCGGCCCATTCCGGTGTCGATCTTGAAATTGATCGAGATCGGTCCTTCGCGTGCTACCCGATTGAATTCCACTGCTTCCTCGAGAGAAGAGATGGTCGGAATAAATCCGCCCTCGGCGATTGTCGCTATTTCCTGCGGCAAAGCGGGACCCAGAATCACGATTGGATGGGGCAGCGCGGCCCGAAGTTGAATCGCTTCTTCCAAGTTTGCGACGCCGAATAATTGCGCGTCTTTCCCCAAGGTTTCTGCCACACCGACCAGGCCGTGGCCATATGCGTTTGCTTTCACGACCGCGAGAAGTTCGGCCGCTCCAATTCGATCACGCACAACTTTCGCATTGTGGCGCAATGCTCTCCGATCGATTTCTGCCCAGCAACGATAACTCTCGTTCATAAAATATTCAGGAACGTAGACATTCTGCCTGTTCGCAACATTGGACAGGCTACAAGCTGCTACAAACCTGTTGGGCGCACAGGCTCGCTGGAGCGAGTCCGTCCGGTGGCGGACTGAAAGCCTGTGTTCCCGCTACCTGCTTCTTTTGGCATGGTGACGTGTGGTTCTTTTAAGTACATCGGTTCGAGCGGCGGCGAAGAAAAGCTGCGGTCGGGATCTCGCGCAAGCCGCGTCAGCACAACTGCCGAAGGATAGCGGATCACTGCGCGGTCAAATTGCGGCAGCGATTCGGAACAAAAGATTGGCATGTCACCTTCAAGATTGGCGAGTTTACTCTTCAGTTCCACTTCAGTAAACAGCGTCGGGCCTTCCACCAGTTCGTTTGCGCGGATGTGCGCGAAGAAAAACGATTTTCGGCGCGCATCGCCAATCACACAATAGTCGGCGGCTTCGATTGCGCAGATCGATGGAAGACCGATCAGGCGCGCGCCAGATGCAACTTGCAATCCAATCGCGGCTGAGATCGCGATACGCGTTCCGGCATACGAACCCGGTCCAAGCCCAACCACAATGATTTGCGCAGCACCAAATTTTTTGACGACGTTGTCAAAATTCTCGAAAAACACAGCGGAATTTTTCCGATCGTTTGGCCAGTCACGCGCGAGTTCGGTCTCACCGTCCAGCCAGGCGAGGCTGCCGCGCGCAGTGGAAAGTTCGAGCGCGAAAATTTTCATTTTAAGGCAATTGCCCGCGCATTCTCTGATTTTATCTCGAACCAA
>Ga0193729_1000946_pt1 | contig 15126 bp, 14 predicted proteins | sample U1c2metaG_FD_143036 | JGI IMG/M metagenome (GOLD analysis project Ga0193729, IMG submission 143036) | Soil microbial communities from a riparian zone of the East river system, Colorado, United States - U1c2 | ecosystem: Environmental > Terrestrial > Soil > Riparian zone | place: USA: East River...
GTTCGCCCTCGGGAACCATTATTTTAGCGGGGTCGGCGTTCCCCAAGACTACGGTCAGGCGCTCCTCTGGTTTACGAAGTCCGCGAACCAGGGCTTTGCTCCGGCTCAAAATCAACTGGGCTACATGTACCAACACAAGTTTGGTGTGCCGCGAGATTACAAGCGCGCCCTGAGCTACTACCGTTCCGCAGCGAACCAGGGCTATGCGCTGGGGCAATATAATGTGGGCGGCATGTACGAGGATGGTGTTGGCGTCAAGCGTGATTACAAACAAGCGCTTGATTGGTACCGCAAAGCGGCCGACCAGAATCTCCCGCAGGCCGAAAAGCAAGTTGGCTACATTTACCAGTGCGGATACAAGGTGAAGCAGGACTTTGCTCAAGCCCATGCCTGGTATCTTCGCGCCGCGGGCCACGGCAACGCCGACGCCGAAAACCAGTTGGGCTTTATGGCCGAGGAAGGATGGGGCCAGCCGCGGGATTACGCCGAGGCTCTTTCCTGGTTTTACAAAGCCGCGGAACATGGCAGCAACGCCGCCGAGGAAAATATCGGATATATATTTCAAAATGGCCTCGGCGTGCCAACCGATTATGCCAGGGCCATGTTCTGGTTTGACAAAGCTGCAGCAGAGGGCAACAGCGACGCGGAAAATCAGCTTGGCTGGATGTATCAGTTCGGGCAAGGCGTAAAGCCCGACGACGCCAGGGCGGTGACTTGGTACCGCATGTCTGCCGATCTTGGCAATCGACGCGGCGCGAGAAATCTCGACCTTTTCAAAAATGTTCTGGAGATTCGCGGCCCGGGAAATTGGGACGCCGCCAACACCACCGTCACCGATGCTGCCATCGCCCGCGCTCAGCGCTGGGCGACAATCCAGGATCTTCAGCGCCGCATTGCCGGATTGGAGGGCGACGCACAAGACCAAGACGATCTTGCCAACCAACTAGAACATACCGGCAAAGGCAAAAACGATGCCATGACCAAGCTTTTCAATGCGGTCGGCAGCGTTCCCGCTGTGAAGTACCACGTCGAGGCCGCAAAGTATCGCGCCGAAGCGGCACGCCTGCGTGATCAGCTGGCTCAAATCGAGAATCAAGACAAATTCTCCGCTGGCGTCCCTGCTCCCTACTGAGGAAGACTAATCCTCCTTGTCTTGTTTGTGAGCGCAAAGACCGCAGAGGCCACGTTCGTAATAGACGGTCTGCTCGCCCCGGGATCTTCTCGCCGCAAACTTTGTATCTAATGTTTTCTGCGAGTACTTTTCGACCCCATGCTTGTTCGTTTTCCGGAATATCGCCCATAGGAACCTCCTGATCAAATTGTGAGGAGCCGAACCGTGTTTTGGATAAGGTCGTCTATGAGTCCCTCGGCCTGTACTGGTGTTACATGGGATGATGATGGATGGGCGACAGAGTTACGTTTGCCGAGTTTTTCTAGATAGACCTTGTACATGTTGCCCGTGATGATGCCTTCCGAATTTGCGACCTCGATCACTTCACGCTCCGTCATCTCATCGCCGAAATCATCGTACTTCGTTCACAGTCTGTTAATGACGCGGGCCAGCCCAGTATTTGAGAAGTAGTACAACTCAGCGAAACAGTGAAACTATAGGATAAAATTCTTCGTCCTACACGAGGGATGGACCGGCCAAGCCGACGGAGGCTTGATGGATCATCGGTCTTTACATGTATTTTTATTGGCTGTGGTGATCGCCCACGTACAAAGTGCGGCTCCTCCCCAAGATCTGCAGTTCCCGCTCGACGAAACATCCGCCTCGCGGCAGAGGCGTCTATACAACGAATCAAAACCATATCTGAATGATTCTCTTTCTGAATTGCAGAAAGCCATGCCGGAACTGCGCGGTCTCAAAGCTGGTGAGAAAGATCTCCCCACGCTGCTCACTCGCATTGGGCAAGAAATAGAAACGTTGTCGCAGCAGATGCCGAACCTCATCTCTCGCGAAGACGTCACTCAGACTAGACCTGGCTCGAGATCAGGCCATTCAAGCAATCAACAGTTCAACTACCTGATTCTTGTTCACCGGACCACCACCGGCACAGAAATGAGCGAGTATAGAACCGACCTTCAGAATAGGAGCATCGGTCAGCCCGGTGAAGATCCGCGAGCTCCGACCGCGCACGGTTTCGTCCTCGCGTGGGCATTCTTCCATCCCACGGTGCGCGCGGAATCTCAATTCCGTTACTTGGGAAGGCAAAAAATCGATGGCCGCAATGCCGATGTTGTAGCCTTTAGCCAGACACCCGGCCTCGTCCGCGCGCCCGGCGAGATCCGAGTTGGAAGCGAGTCTTTCCCGATGTTGTATCAGGGCATTGCGTGGATTGATGAGTCCACCTTTCGCATCCTTCGTTTGCGCACCGATCTGCTAGCTCCGCAGCCAGAGGCTCAACTGGAGAAACTAACTACCACGGTCGACTTCGCCGATGTGCGAATCCCACACAGCAAGCTCCGCCTGTGGCTTCCGCGGATGGCGGTCGTAGAGTGGAAAACCGTTCCGCGTAACTCGGTGGACTTATCGCCCACCGTGGCTTCCGGTAGATATATAGAGCGGCATTTGTATGCCCATTATCATCTCTACCAAGTCGAGGTGAAGATCGGCTCCTAGCCAACGTCTAAAGGACAAAGAGACGCGTGAAAATTTAGGAGTGGATTGGGAGCATGCGCATTACGTCGTTGTAGACGGCGTAGGCCATAATGGCGAGCAAGAAGACGAAACCGACCTGCACGAAGCGTTCTTTGAAGGCCATGCTTAGGTCGCGGCGCATTACGCCTTCGATGGCCAGCAACAGAATGTTGCCGCCGTCGAGGATGGGGATGGGCAGCAGGTTGAGGATGCCGAGATTGACGCTGATCAGCACCATCAGAGAGAGTACTGCGAGCGCGCCTTTGCGCACCGCTTCGCCGGCGGCACGAGAAATACCCACGACACCTGAAAGCTGCTTCATAGAAACGCGGCCGCTGAATAATCTGGCGACGACTCCGACGGTTTCGGAAATGCGTTCACCGGTCATGACTACCGCGTCGTGCATTCCTTCGCGGAGTCCTTCGCGGCGGTAAGACGTCTGGTCACGAACAGCGACGCCCACCTGATAAATTTTTTCGCCAGATTCGGTCACACCTTGCGCAGGAATTACCTGGGTGTGAATGGTTTGACCGTTGCGCAGCAAATCCAACTGCACGGCCTTCCCTTCCGAACCGCGAACGCGATCGACGAATTGTCCCCAATACTGAATTTTTTGACCATCCACAGATTGGATGGTATCGCCTTCCTTCAATCCGGCGTGGTTGGCTGGACTGCTGGAAGCTACTTCGTCAAGTACGGGAAGGAGCGGCGGATAGCCAAGCATGCGGTCGGTGCTAGCGGAATCGCCTAGCGTAGTTTCTACTGAGCGCCTCACGCCGCCGTTTTCTACTTCGGCGTTTAGCCGGCTGCCCGGTGCTTCATCCTTGATTACTTTGGCGGCTTGCTCCCAGGTGGGATTTGCCACGCCGTTAAGGCTGAGAATTTTGTCGCCGGGACGAAATGGGCTGGTTTGCGCGTCGGACTTTGAGCTCAACGCCACGACCTGGACAGGTTGGTCGAGGTACGCGGAATGGGGCACGCCGAACACGATGAACAAAACGGCTAACGCCACTACCGGGAAGATCAGATTTACGGCCGGCCCGGCAAAAGAAATCAGCGCACGCTGCCAGCGCGGCTTACTCATCAATTCATCGGAAGAACCGGTGGGCGGTTTGTCGCCCGCGTCTACGTCGGACATATCCTGGCCAGCCATGCGCACGTACCCGCCAAACGGCAGAGCGCTGATGCGCCAATCGGTGGCGCCGCTCTTCCATCCAAAGAGGCGCGGACCAAAGCCGATGGAGAAAACGTCGACGCGCACTTTAAAGAGCCGAGCCACGATGAAATGGCCCCACTCGTGAATCATGATCATCAAACCGAGTACCAGCGCGACGCCTAGCAGCAAATTCATGCGACTTTCTCTCCCGACTTTTTTGCCCTTGCAGTCTTCTTATTCTACGACGGTGGATTTTATTGTGTAATTAAATTCGGCCTAAGATGCCACCGCAGTTACTGACAACCGGGCCACTTCTTCCTTGGCCATTCGACGGGCTTCAGCATCCGCCGCGAGCACATCCGAAATATTTTCAAACTTCACGCGCGGTGTGCGTGCCAGCACGCTTTCGATGACTTCAGCGATACCGGGGAATGACAGCCGACGCTCCAGAAAAGCAGCCACGGCAATTTCATCGGCGGCGTTCAAAGCGCACGGCAAGGCGCCGCCTTTTTTCATGGCTTCCCGCGCTAATTTCAAACAGGGGAAACGCCGGGTGCTGGCCGAGGCGAAATCTAAACGCTTTAGTTTCTTCCAGTCCAGCGCTATCTGGTTAGATGCGAGTCTTTCGGGATAGGTTAACGCGTACTGGATGGCCATGCGCATATCGGTGGGGCCCAGCTGGGCCAGCACGCTGCCGTCAATAAATTCGACGAAGGAGTGCACCGTGGACTGCGGATGGATGACCACATCGATCTGATCAGGGCGCATACCGAAAAGCCAGCGGGCTTCGATAATCTCGAAGCCTTTATTCATCATGGTGGCGGAATCGATGGTGATGCGGTTGCCCATGCGCCAGTTGGGATGAGCTAACGCTTGCTCGGGCGTGATGGAATCGAAAGCGGAGAGTGGCGTCCTGCGGAACGGGCCACCTGACGCAGTAAGGACGAGGCGGCGAACTTCCGCGGCTTTGCCGCCGCGCAGGCATTGGTGCACGGCGTTATGTTCGCTATCGACAGGAAGGAGTTCGCGGCCTGCTTTTTTGGCGGCAGCCATGACCAGTTCGCCGGCAGCGACCAGAACTTCTTTATTGGAAAGCGCGACGGTTTTGCCGATTTTTACGGCTTCATACGTAGCTTCGAGGCCGACGATGCCAACAGCGGCGGAAACGACAATTTCGGCGCGGGCAAGGGTCGCGATGGTCAGCATGCCTTCGCGCCCGTGGTGAATGCTGGGCAGCGGCGCGACCTTTTTGGCGCGGAGGCGTTCGGCCAGCTCGTCGGCTTTTTGTGCGTTGGCGACGGAAACAACATTCGGGCGGTGGCGCTCGATTTGAGAGACAAGTTCGTCGAGGTTTGAGCCGGCAGCCAGCCCGCACACGACGAATTTATCGGGAAGCGATTCCACCACGGCGAGACACTGGCGCCCGATGGAGCCGGTGGAACCCAGGATAGCTAAATGATTCACGCAGTCTCTTTCCGAGTTACGGTTGTTGATTTCGAGCGACTCGCCGCATCGCGCTTCGCGGGGGTATGCGCCTAGACGCTGGGCGGGTAGACCAAAACAAAATAGTACCAGACTACGGGGATGGCCAGAATAAGCGCGTCGATACGGTCGAGCATGCCTCCGTGGCCGGGCAAGAGCGCACCAGAGTCTTTGACTCCTGCGCTGCGTTTGTAGGCCGATTCGAGCAAATCGCCGATTTGACCGGCGATGTTACCTACGGCGGCCGCCCCGAGCAAAATCACGATGGGCACCGAGAGCCAGCGCATAAATGCGAAAGCCACAAGAATGGAGCTGGCGAAACCGGCGATGGAGCCTTCCCAGGTTTTCTTGGGACTCAGATGCGGCGCAAAGGGATGTTTGCCGAGAGCGCGGCCGGCGAAATACGCGGCGGAATCGCTGGCCCAGATCAGCACCAGCACGAAAAGCAGGAGACGCGGCCCTTCCCTGCCGAGTGCATGCAAACGAATTGCATACGTGAGCGGGAAAGCTACGAGAAGCAAGCCGCTTGAGCTGATACCTGCGGAAGGCAATGCTTCGACGATGGGGCGTTTGGTTGCCAGCGTGATGAATGCAATCCCGAGTACAAAAAGAAAGACGGCGTCTTCGGCGCGGGGAAAAAAACTGTGAAGGAGCCAGACCAGCCGGGCGGGGTAAATAATGCCGCCGAATTCTCCCCAGCGGACCGCGGTGGTCAGCCACTGCAGATACAAAATTATGAACGCACAAGTAGCGGTCCAGAAACGATACGCGCGATGGCCCATGGCGTCGCCCAGCGCGAAATATTCAAAGAGCGCCAGGAGCATCACGAGCGCCAACACCAGCGCCACGACAATGGTCGAGCCCCAAAGTACCAGGCCAACAACCACGGGAATTAATACCGCGGCGGTCGCCACTCTTTTCCAAGTCATGAAAGGCAAGTCCCCTGTATAAGTGCCGGAACATTACATCACATTGGGGGTATAGAGTTGGATCGGGGATAAAAGGACGTGGGAATCTGTTCTGCCTCAGATTCCCACAAGCTTCGCTTTGCCGCGCACCCACAACATACTTCGCCTTTCACTCAGGACAGTTGAGAGGCTGGCTTCCAGCACCCCAGGCTGTGGTTATCCCGCGTTTGGGTGTTTTGGGGAAGGTGACACTAAGAAGCTAAACAGCTTCTTCATGGTGCCTCCTCACGGGAAATGTCCCGCACACACATTATATATCCGTTAAATGACTATTTCCTTGTGACCTCTTGAAACTTAATTTTTTGCAAGCCAGCGCTCTTGGGATTCTGAAACCAGAAATCCCAAGTACTATCCACGTTTACTCCACGCAATCGCACGCGAGCCTTTATATTTTCTTGTACTAACTTCTGCTTCGGGTGCTTCCAATCCTTGTACTGGTAGGTTTAGTTTGACATCCCGAAGCACTCCGCCTCGTCTTGATATTTAAACGCAATGTCTAATTCTCTTCCTTGTCCGATTCCAAAATCTATCATTGCCAATACTTGTGCTGGACTTTGTCCTGGGGGTAACTGAGTTGCGCTGTATCCCCCATCTCCCAAGAAAGGCACAAAGCAAATGACCCGATTCGTCCACAAACTCTACTTTTTCCAGGATGTTGCGCGCGATTGAACTTTCAATGGAGAGCGTAGGATTGTTTTTAAATTTGACATGCAAGCATGAAACCTCAGCGACTGGCCTGACGATTGAGCCTAGCTGTTCCGAAAGTGTCCTGGTGTCTGCATAAAAGCCGCGCTGAATAACACACAAATGGGGTACGTCAGTTAGCCGTTTTTCTAATTGTGCGACCTTATTCTCCAAGAATTCTTTTGCGTTACATTCGTGGGACGACGCCAAAAAGGTTCCGCAGAAAAATAACAAAACGGACAGGCATACAAATGGATACGGAGAAAAAGTTTTGTCCTTGGCATGCTCAATAAAAGCCACCAAAAAAAGAACGGCCGCTGCTATCTCGGCGCCACGCCGTACCTCCCTGCGTCCTTGAAGAAGTGACCGATTCTTTTGATTTTGATCCGCACAGGCATGGATTCGGACAGTATAACCCTGAGAGTTCGCTGGCTCGTTAGCAGTGCGGCGACCCTGATTCTTCATGTTTAGAAAAGTCCGCCACACGGACATAAATTCGGAGTGTAGGAAACTCCTACGTCTTGGTTTCAAAGAGCGGCGACGGGAAAAATCATTTGCCGGCGGCGTGGGGGGAGTCGGCGAGTGAGGCTTCGTCAGAGTGGGTGGAGGAATTTGGTTTTTGCAAGCCGCCGTAGCGGCGATCGCGTTTCTGGAATTCTACGAGGGCTTCAAGCAGGCGAGCGCGGTTGAAATCGGGCCAGAGTGTTTCGCTGACGTACATTTCGGCGTAGGCGATTTGCCAGAGCAGGAAATTGCTTACGCGCATTTCGCCGCTGGTGCGGATGAGCAGATCGGGATCAGGCAGGCCTTCGGTATATAGATAACTGGAAACCTCATCTTCGGTGATGCGTTGAAAGTGGCCATCGCTGTCAGTGCGCTTAGGTTGGTCCGCGCCTCCGTTGGTATGCCTCGGGGATACATGACCGTTGCGTTTCGCAGCGTCGCCATTATCTGCGTGGCCGAGAGGCTCGTAGCCGTTCGCTCCGTTGCCGGCGCGCTGCGCGAGGATGGCGTTCATGGCATCGACAATTTCCGCGCGGCCACCGTAGTTGAAGGCGATGCACAGGCACATGCCGGTGTTTGCGGCGGTCTGCTCGGTGGCTTGGCGGACATCTTTTTGCACGCCGGGGGGAAGCTCATCGATGCGGCCCAGAAAGCGCATGCGAATGTTATTCCGCTGGATGAGCGGCATTTCCTTGCGGATATATTCGCGCAAGAGTTGCATGAGGAAATCAGTTTCGACTTTGGGGCGGCGCCAATTCTCGACGGAAAAAGCGTAGAGGGTCAGAGCTTCGATGTTTAGCCGCGCGCAAGTTTCAATTGTGGTGCGGGCGGTCTTAGTGCCGTAGCGATGGCCAGCAATTCGCGGAAGATGGCGGCGTTGCGCCCAGCGGCCGTTGCCATCCATGATGACCGCCACGTGGCGTGGCATGCGGGAAAGATCGAGTTGTCTGAGGACTTCGGACTCTTCCACGCTCAAGGGACCGAGTGTCTTGGGAGCGCCGATCGGCGATGGCGAGAGTTGTTTGGTGTGTGGCACGGCGACCGTCGCGAGGTTCTTGGGCGATTTCCCTTTACCGCGCAAAGTTAACATACGCATCGTAGGGATGCAAACGATGTGTCGCGAGAGTATCGGATCAGTTTCCGAGTAAGCGACAATATAAAAGGGCGCCCCTTATGGAGTAGGGTTTGGATGGTTGCCTCAATCCCTACAGGGTCGAAAATCACTGCGCGTGTGCTTGGCTGGGTTGAGGATTCGGTGGATCGATCCGATAGCCGAGACTTCGGAGTTGCCGGATCATTCTCGCAGTACGCTTTTGCTTCGATTGTTTGGTGACGGCGGGGCCTCGTTCTTCGTAACGAACTCCCTGGTGCAGGATCAACCAGATCAGCCGACACTGTCGATGGGCAATCGCCCCGATGGCCTGGTTATGTCCCAAGCGCGGGACCGAGCGGCGATACACAATGTCGAAGATACTTCCTTTGGTCCTGGCTGCGGCATTGGCCGTCTGGTTGAGAACACGCCGCATGTGGCGGTTGCCCTTCGGAGATCGGTGGCTGTAGTTCACGCCTGCGCTCTCATCGTCGCCGGGGCATGCACCAACCCAGGAGGAGAGACATTTCTCGGAAGGAAAGGTCGCTGCGGTGGGGCCGACTTCGGCAATGATTTGTTGTGCTGAATCCACTCCCAGACCTGGCACCTCCGCCAGCCGCTGGACGGCATCCTGGTGCAGATGGAGCAGACTGGCCAGTTCTTGGTCCAGTTGATCCATCTGCTGCTCGAGGAATTGCAACTGCTCCAGCGCCATCTTCAGGAGCCGTCGGTACACGGGCTTGAGGTCCGTGCATGCGCCCAGCGCATCACACAATTGTTCCGGCGTGGCGCGTAACTTCCAATCGGCTAAAGCAGCCAGAGCTGCCGGGTTGGTTTCTCCCTCAGCCAGTGCCTTCAGCATGCGCCGGGCACTGGCGCCCAGCAGATCCGAGACCAGGCTAGACAACTTGATATGGGCTTCTTCCAACAGAGACTCCACCTGGTTCTGTAGCCGCACGTGATCGCGTCTCAACTGGTACTTTCTCCGCGTCACCGTTCGCCACAGACGCTGCTCGGCATCGGGCACAAAGCTGAGAGTCAATTCCCGGGCCACCAGCCGCTTCACCAGGCGTTCAGCATCTGGGAAATCCCTCTTGCGTCCCCGCCGCCCGCGGTTCGATTGTGCCTGTGCCAAATGCAACGTTCCAGACCTCCGGCCTGCACCTTCCCGCTTCTGGCGTAGCGGTTTCCAATACCTTTCTAATGCTTCCCAAACGGGTTTCCAATATTGCGCCGTCGATTCCATAACGACTTCCTCGACCTCTTGCTCGAGCAGCCATGTGGCGAGCGATCGCAGTTGGTCAGGGCTGCTGCCAAACATCCGCCGCTCAAACTGGTACTCGCTTTCGATTTCGACGTCGGATACAACCACTGCCAGCATCTTCTTGTGAACATCGATTATGGCGACAGGTTCCGAGCGATGGACATTCCTGCATCTTCGAAATACAATCCGCGCTTCCCAGCAAACCGTAAGCTCAGACTGGACCAACCGCGCGCATGAGACTCTTTTTACCGTGAGAACGGCCGGAACCTTGGGCCGCAAGAAAGCAATTCATAAGCAAGTATTTTCGGTTTTATTTTGTGGAATCGGATTTCTATTGACTCCCGTTTCTATTGACTCCCGTTGACTTGGGTGTGGCGGGGACCTAAGATTGCGCCAATCTGTGCCCATGATTGGCCAAACCATCTCACATTACCGCATTAGTGCGGAGCTAGGCCGTGGAGGCATGGGGGTCGTCTACCGCGCTCATGATGAGCGCCTGCTCCGTTCCGTCGCCATCAAGATTCTCTCGGATGCGTCTTCCAGCTCGGCCGAAACTCGTTCACGAATGTTGGCAGAAGCCCGCGCCGCCTCGAGTCTCCATCACCCGGGAATCACAACGATCTATGAAGTGGGCGAGGACGGTGACAGCATTTTTCTAGTCATGGAGCTGGTCGAAGGCCGAACGCTCCGCTCCATGCTGTCCGATGGCCCGCTCGACCCGAAACGTATCATCGAAATTGGCGCACAGCTAGCCGAAGCTCTCGATGCCGCTCATTCGCGCGGCGTCTTCCACGGCGACGTCAAGCCCGAAAACATCGTAGTGCAAGCAGATGGCCGCGCGAAGCTGCTTGACTTCGGTGTAGCGCGCCACGGCGTCGAAGACACGATCACGAAGACGCTCAGCTCACCGCTCGACGCCAACATGACGCCCGGCATTCAAGGCACCATCGCCTATCTCGCTCCGGAGCAATTGCGATGCGAAGCGGCCGATGGTCGGGCCGATCTGTTCTCTCTCGGTGTCGTTCTCTACGAGTTGTCCAGCGGCTGCCGCCCTTTCACCGCGCCGAATATCGCAGCGCTGATCTCGCAAGTGATCTCCGGAGCGACACCTCATTTGAGAGATGCCGTGCCGGGCGCTCCGGCTGCATTGTGCAGCATCGTCGGAAAGCTGCTTGAGAAAGAGGCCGCCCGTCGCTACCAGAGTGCGCGAGATCTGCTGCGCGAGCTTACCAGCGTGTTGCGGGATCTCGAACTCGGCACGTTTCTTCCCGCGGCGCTCGCAGGAAAGCGTTCCGTGGCAGTGCTTCCGTTCAGGCTCCTCACGCCGAATCCCAGCGACGAGTACCTGAGCATGGCTCTCGCCGACGCCGTGATCAATCACCTGAGCGCCAGCGGTGAATTGCTTGTCCGCCCTGGACAGTCCGTTTCGCGTTATGCCCAGCGCGAGACGGATCCTCTCTTGGCCGCCCGCGACCTGAATGTCCACATCGTAGTGGACGGCAGTATTCAAAAACTCGGCACCAAGTTGCGCGTGCACGTCCGAGCCTGGAGCGCGGCTGACGGCTCGGTCCTTCTCTCAGCCAAGCACGACGCCGAGGCCGCCGATTTATTCCATTTGCAGGATTCAATCACCGAGGGCATCGGAAAATCATTGGGCCTCAAGCGCCTGCAAAACGACGTTGAACCGGCCGGTCCTCCCACCAAGAACCCAATCGCCTACGAACTCTACCTGCGCGCTGCCGATCGCCTTTTCCGCCTAAACAGTTGGGACAATCGTGCCGCAATCGACATGCTCGAAAACGCTACCAAACTTGATCCCAAGTTCGCAGACGCTTGGGCGCGCCTCGCCGAAGCTCTCATGCTTGTGGGAACGACCTCAAGCGCGTCGCCACACTGGGTGCGCGAAGCCGAAAAAGCCCTGCGCAAAGCCATCGCGTTAGATCCCGATAATGCGGAGGCATTCTGCGCGAAAGGCCGCATTCTCTGGTCTCCGGCAAGAAAATTTCAAAATGGCCTGGCTCTGCGCGCTCTCGCCACGGCCCTCCGTCTCAATCCGGGCTGCCATCCCGCGCGCGTCTGGCAGGCTTTGATTTTCAATCACGTTGGCATGTTGAAGGAAGCGAGAGAAGGTCTGCTCATCGCTCTCGCAGCCCGGCCCGACGACGCGTTCACGAACGTCTTCCTCGGCCACGGCCATGAACATGTGGAACTTCGAAGAGGCAGAGGAATGTCTCCAGCGCGCTCTTCGTCACGATCCGGTCAACATCTGGGCCAACGTATTTCAACCAACGGTTTTTATTTACTCCGGGAAGCTGAACGAGGCTGAGGCGAGAATTCAAGCGGCGCAAAATGTGCTGCCGGGTGACCCGTGGCTTCACTCGTGCGAGGCGCTCTTGTGGGCTCTGCGGGGCGAACGGACCAAAGCGGCGCATTTCGTGCACATCGCTCTGCACGGCAAGACGAAGCCGCTCCTGCATACGCACCACATGTGGCATACAGCCGCCGCGGCGCTCGCTCTCCTTGGGAAACCGGCGCCAGCCATCGAATTGCTCGAAAAGGCCGGCGGTTTCGGCTTGCCCAATTATGAATTGTTCCGCGACGACAAATTTCTGAAGTCTCTAAGAGCGTCTAACAAAACCGCCATTCTATAGATATCAGCAATATCGGGCAAGGTTCTCACATCGAAAGGCGCAGCGGCCGAATCGGAAGGCAGCGCTAGATGCTCAAATCCTGAAGCAGAAGCGTTTCACGATCACGCACAATATACCGAGCGCACGCACTGTTGGAATGGTCGATGGATGGAGGTCTGGAAGGGCGGATGGCCATTAAGGTAGATCAGCTCATGCAGTGCTTGGCTCACCAAGGCCAGAAAATGCCGTTCAAGGCCGATTCAAAGTCCTTCAGTTCGACGCCATCCTTCCTTCCTCGTTCCGGTTCCCTGGCGGCATCAAAGCTTGACGCATGGTCACTCAGCCCCGCAGTGAGCCCTGTGTCTGGTGGCTCGAATCTAGTCTTGATTGCTGCCCCAATCCGGGAAGCCGTCGCTACGGATGTCGCCAACAAGCTTATGCCTATTGGAACCGTCCGAGTTCATGATCCAGATGGCAGGGTTTCCGAGGCAGTCCCCTTGCCAGAAAACTAGCTTGGTGCCATCCGGGGACCACTTTGGACGCCCTGATCTTGAACAGGGCGTCCCCGTCCCCGGCTTCCCGACAAAACTTGGAGGATTATTGGTGAGATTGACCAAGTTGCTCCCATCGATATTTACGATGTAAATATCGTTTTTGCTCCCCGGAAGCTCTTTGTCAAATTCGGATTCGAGAGCGATTTTGGTCCCGTCGGGCGACCAGTCGAAGCTGTGCATGTCCGACCCTGGCGGGGTGATTTGAGTCAATCCGGAACCGTCAGCATTCACGATGTGAACGGTGGCGAGGCAACCGGCACGACCCCTGGCACAGAGAGCGCGGGTGAATACGATCCGCTTGCCGTCTGGCGAGAAGTGAGGCTGGAAGTCAAAAGTGCCCGCGGGAGCCGCGGTTACGCGTCGCGTGTTCCCACCATCACTGGCATTCATTATGTAGATTCCCTCGACACCAGGCAAACCCTCTTTATCGAACACGATCGTCGCTACATCGGGCGAGTACTCTGGTGCGACTTTCTGACCCGCATGACTGGTGAGTTGCACAACGTCGGTTCCATCAGCCTTCATCGTAAAGATATCGATAACAAATTCTGAGTCGGTTGAGTTCCGATCGCTGTGAAAAGCTATACGCGATCCGTCCGGAGACCAGTCGCTGACCTCGCTGAAATGATTGGCGGCATCGAAGGTCAACTGTTTCTCACCAGTGCCATCCGGTCTTATGCTAAAGATTGACTCGCTCTGGTCTGGAAAGAACCGAGCAAAGGTAATGCGTCCGTTCACACCTGGAAAGGTTGCCTTGGCAGGCAGTACCCAATAAACGACAAACAGGACCGCGATAAGCCACAGCCATTTGCGAATTCTACATTGCACGACTCTCATTGGTGTTCACCTCGCTGGCAGATTTGCAGGGCTGTTAGCGCACGATGTTACCTAGGTGGTTCACTCCCATCAGCCTTCATGATGAAAACGGAAGCGCCCCGTCGGGTCCGAGATTGGTGAGCTCCTTCACATCTCCATCGGGATTCATCGAGTAAATGTCCGACCCGAAGATGAAGGCCATGCGGCCGTTTTTGCCGGGAAAGCTGGCGTGGCTGGCGCAATCAACGCGGCGACCAAGTCTGCAACGGCTAGCGCGTGTGACAGAAATCTGACACTGAATTTCATGCGCATTCCCGTTCTGGCCTTTCCAGAATTTATGTGGTGTCGGCTTTAGCCAGTTGGCCACGAGGAACCGCCGACCGCAATCTTCACCGGGACTCTTGTCCAAGTCACCTGCTTTGTTCAATGGCGCGGGCCTGACTTTTATGTGACATTTTCATTCCATTCTTAACCAGGCTGTCTTGTGCAGATTAGGATCGGCGCTTCCAGCTAGGCCCGGCCGAAAGTGTTCAGTGTTAAACTGTTTACCGACTTGAGGTATTCCAGATGCGCGCTCATGCCGAATCCCAGGGCCGGGTTCGCTTCGGCGAATTCCAACTAGATCTCAAAACCGCCGAACTTCGAAACAACGGAAACAAGTCCTCCCTTCAAGGGCAACCCTTGCGGGTTCTCGCAGTGCTGCTGGAGCGCCCGGGTCAGCTGGTCGCCAGAGAGGAACTTAAGAAGAGGCTCTGGCCCGGTGACACGTTCGTAGATTTCGATCAAAGCCTGAACAAAGCCGTTAACCGGCTGCGCGAGGCCCTCGACGATTCGGCCGAGCATCCGCGCTTCATAGAAACCTTGCCGCGGCGAGGTTATCGTTTCATCGCTTCGGTGGAAGCTTTTGACGGAAGCCTTCCCGAGGGGGCGGACCAGAGCCACGCTGCTCAGCTTGCCGAATCCAAACCAGCGCAGCCAGATCGACTCGCCAAATCCGAGAGAAGCAGGCGGGCACTATCCAGAAGAATAGCCCTGGCAACTCTTATTCTTCTTGTGCTTGCTCTTGGCATGGCAAGCTGGCTCAGACGCTCCCAGCCGCCGCGAGTGGTTGGTTCTGTACGGATCACGAACGATGGTTGGCGCAAGTTCTCGTTAGTGAGTGACGGCCTGCGACTCTACTTTTCTGAACGTGGCACGATCGGCCAATCGTCAGTGGAAGGTGGGGAGATTACAGAGCTCGCCACGGGACTCACTGACGTGGACATTTACGACATTTCACCGCAAGGATCACAGCTGCTCGTCGCTGGCGGTGTGCAGGGCTCGGAAATAGTTGAGAG
>Ga0193729_1000947_pt1 | contig 15112 bp, 15 predicted proteins | sample U1c2metaG_FD_143036 | JGI IMG/M metagenome (GOLD analysis project Ga0193729, IMG submission 143036) | Soil microbial communities from a riparian zone of the East river system, Colorado, United States - U1c2 | ecosystem: Environmental > Terrestrial > Soil > Riparian zone | place: USA: East River...
GGATTCCGGTCAGCAAGCGCTGGAAATCCTGCGCACGGGCCAGATCAGCATGATGATCTCCGACGTGCGGATGCCGGGCATGTCCGGTTTGGAGACTCTGCGGCGGGCGCGCCAGGAGCACGCGGTCCTTCCCGTCTTGCTCGTCACGGCCTATGCCGACATTCGCGAGGCCGTCGGCGCCATGCGCGACGGCGCGCTCAACTATCTGGCCAAGCCGATTGACCTCGACGAATTGCTGGCCACGGTCCGGCAGGCGACCGGATTATCCCTGGCCTTGCCGGTAAAATTCAGCGCCGATCGGCAGTTGCCCGCCACGGTGGTCGCCCGCAGTCCGCTGATGCAGGCGGTGTTCCACGATGCCTCTTTGATCGCCCCCTCCGAAAGCCGGATCTTGATCACCGGCGAAAGCGGCGTCGGCAAGGAAGTGCTGGCGGACGTGATTCACTCCTGGAGCGCCCGCTCAGCCGGCCCGCTGGTGAAAGTCAATTGCGCGGCGATCCCGGAAACTTTGCTCGAAAGCGAACTCTTCGGGCATGAAAAAGGCGCGTTCACCGGGGCCATGGCCCAACGGATCGGCCGCTTCGAAATGGCCAACGGCGGGACCGTGTTCCTGGATGAGATTGGAGATATGTCGCCCGGGCTTCAGGCCAAGCTGTTGCGGGTCACTCAGGACGGCCTTTTCAACCGGGTCGGCTCCAACCGCGAGCTGCGCACCAACGCCCGCATTTTGGCCGCCACCAACCGCAATCTCGAGGACGACGTCAAGAGCGGCCGGTTCCGCGAGGACCTGTTTTACCGGTTGAACGTCGTCGAACTAAACATTCCGCCGTTGCGCGAGCGCCCTGAGGACATCCTGCCGCTCGCCAGTTGTTTCATGGCTGAGTTCACTAAAGGCAAAGCGCGATTCTCCTCTTCGGTTACAGATTGTCTAGCTCATTACTCGTGGCCGGGAAATGTGCGCGAACTGCGCAATGCCATGGAGCGCGCTGCCCTCCTGGCGGTCGGGGACCTTATCTTGCCGGAACATTTGCCCGCCCGGCTCCGCGCCGCCTCGGGCGCTCCCCCCGCCGCCGGGCCGGCCGATCCGGAACGCCTCGGTGAGATCGAACGGCAGGCCATCTTCCAGGCGCTCCGCAAACATGATTTCAACCGCACCGAAACCGCCAAAGCCCTTGGCATCTCCCGCCGCGCGCTCATTTACAAACTCCAGCGCTTTCGCGAATTGGGCTTCGAAGTGGACCCTCCCAAATAGCCGCCCGCTCAATCCCCGATAATTTTCACCAGGGCCCGTTTTCGCCGTCGCCCGTCAAATTCGCCATAGAAGATTTGTTCCCATGGCCCCAGATCCAGTTTCCCTTTCGTGATCGCGACGACGACTTCGCGGCCCATGATCTGGCGCTTCAGGTGCGCGTCTGCATTGTCTTCGCCCGTGCGATTGTGGTGGTATTGCGAAGTCGGCGCATGGGGGGCCAGTCTTTCCAGCCATGCCTCATAATCGTGCAAAAGCCCGTCCTCCGCGTCGTTAATGAAAACCGATGCCGTGATGTGCATCGCATTTACTAAACAAAGCCCTTCCTGCACCCCGCTCTTGCGAACCAGCTCGGCCACGGTCTCGCTGATGTTGACGAATCCACGACGGTTCGGCACTTCAAACCAAAGATGTTCGGTCAAACTTTTCACCCCGGCGTTATGCCACGAGGTTCGCCGCACGGCAACGGCAGAACGGTCGGGCAGGAACACCACACCTTTCTGAAATCTCAATGGACAAGTAAGTTGGCCGGGAATATTTTGGCACCGTGACGACTCATAGTGCTTCCAATATGCCATCCGGCGTCATGAATCGATCGGTGGGAGCCCTTCTGGTTGCATTTTTCTTGGCCTCCTGCCGTGGCCCGCTCCCACAAGCGCCTGCCGGCGGAACAAATCCAGTCGAGTCAGCGGGGAAATACCGCTTCTCCACGGCCGACCTGCGGATCGACCTCGATCTAAGACCGGACAGGACCTACTACGCATCCATGGATGGCTGGGCCAGGATTAGCGAAGAGAGTGGAGTGTGGCGCCTGGAGGAAGGCGATATCCTGCTGAAGCCACGGTCAGGAGGCCTTCCGATGCCCATTCGGCAGTTGCGGCCCGTTCGTCAGGATGGTACCGACGTGCTCCAGATAGTCGATCCCGACAGTCAGATCGGGCGAGCGATTTCTTTTTCAAGAAACTGACTTATAAGCCGCCGACCTATGAGCAAAGAAGAAACCAAAGACCTTTTGAAATTCCTGAGTCCGTTTGAAGACGACATCAAAGAAATCGCTCTTTGGTTAAGGGGATTTGTTTGGGATTTATATCCAAATACCAACGAGCTGATTTACGACAATTACAACGCCCTTGCTTTTGGATGGTCGCCGACTGACCGGCTCGGTCATACCTTCTGTTCCATCGCCGTGGGGAGAAGCAGCAAGAATATTCATTTTGGCTTTTACTGGGGCTCTGAAATTGCTGACCCCGACAAAGTATTGTTGGGCCAAGGTAATCAGTATCGGTACATCCTGGTCAAAAGCAAAGACGCTTTCCCGAGGAAATATATAAAAAAACTCTTGAAAGAGGCGCACGCAAATTCACTGGCAAAAGTGAAGGACAAGAGGCAGCTAATGCAAGGCGCGACGATTACAAAATCCATTTCATCCGTAAAAAGAAAGACTGGAAGAGTTTTGAAAAAGAAAAAGGTGCGGCCTCTTTCAAAATCTAAAGGAGGATCTGGTTAAAAGTGACCAACATCAAACCGAGGGCAGGATGTCCCTCGTAAGGCAGATATTAATTGCCGAGTCACCCGCGTCGCCAATGACGAGCCGGCCTGAGGTGCGCGCGGTACCCGGTAAAGGGCTCGAGGGAGATCGCTACTTTGCTTCCGTTGGCACGTTCTCCCCAACGCCGCCAAAGCCGGACTACGAGCTCACTTTTATCGAAGAAGAGAAAATTCAGGCGTTTGCCCAGGAATTTTCGATTCCATTTACGTCGTTCCACGCGAGGCGCAATATCGTGACCGCGGGTCTCAGCCTCAATGATTTAGTCGGAAAGGAATTCTACGTGGGCGATGTTCGAATCAGAGGGATACGGCTTTGTGAGCCTTGCAGTTACCTGGCCAAAACCAGCTTTGACGAAACATTGCGTGGGTTGGTTCACAAAGGTGGTTTGCGAGCTCAGATTCTCTCCGAAGGCGTCATTCACGTTGGCGACGCCATTCACATAGCGCCCTGAAGGCACACGCTGACGGCGCTGGAGAACGCCAACAAACAGGCTCTCAGCCCAAACGGGGCGCGATTTCGCGCACCATACAAATATGCACTATGGTGGTGTCTTTTGATTGGGCGAGAGCACGCCATCGACAAAATGAAGGCCGACTATGACACATGATGAACTGATCACCGTCGCACGGACGCACACCGTTGATTTCCCCAAGCTCTCAGGAGAGCCCTGGGCAAATCAGGAAACACTAACCAAAATCACAGCACTGGACGCAGTCGCGGTTTCTTTCGAGAACGACCAGCATCCCAAAAAGATTATGATTTTGCTGGAGCGGGAGTCTGGAAAGTTCATCGCCTCTTGGTTGATGCCCAAAAATCCCAAATGAGCGCGGGAAGAATCATGACAAGCCAAAACAAATCAAACCCGGCAAAACAAGGGTGTCAGGCTGTTCAGCGGCGGCCTACGAAGTTGTCCGGCGGCTTCCCCCCTTTTGAGGAACGCCAGACCGGAATTGGGGTTCCCGGCCCCGTCAAAATTCAAGCGCAAAGACCGTTGACATCTTTGTTAGAAACCTCTAGGGTTGCCTCAGAAACTCTTAATTGCTGGACCAGACCATGTTGATTCGCATTAGTTTAATCGTGGCCCTTATCGCCGGCCTGGCTGTCGGCGGCCTGAACTTCGTTAAGGTCAAAGAGAAGATCACCACCCTCCAGGAAAATCTTAGGACCCAAACCGCGCGAGCCGACAAAGCCGAAACCGATTTGGCCAACACGAAAAAGGAACTCGATAAAACCGTCGTGGACCTCAAGCAGACCAAGGCCACCTTGGAAGCCACCACTGCTGAAAGAGATACCGCCGTCGCCAAGGCTACCGCTGAAACCACTCGGGCCGATAAATTGAGCGAGGACTTGACCAAAACACGGTCCGAGCGCGATGACGCCCAATCCCAACTGGCGGCTTACAAAGCCACCGGCATGGACCCACCCGCAATTATCGCTGCGGGCAAGGTGATTAAGGGCCTGCAAGACGCCTTGGCTGGTTCGCAAGAGGAAAACAAGGTCCTCGGCCAGAAAATCAAAAAATTGGACAATGAACTGGCCAAGTATCAACCCAACGCCCCGCCTGTCCTTCTGCCTGCCGCTTTGAAAGGAAAAGTGATCGTGTCTGATCCTAAATGGAAATTCGTTCTGCTTAATGTGGGAGAAAATCAGGGTTTGCTGGAGCGTGGTGAGTTGCTGGTGAACCGCAATGGCAAGCTGGTTGCCAAAGTAAAAATCAGCAGCGTCCAAAAAGACCGGTCAGTTGCCAACGTTATGCCCGGCTGGGAACTCGGCGAAGTGCTCGAAGGCGACTCGGTTATTCCGGCCTATCCGGCTTCATGAGCGGCATTCGGTCCAGTCTTCGTCCACTCATTCTCCTCCTCTTGCTTGGGGCAGTTCTTGGTTTCGCCGGTTGTGCCAGCACGGAGCCCGAAAACTACTCCGTTCGCCCCTGGAATTCCCCAAAAAGCTGGGAAAACGGCCTGCCCAGCGGGCTGACCGAAGGCAGATAAAAGAACTCCCACCTACTTAGCCACTTCCACGCACCGCGTCTCCCGAATCACGGTCACCCTAATCTGGCCGGGATACTGCAGTTCGTTTTCGATTTTCGATGCAATTTTGCGGGCCATGCCAAAAGCTTCTTCGTCATTGATAGCTTCCGGCTGAACGAATACCCGCAGCTCGCGTCCCGCCTGCACGGCGTAAGCCTTTTCGACGCCGGGAAACGCGGCCGCGATTTTCTCCAGGTCCTCGACCCGCTTCAGATAGGTCGTCATGCTTTCCGAACGCGCTCCTGGCCGCGAGGCGCTGATGGCATCGGCGGCGCCCACCAGGATGCCCAGCGGTCCCACCGGGGGCACGTCATTATGATGGGAGGCCACGCCGTTAACCACCGCTTCACTCTCGCCGTACCGCTTGATCAGGTCCGCCCCGATGACGGCGTGAGGTCCTTCCACCTCATGACTGACCGCTTTGCCGATGTCGTGCAGGAGCCCGGCTCGCTTCGCCGCCGCCATGTCGAGTCCGAGTTCGGAGGCCATCAATCCCATCAGGTGCGACACTTCCACTGAATGGTCCAAAATATTCTGGGAGTAACTGTGCCGGAAGTGAAGCCGGCCGAGCAGTTTTACGATCTCCAGCGGCATGGGCGGCAGCCCCGCCTTGGCGACCGCTTCCTCGCCAAGCCGAACGATGGTTTCATCCATCTCCGCGCTCACTTTGGCGACTACTTCTTCGATTCGGGTCGGGTGAATGCGGCCATCCTGGATGAGGCGTTCCATCGCGTCGCGCGCTACTTCCCGCCGCACCGGATCGAATCCGGACAACAGCACCGCGCCTGGCGTGTCATCAATCAGGACGGTTACGCCGGTCGCCGCTTCAAAGGCGCGGATGTTGCGTCCCTCGCGGCCGATAATCCGACCTTTGATTTCGTCGCCTTGCAGGGCGATGGTGGCCGTGGTGTTTTCGAACGTATGCTCGCCCGCGTAGCGCCCGATCGCGATGCTGATGATTCCCCGCGCCTTTTCTTCAGCCCTGGTTTTGGCGTCCTCGACTATGTGCCGGGCCAGCGTGTTGGCGTCCTGGAGTGACTCCTGCTCGACTTTCTTCAGGAATTCTGTCCGCGCTTCTGCCTCGCTCAAGCCGGATACTCTTTGCAATTGCACGCGGGTCTGGCGTTCCAACTCTCCCAGCTCGCGTTCCTTCTTTTCGAATGCCTCTGAACGCTGGCGCAGGGCCGCCTTTTGCTCGTTCAATGCTTTCTCGCCCTCGACGATTCGTTCGAGTTGGGAATTGATCAACCTCTCGCGCTCGCTCAACCGTTGCTCCAATTCAGCGCGTTCGGCCCGGCGGGCCGCAAATGATCGCTCCACTTCCTCCCGCAGCTTGCGGGATTCCTCGTTCGCCGCGAGGCGCGCATCGCGCAAGAGCAGATCCGCTTCGCCGCGCGCTTTAGCGAGCAGGGCGTCGGCTTCCACCAGGCTGGCTTTCCTGAGATTGCGGTCTTTCCACCACATCAGGAGGTAGCAAAGCACCGCCCCGGCGGCAAACAGCACCGCGCCCTTAAGAATATTGAGCCACGAACTCATTCAAAACCGCGGCTAGAGCTCTATCCAGCGCGTCGGCGTCAAGAGGCAATTTACAAGCATGTCATGCGGTTCCAGTGGGATTTCTGCCACAATTTGTTCGTCGAACGCCACTCCACAGGTTTTGCCGCGCACTGCCGCCAATAACCGGTCATAGTACCCTTTCCCCCGGCCCAATCGGCGGCCATGCAGGTCGAAGGCTACACCAGGAGCCAGCACCAAGTCCAGCCGGTTTAGTGGTATTTGGGACCGGTCCGCCGTCGGCTCCAGGACGCCAAATTGTCCCGTCCGCAAGTGCTCTCGGGCCTCGCCAATTTCGCCCGCAACATACACACCGCTGTCCGGGTCAAACCTCGGCAGAAATGCCCTCTTTCCCGCCGTCGCGGCCTCCTTTAACAAAGGCCAGACGTCCAATTCCTCCCCGGCCGGCGCGTATAAAAGAATGGTCTGCGCTTTTTTCCAAATCGCCTGCTGCTTTAATAATCCCTGCGCGCGTCTCGAAGCGGCCGCTCGCTGCGCCGCCCCAAGGTCTTTCAAACGCCCGCGCACTTCACTGCGCAATGCCGCCTTCGCCTCTCGGTTCAAGTTCAAACGTTGGCGTCCCGAGTTTCTGACTCCGTTTCCGATCCGCCGGGTTTGGGCTTCTCGCTTCGGGATTCGGCCAATGCGGCGCGCCATTTCTCCACGCGCTCCTTGATCTTCTTTTCGATCCCTTGCTCGGTGGGCTCATAGTAGCGCTTTTCAACTCCCAAATAATCCTGCGGCACAAAATGCCCCGGAAAATCGTGCGCGTATTGATAGCCCTTCCCATGCCCCAGCCGCTGGGCGCCCTGGTAACTGGCGTCCCGCAGATGTTCGGGCACCGCCAGCGTCCGTCCGGACTTCACGTCCTCCAGCGCCGCGTCGATTGCCTTGACGGTGCTATTGCTCTTGTGCGCCGTCGCAATGTAGAGGGCCGCCTCCGCGAGGGGAATCCGCGCCTCCGGCCACCCAATAAATTCGGCCGCTTGAAATGCCGCATTCGCCAGCACCAGCGCCATTGGATCGGCCAGGCCCACGTCCTCCGCCGCATGAATCACGATCCGCCGCGCGATAAATCGCGGATCTTCTCCCGCGTGAATCATCTTCGCCAGCCAGTAAAGGGTCGCGTCCGGATCGCTGCCGCGCATGGATTTGATGAATGCCGAGATGGTGTCGTAATGCGCATCCTCGTCATCATAAACCACGGCCTTTTGCTGAATGCTTTGCTCCGCGACGGACAAATTGATCCGGACCACCCCATCCGGCTCGGGCGCTGTGGTAAGCGCCCCAATTTCCAGCGCGCTTAGAGCTTTCCGCGCATCTCCGTCAGAAATTTTGGCCAGATGCCGCAGCGCCGTTTCCTCCGCTTCAACTTTTATGCGGCCCAGCCCGCGCTCTTCATCCTTGAGCGCTCGTTGCAACAAGAGGTAAAGATCCTCTTCCGTCAGCGGCCGCAGCTCGAAGATCTGTGAGCGCGACACCAGCGGCGAATTCACAAAGAAAAATGGATTGTGGGTCGTCGCGCCGATCAACCGAACCACTCCCGTCTCCACGTCCGGGAGCAGCACATCCTGTTGCGCCTTGTTGAATCGGTGGATTTCGTCGATGAACAGAATGGTGGACTGGCCCTTGTTTTCCAAACGATTCGCTGCCATGGCTAGCACCCGCCGCATGTCCGCCACGTTGGACTCGACTCCGCTCAGGCGCTCGAATTTACTCCGGGTCTGGCGAGCGATGATTTGAGCCAGCGAGGTCTTGCCCGTCCCGGGCGGGCCGTAGAAGATCAGTGATTGAATGCGGTCCGCCTCAATGGCCCGCCGGAGCAGTTGGCCAGGAGCCAAAATATGCGATTGCCCAACAAACTCGCTCAGATCGCGCGGCCGCATCCGCGCCGCCAGCGGCTCATGACTGGCCCCTGGATCTTCGGCGACCGCAGGCGTTGCCTCCGCTGGTTCTATGGAGGAGGAAAACAAGTCATCCGAAGCCATAAGAAGAAGATAACAGGCAAGTCCCCGGGGGGCCAATATTTCCTGGACAATCACGCGTGCGGTCCATACGGACGACAAAAAAACCCCGCCAGTGCCGTGTATAACAGTTCCTTTGAACTTCTTAGAAACAGGTGGGACCCGGAGGATTGTTTTCGACTTCCAATAAAGGCCTGTCGGCCGCAATCACAGCTAAAGGTCCCGTGGTTTATCAACTACGGTTCAAGGACATAGTTTCTAATCACGAGCATAGGCAGGGCAAATTATTGCTAATCTTCCGCTGTCCAAAATTCAAGCTTCCAAAGAACCAGGCGCACCCACTCCGCTCGGATGCCGCGCTACGTTGTTTACATGATCGCCCTATCACTCGATCAACTCAAGAAATATTTTGAAAGCCGCGAATTTTTTTATTTGAAACCCCATTGACAACGAGGGCCCGAACTCTAACGGAACCTGCGGCTGAGGCGGTGCTGGTCGTAGGCGCTCCGCTGAATCGAATTCATTTTTTCGAAGTCAGGCCCGCCATTGGCGCTCAGCGGCCAGGCGGGTTCCAGCGGCGCAGAGGCGTGGCCGCCCTCGGGGGCAATCGCTGGGCGGCTCAAGGGATTGTTTCGGATGCTTACGGTGGCACGGCTGTTTCGGCCACCATCATAACTCATGGCCTGATCGGTCAGTTCCAGATCTTTCTCCAGCGGCAATTTCGGTTTGATCTTCTTGGCCTGGAGCACGGCGTGGTACGCTCGGACAGCTTCTTCCGGGGAGATTTGTTTCGCGGTGATCCGGTGCAGCATTTCGATGAAGGCAAGCTGATGTTCGGCATTGTTAATCTTGCGGCCGAACAGAGCGACGCGCGCGCCGTATTTTTGGGCGTCGTGAATCAGTTTGAAGGCATCGTAAGTTGTGCCCGCACCCCCGCCCAGGATGCCGACGACGAGGTTGGGATCGTATTGCGCGAGTTCCTCCATCGCGCGCGGGCCATGATAAACGATCTTTAGAAATACGGGGCGGCCGGATTGAGGCACGCCGGCGAGACTGCGCAGGATGTTGTCGTTGAGGAATTCGCCCAGTTTTTCTGGCGCGATGCCGCTCTGGACGTTGGGATCAAAAACTTCGAGGAAGTAACGAAAGCTCTTCCGCTTCTTCGCGAAATTCTTTGAAAGCGAGCAGGGTTTCGCGGTCCTGGTCGAGATCATTGACAAAGGTGACGGAGTAAAGGCCAAGGTTCGCGCCGGCAAAGTCGTTGGTGGCGCGGTCGCACTCGATCTTGCCGCATTGGATCTGGTCGATAGTAGCGGTGCGGAAAGGCTGGGCTGGTTCGGCAGTGTAGCAGCCGTGGCGCACAGCCCAGACATCGGTGGTGTCGTTGGCGCGGGCGGCTGGCGTTACGCCGGAATCGCGAAAAAGATTTTCTTTGATCGTGAGCTGTTCGTTGACGTAGGCGGACATCAGCATGATGTCAACGAGGCCCTGCTGAACCACTTCTCGGATGATGTCCAGGAATTCGGGCAGGTTACGATAGCCGTACTCGTCACGGGTCCAAACCTCGGGCGAAAAGCGGGCCGGGCGCTCGCCGCGCAGGGACAAGTAGGACCGCGGTCCGGGCGCTCGCGCGCCGAACGCCATGTCCGCGTCCTTGGCGTCCGCGATGATGAAGGCATCCGACGAAGGGTTGGCCTTAATCTCGGCGAGCTTGGTGTCGAGGGACTTCATGAAGACAAGACAGAAAAACCACGAATGGACACTAATGGACACGAATGTGGATTCATATTAATGTAGCGCTCCCGTTCAAGTTTCGGCCTCGCAAAGCTTTTGATGTTCACAAGAAAACACCACCAATGAAAGGAAGGGACTCGAATCAGAGGACGACCCTTTCCCATTCGAGCTTGGGGTTCTTGAAGTTCAGAATAATGCCGACCCTAAATTTTGTGATTCGCAAGTAGTTCAGCATCTGGCCTCGTTCAATATTCGTGATTCGTTCGATTACCTTGGTGTCTATAATTATGGCATCGAAGGCAATTAAATCGGGAACAAATAAGCCCACTTTGTGTCCCTTATAAAGCATGTCATACGCCCGTTGCTGCTCGAAGGGGATGCTTCGCAATCTGAATTCAACGACGAGTGCATTTTCATAGGGCTTTTCATAATAACCGTGCCCGAGTTCGTTCAACATTTCCATGGCCGCACCGACGATTTGGAAGACTTCTTCCTTGAGCAGTAGTTTGCATTCTTCATTCGTGTCCATTCGTGTTCATTCGTGGTTCAATCCGGTTTCGTCATTTGGCTCGCGACATGACCTGGTCGGTGATTGCCTGGATGAGCGCTTCGGCTTCGGGGTCCGGCGCAGTGGTGGGAGCGGCGTGCCCGTTTGAATTTGTCGCGACAGCGCACGTTACTCCCGGCCGCCAGCCGTCGTTATCGCAGAGCTCGCATTCTTTCAGACCGATGCGGGGATCGGGGATGCCGAGGCTTTGTTTGATTTTGAGCAAGTCCTGGAGTTGGGCCGGCGTCATGGTGTTGACCGGCTTTCCCAATTGCGTGGCCACCAGGACCGTCCGGCAATAGGCCTCGAGGATTTCCATTTTGAAATAGGCGTCCTCGACGTCGTTGTGGCTCCAGGCGACCACGCCGTGGTTGGCCATCAGAATGGTGTTATGTTTGTCCACCAGGTCCGCGACCAGTTTGCCCATTTCAGGCGTGCCCGGAGTGCGATACGGGGCGATGGCGACTGAGGAAAAGACCTCGTATTCCGGGATCATGCAAGTCGGCGGCTCGACCCCGGCGACCGCGAACCCGGTGCTGTAGGGTGGATGACAATGGACCGTGGCGACGGCGCGCGGCTGGCGCTTCATGATTTCGAGGTGCATGAGAATTTCGCTCGTACGCTTCTTGCCGTTTCCGCTGCAAAGCTGGTTGCCTTCGAGATCCACAATGCACATGTCCTCGGGCTTCATGAAGCCTTTGGACACCAGTGTTGGCGTGCAAAGGGCGATGTCTTCGCCGACGCGAATCGCGATGTTGCCTCCATTGCCATCCACGTAAGCCCGTTGCCACAGGCGGCGGCCGATGTCGCAAATCTGCGCCTTGAGTTCGTTGATGCGCGGGGAATCGAAGTAGGCCTGTATTTCCGCTGGCGAGCTTTTGGAATTGACCGGCTTCGATGAACGGGGTGGTGAGCTGTCTCCGGCAGTGGGCGTTCGGTAAGCAGCTCGGCCTTCGAGGTCATGCAGGAAATCGCGAGCCGAGGGAGTGATCAGCGCCTCAGGAGGCAGGGAGCGAACATCTTTTCCGCTGCGAACCATCTCTTCCAAATCTTTAACACTGATGACCTGTTTCATTTGGCAAACGGATTGTAAAAAATTTCGTCCACGAGCGCCGCGTTTATGGCATCAATCGGGGTCGGTTGGTCGAACGGTGAAGCGGCCTCGCGGCCTTCAATAAATCCAATGGTTTGGCCCAACCCGCCGCCGAGGTCGTCGTACACCACCGGGGTTGGTTCCTTACTCATGCCGGGCGGGCTTTCGGAGCCTTGCTGAAAATGTTCGCGTGTAAACGGGCTGACGATCAACCACCGGGCACCCGTTAATGCGGGCACGGTTTTGCTGAGGGTCAAACGGCCTATGACGGTGCCAAGGCGCATGTCAAAAAGATCCAAAAACCAAGAGCCAAGCTCCAGGGAAACTCCAAGGGCCAAATTCCAAATTGAAATCTGTCGGTTGGAGTTGTACGGGAGTTGAATGCATTGTGGGCGGAATTCTCATACGGGTACTCCCGGGGCTTTTTCGTCCACAATTCCGATGATCATCCAGCGGGCGGGGCTCTTGTCATTGCCAACGGCTTTGCGCGCTGCCAGCCCGTCGGAAGAAATGATCACGCGCTGGTGCATGGCCGCTCCATGAGCATCGATCGCGACTTGCGGAGTGCCTTCAGGAGTCCCGGCGTCGTTGATAGGTTGGCAAATGATGAGGCGCCACCCTTCCAGGCTCGGGTGCTTGCGAGTGGCTGTTAGATTGCCTTCGACGCGCGCTAAAAGCATAGGGTGGCAATGGTTAGTAAATGCGCAAATTGTCCACCATCACGCAGCGGCGGACGCGGGTGAAAGTTTTGGGGTTGGTGACGCCTTCGCCGGTGGGTGTGGCGATGGAGTAGCTTAGGTAACCCTCGCCGCCGAGGCCGAGGCCAGCCATGCAGGGGCCGTTCTTCACAAACAGGGTCGTGTCGAGGGCGCGCGCCATGGCGGTCATATGCTCGACATCGTGGGAATGGATGATGGAGGTATGCTTGTAATCGTGCTCGGCGGCGAGCGCTGCGGCGATACCCTCCTCGACGTTCCTGACCCGCACAATGGGGATGAAAGGCATCATCTGTTCTTCTTTCACGAACAGATGGTCCTTGTCCGTTTCGGCAAAGAGCAGTTCGGTCTTTTCCCGAACGCTCAGCCCCGCCGCTTTTGCCAGCACACTGGCATCTTTGCCGATGAGGGCTTTGTTTACGACCGGTTCGGGACAACCTGCGCCATGTCCTTCCTTGAAAGAGAAGGCCGCACCGGTCAATTGTTCCAGTTGCGCTGGGTTGAGACGCACCGCGCCCGCCTTTTCCAGCTCTGACATAAGTTCGTCCGCCACCGAGTCCAGGACGAAGACTTCCTTTTCGCCGATGCACAACAGATTGTTGTCATAAGCAGCCCCTTGGATAATGCATTTGGCGGCGCGCTTCATGCAGGCGGTATTGTCCACCAGCACGGGTGGATTGCCGGGGCCGGCGCAGATGGCGCGTTTGCCGGTTTGCATCGCCGCTTTTACCACGGCTGGACCGCCGGTCACACAGAGCAAGCGGACGGCTTCGTGGTGGCAGATGGTTTTAAAAGATTCGAGTGTCGGTTGCTCGATAATGGCAACCAGGTTTTCGATTCCGATTTCCCGCACGATTGCGCGATTATATTCGCGAACCGCCAGCGCCGCGCATTTTGCGGCCGCAGGGTGCGGGTTGAAGACGACCGCGTTTCCAGCGGCGACAATGTTAACAATGTTTCCGCTGAGAGTCGGAACCGAATGGGTGGAGGGAGTGATGGCGGCGACCACACCGAAAGGCGTATACTCTTCGAGCGTGATGCCGTGGTCGCCACTTCGGCCATCCGGATGAAGCCATTCTACTCCGGGCACCAATTTGAGAATTTTCAGTTTCTCGATTTTGTGATCCAACCGGCCAATTTTCGTCTCTTCCAATTCCAGCCGGCCCCATTCGACCGCGTTGGTGTCGGCCATGGTCTTTACGATTTCGACAACCTTGGCCCGCGCCGCCACGCCCTTTTTCTTGAGCTGCAGGAAAGCACCGTGGGCAGCGGCACAGGCTTCATCGGCATCCTGGAACACACCCTCTTTGCCGCGGCTGAAACCGGCTCCTCTCGCAGGGGTGGTTCCGTGACAGCCGCAGGATTCGTTGGACGGGGCAGGGGTTGGGGTGGTCGCGGATCTTGTGGCGGGCGGCTGGCCTAGTCGGCCGAGCACTTCGGTGACGACATCGCGAATTAAAGCTTCGTTGACGGCGCTCATGAGTTCAATGTTTCGCGTTGAAGATTTCTTTTCCCAGCACGTCCACTGTATCCACGATGCCAATGATCACAGCGTCCACGGGCGCGTCCTTGAGGTTGGGGGCCAGGCGGGCCGAACTGCCCTGGCAGAACATGACCAACTCGCCGATACCGGCTCCCACGCTGTCCACGGCGATGATCGTGTTTACGCCGGCTCGAAATTTCGTGGGATCTTTTTCGTCCACAAGCTGCGGCCGGACCAGCAGCAGCTTGCGGCCACTCATGGAGGGATCTTTTTTAGTGGCTACCACTGAACCTTCGACTCGGGCGAGGAACATGAGTTAGTTAAATGAGTTAAATGAGTTAAATGAGTTAATTGAGAGCGCGATGCGTGATTACTCCTCCGCGATCTCGCCAGATTATTTCGCGACGGGTTTCCTGGGCAGCACGGCTTCGACGTCCGAGTGGGGGCGGGCGATCACATGCACGCTGACCACTTCGCCTTTCATGGCCCTGACGGCCTGAGCGCCGGCGTCCGTGGCGGCCTTGACAGCGGCGACATCACCGACGACTACAGCGGTGACCAGGGCATTTCCGACCTGGGTCATGGGGCCAAGGAGTTCGACGTTCGCGGCTTTAAGCATGGCGTCGGTGCCTTCGACGAGAGCGACCAATCCACGAGTTTCAAGGAGTCCGATAGCTTGATGAGGCATATATTAATTGGGTTGATAGTTGATGATTGACTGCTGAGAGAGTTGATGAGTAATGCGTCCGCCCTCCGCACTGCTGCTGCGGAGAACGGGTGAGGCGTGAGTCTGGGAACTTGCGGTGTTTGTCTTCTCGAGAAAGCGTTTCACTTCGCGGGCGACCACCAGTTCTTCATTGGCAGGAATAACGAGCACTTTTACGCGCGAATCGGGCGCGCTGATGACGGCTTCCTGTCCTTTGGTGGCCGCATTTTTTTGCGGGTCAAGGACGATACCAAGCTGGTCCAGGTTGGCACAAACGGCCTGGCGGAACACCGCCCGGTTCTCGCCAATGCCGGCAGTGAAGACCAGGGCGTCGGCGCCATTCAATTCGAAATAGAACGAGCCGAGCCAATGGCGGGCCTGATGAGCGAGAACGTCTAACGCAAGTTGCGCGCGGGCGTTTCCCTGCTCGGCCTGAAGTTCGATGTCACGAAAGTCATTGTAGCCGCCCGAAAGCGCCTTTAAGCCG
>Ga0193729_1000949_pt1 | contig 15080 bp, 12 predicted proteins | sample U1c2metaG_FD_143036 | JGI IMG/M metagenome (GOLD analysis project Ga0193729, IMG submission 143036) | Soil microbial communities from a riparian zone of the East river system, Colorado, United States - U1c2 | ecosystem: Environmental > Terrestrial > Soil > Riparian zone | place: USA: East River...
CCGACCTTGACTATCTCATGGCCAGCACCCGCCAATGCCTTTTGAACCAGTTCCCCGATCTTTCCGTTTGCGCCAATCAAAATAATTTTCATAAAAATCCATTCTTGTTTCTGATCTCAGGATGCCGAACGAGTTATTTCCGTATGAATTGGCCGGCAACCAATGGCCGTGCGTTATCAGTCAGTCCACTGACTGATGCGTTAACTTGCAACAGGTGGATTCTTTTGTCAACCCGGATTCTTGCGATGTTGCCGGGCGGTCTTCGAAAAAACGCAGAACGCGCGCGGACCTGTTGGCGGATTGACGAATGCAGTGTTTTCATCTAGTTTAACAGTCAGCGGACTGACTTTCGCAAATATTATGCCAAAGTTTCTAAATTCCAACGTGCGGACAAGACTGGTTCGGGCCGCAGTGAGCCTCGCCTACAAGCAGGGTTTTGAAAATACCAGGCTGGCAGACATTGCCAAAGCGGCGAAAGTCCCTCCTGGCAATTTGTACTACTATTTCAAAACGAAGGAGGAAATCGGCGAGGCAATCGTCGAGCACCGATTTGCTGAATGGTCAGCCGCGCAAGCAGAACTCGGCAAGGTGCTGTCCCCGAAGGAACGCCTCTGCGGTTTCGTTCTAATCGTGCGTAGAAATCGAGAAATCGTGGCGCAATTCGGTTGTCCGATGGGAACCTTTTGCTCGGAATTAAATAAAGAAGGCGGGGTGCTGGCACAAAAGGCATCACGGTACTTTACTGACCTCCTGGCGTGGGTTGAGGCCCAATTTCGAGACTTTTGCGCAAAGGGCGAAGCGCGAGGCCATGCGTTACATCTGCTATCGGCAATCCAGGGTGCAATGGTCTTGGCTTACTGCTCTAAAGATCCCGATTTGATTAAAATCGAGGCCACACGACTCGTTGACTGGGTTCGTTCTTTGTGAGGGGAGTTTCCACCGTCCGAATTCAGCCACGCCTGTGGAGCGGATGTTTATTACCGCCACCGTGCAGGAGATTGCGGCTTGGGATGCGGGAAAGAACGGTGCTGCTGGGCGGCGAAATTCGCTTCGAGCGCGGTCCCGAGGGAGGGACGATTGTCACGGTACGGCTTCCGGAATCTGATGCCGGCGCGCAAGTGGAGGAATGATTGTGATTCGAGCCATTATCGTAAGAGCATTTTTGACTTGCCAAAGGGGCCATGGGAACGCATTCTAAGAGGGTACCCGACCCACCCGCTGAAGTGGACCGGTACTATTGAGAGTTATGAAGATGGGGACCGTCGATTCAGGGAAAAGGATTCCTACGGCCAAAAAGGCTGAACGCTCCGGCTTACCAGAGGCCGGACGTGCGGCTGTCTCGTCCCGTCCGACAGCGTCTGCAGGTCCAACCGGAGAGGGCGATCACGATTTTCATCCGTGGGGAAAGTGAGGTATGGCTATGATGGCGAAAGAGTCAATGGAAAGCCCTTTAAGGCCCACAGGCCTTAGCGTCATCGGTGACCTGCCTTGGGGAACCCACTTCTGCCACTTCTACGAGACGAAACAGGATCTGCTCGACACGCTGGTGCCGTTTTTTAAAGCGGGCCTCGAGAACAAAGAGTTTTGCCTTTGGGTGGTTTCGCAACCTTTGACCGTGAAAGAAGCAAAACATGCGCTAAGTCAGGCTGTTCCTGATCTCGATCGCCAGCTTGCGGAGGGAGGCCTCGAAATCCATGGCTACGACGAGTGGTATCTTTCCAACGGACATTGCGAGCCTCGACGAGTCCTTCAGCGCTGGCGCGAAAAGCTCAACCAGGCGCTGGTGAGTGGCTATGCGGGAATGAGAGCGTCCGGAGACACGGCGTGGATTCAAAAAGATCAGTGGAATGTTTTTCGCGAATACGAAAAAGATCTCGAGGAACTGACCGCGGATCAGCCAATGGTCATTTTGTGCACCTACCCACTCACGACGAGTTCAGGCACTCAGATTTTCGATGTGGCGCGGATCCATCAAGTGGCGGTGGCAAGGCGGCACGGAAGCTGGGAAATGGTCGAGACTCCCGAGCTGAAGCAGGCCAAGGCCGAAATAAAGCGGCTCAACGAGGAGCTGGAACAGAAAGTGGAGAGACGGACCCGTGAACTGGCCACGACCAACGAAGCGCTCCGATGGGAAATTACCGAGCGCAAGCTGGCAGAAGAGGCGCGGAAACAAGCCGAAGATCGAGTTCGGCTGGTCATCAACACGATTCCCACGATGGCCTGGAGCCTTCGACCCGACGGCGTCCTTGATTTCATCAATCAGCGGTGGCTGGACTATACGGGCCTTTCCTTCGAAGAGGCAATCGCAGAACCGACGCGCACAATGCATCCGGAAGACCTTTCAAAGGCCATGGAAAGGTGGCGTATCAACATGGCCGCCGGGGAACCGTACGAGGCCGAAATGCGCTTGCGCCGCGCGGACGGGGAATATCGCTGGTTTCTGGTGCGGACGGTGCCGCTCCTCGACGAGCAGGGAAGGATTGTTAAGTGGTACGGAACGAGCATGGACATTGAGGACCGCAAGCGGGCGGAGGCGACGCTCCGGCAAGGCGAAGAACACCTCCGCGTGCTGCTGGAGAATGTTCCCGTCGCTGTTTACACCTGCGACCGAGGCGGAGTGATCGAATATTACAACCCGAAGGCGGTCGAGATGTGGGGCCGCGCGCCAGTAATCCGCGACACGATGAAGAGATACTGCGGCTCGTTCGCGCTGTACCATCCGGACGGAAGACCGATGCCATTTGAAGGAAACATCATGGCCCAGGTGATCCGCACGGGCATCCCGCAGCGGAACCAGGAAGTCGTCATCGAACGACCCGACGGCACGAGAGTCATCGCGCTGGTCAATGTCGCTCCGCTGCGGAACGAACGCGGCGAACTTATGGGAGCGGTCAATTGCTTCCTGGATATTTCCGCGCGCAAGGAGGCAGAGAAGGCGTTGAAGAATTCGTATGAGCAACTGCGCGCGCTTTCCGCTCGACTGGAGTCACTGCGCGAGGAAGAACGGAAGCGCATTTCGCGGGAAATCCACGACGAACTGGGCCAGGGGCTGACGGGATTGAAGATGGATTTGCTGCGCGCTGAACGAAAACTGGAGGAACTGCCAAGCTCGCCCACGGTCAACTCGCTGCTCGACACGGTGGTGAGCGCCACGGAGCTGGTGGATGGAATAGCCACGACGGTCCAGGAGATTGCGGCGAAATTGCGACCGGGGGTGCTGGACCAACTGGGGCTGGGCAGCGCGCTGCAGTACGAAGGGCGGCGGTTTCAGGAGCGCACCGGGATTTCCTGCGAGGTAGGCCTGCCCGAAACCGAACTGAATCTTTCAGGCGAGGTCGCGACCGCGCTCTTTCGAATCTTTCAGGAATGTCTCACCAACATTACGCGGCATGCTCGGGCCACCAAAGTCGAAGCCGCACTGGAGCTGGAGGACGGATGGGTAGCTCTGCGCGTGCGCGACGATGGCCGGGGCATTACCGAAGCGGAAATTGGCAATCCCGAATCGCTTGGCTTGCTGGGCATGAAGGAAAGAACGGCCCTGCTGGGCGGGGGGATTGTTTTTCAACGCGAGACCGAGGGTGGAACGAGCGTGACCGCTCGCATACCCCAAAGCGCCGGGCCGGCGCCGAGGAAGGTGCTGGTATGATTCGCGCGCTGATCGTTGACGACCATGAGATCGTGCGGCGCGGGCTCAAGGAGATTTTCGGGGACGAGTTTTCCGAATTGGAAACCGCAGAGGCTGGAAACTCACGCAGGGCCCTGGAACTAGTAACTACGCAGGACTGGGACGTGGTATTGTTGGACATCAACCTGCCCGGCCGCAACGGCCTGGAAGTATTGAGTGAAATCAAACGGATTCGTCCACAGGTACCGGTGCTCGTCGTGAGCGCCTATCCCGAAGAGGAATTCGCCATTCGCTCACTTAAGCTGGGCGCCTCAGCCTATATGCACAAGGGCGGCGCGGCCGACGAATTGCGGGCGGCCGTCAAAAAGGTGTTGAGCGGCGGGAAGTACGTCTCCCCGTCACTGGCGGAAAGGCTGGCGGACGCCTTGGGCGGCGACTTTCAGAGCACGCCGCACGACGCGCTCTCCAGGAGGGAACTCGAGGTTTTGCGCATGGTCGCCACCGGCAAGACAATTAAGGAAATAGCAGCCGAGCTTTCGCTGAGCGAGAAAACGATTGGCACTTACCGCAGCCGCATTTCCAAAAAAATGGGACTGGCGACAAACGTCGAAATCACGCGGTACGCATTCCAGAATGGGCTGGTGGATTAGCAGCCGCCCCACTCTGGTAATTGGGAAAAGACGCCGCGGAACTTAGCCGTAACGATGCGGTGGAGGAAAAGCTTTAACCACAGATGAACACGGATAAACACAGATAAGAAAGGTTCTTTCCTTGGAGGGAAGCCTTCACTAAACGGTGCATGCCGAACATGCATTAGCACCGCTGAAATCCGTGTCCATCCGTGTCCATCCGTGGTTGTCTTCTGAATAGATACGGCTGCGTGTAGGGAGAATTCCCTACGCCCAGATCAATCCTTTTGCTGACTATGCCTTCCAGAAGCAGGCTTGTAATTTGATCTGTGTTGAAGAATTGGCAGTAATTGCCGGATTGGAATGTGATTCGTGATTGGAGGCGGCCCGGGCATCGGAAGCCTGCGAATGTCACTTATCGCCTATTGAAGACTCCAGCGAGGCAAGCACAAAATCAGCGGACTTATAAATGTGGTACGAAGATGTAAAAAAGGGTTTTGGTCTCGCCATCAAAAACTGGCGGGACCGCACAGGGATCTCCCAAGAAGAGCTGGCCTGGCGGGCCGGCCTGCACCGTTCTTACCTGGCGGACATTGAGAGGGGAGCCCGGAATGCGTCATTGAAAACAATCGAAAAACTGGCAAAGGCGCTGAAGGTGTCGTTATCCACGCTGTTCGAGCCGCTGGGAGAGACCGAGGAGATGGCAGAGGCAGCGAGATCCAACGGGGAGAAAGGAAGAGCGGTTGACATCCTGCTGGTGGAGGATGAGCCGCGCGATGTCGAGTTAACCCTGGCAGCCTTCAAGGAAGCGCGGATGACAAATCCCGTCCACGTGGTTCGCGACGGGAAAGAGGCGCTGGATTTCGTGTTTTGCCGCGGCAAGTATTCGCAGCTCAAAGGAACAAGCCGTCCGCAAGTGATGCTGTTGGACCTGAGTATTCCGAAAGTGAACGGATTGGAAGTGCTCCGGACGCTCAAAGCCGACGAGCGCGGGCGGAAGATTCGAGTGGTGGTGCTGACGGTGTCGCGGAAGGACGAGGATATCCAGGAGGCGATGCGGCTAGGAGCGGAGGCATATATTGTGAAACCGGTGGATTTCCGACAGTTCAGTGAAATCGCACCGCAGATAAACTTTCAGTGGACATTGGTCCAAGCGATGAAAGGAAAAAGGGCGGATGCCTCGAAGCCGAGTGGCGCCGGGACACCCCTCCTGGGGAAATGAAGGCGCATTTTCAGCAGGTCCATTTCCAAAGTGCTAGCATCAATTGAGACATAAGCTCGCAAGGGGTGGGGCGTTCCAGGCCGGAGCGAACCTTCCGCCCATAGTGCGAATGTCACTCATCGCCTATTGAAGATGCCGGTCGGACATGAGAGTATTAGCAACCTTAAAGCACGAGAAATAGCGGATGAGCAAAGACCTTTGCTTCGCCTTCAAGAATCAGCGGACCGAACAAGAATCATTAAGGGAGCCTAGCGTGCGGGTGAGGTAAAAGTTGTTGGACATACGCCGTATTTTGTGCCATGGTTATGCTGACCCAAGAAAACTGTTAGTCGTCGGCTAGGCGCTACTCTAAAGGCAAGAGGGGATCGCGCCCGACGAGACAGAAGGAAAACAGGTGATCCGAAGATGCACGCGAAGCGTGTCAATTAGTTTCGCGCCGAGCGATTACTTTCAATTTTTCTTCCTTAGCGACGGGTTCATCACGCGAGATTCAGATTCGAGCAGGCAGTGTCAAGAACTATTGTTATGATTGCTTTCTTCAGGAAGCTGTTTTCTTCCGAAAGTTTCATGCCCCACGGGCATTGCTATTTTTGGAATTCCGGGGTGCTTTCCTTGCACATCATTTCCGATGGGCTCATTGGGCTGGCGTATTTTTCGATTCCTTTCACGCTGCTGTATTTCATCCGAAAACGGAAAGGCCTGCCATTTAACTGGATGGTCTTGTGTTTCGCGGTGTTCATCGTGGCGTGCGGAACGACTCACCTGATGGAGATTTGGGTGATCTGGCATCCGACTTATTGGTTGTCGGGGGCCATTAAAGCAATCACCGCGCTGGCGTCGGTGCCCACGGCGATTTTGCTGGTCAAGCTCGTTCCACGGATGCTGGCGCTGCCCAGCCAGGCGGCTTTCCAGGCAGCGCGAGAGCAATCGGCAAAGGAAATCCATGAGCGAAAAAAGGCGGAGCAGAAGTTTCGTGGTTTGCTGGAATCGGCCCCAGACGCGATCGTGATTGTGAATCGCGAGGGGGAGATCGTGCTGATCAATTCTCAAATCGAGAGCCTCTTTGGGTATCCCCGACAGGAACTTTTGGGCAAGGAAGCCGAATTGCTGATGCCGGAGCGCTTCCGCAAGAAAGAGCCGGGACAACGCGGCGGCTTTTTTGCCGGACCGAAACCGAGGGCGCTGGGAGAAGCGTCGGAGCTGTTTGGGTTGCGCAAAGATGGAGCGGAATTTCCGGTCGAAATCAGCCTTAGTCCGCTGGATGGCCTCAGCCCGCTGGAGGCCGAGGAAGGGACGCTGGCGATGAGCGCGATCCGCGACGTCACAGATCGAAAACGCATCGAGCGGGCGCTACAGGAGAAGAATCTGGAGTTGGAAACGGCGGCGGAGGCGAAGAACCTGTTTCTGGCGAACATGTCGCACGAATTAAGGACGCCGCTGAACGGGATTATTGGTTTTTCGGAATTCCTGGTGGATGAAAAGCCGGGAGCGCTGAATGCAAAACAGAAGGAGTACCTGGGGGACGTGTTGAGCAGCGCGCGCCATCTGCTGCAATTGATCAACGATGTGCTGGACCTGGCCAAGATCGAAGCCGGGAAAATGGAACTGAACCCGGAAACATTTTCGCTGGAGAAGGCGTTCGAGGAAGTTGGGGCGGTGATGAAAGGGATGGCAAACAAAAAGCAGGTTTCGGTCACGACGGAGATCTCGCCCCACCTGGGGCAGGTCAGGCTGGATCAGCAAAAACTCAAGCAGGTGTTGTACAACCTGATGTCCAACGCGATCAAGTTCACCAATGATGGCGGCCAAGTGACATTGACAGCCGCCCCGCATGGCTCAACTCAATTCAAAGTGCGGGTGAGGGACACGGGGATAGGGATCAAGCCAGAGGACATGCAGCGGCTGTTCCGGGAGTTCGAACAACTGGAAGCCGGGACGGCGCGGCGGTTCGAGGGGACGGGGCTGGGCCTGGCGCTGACAAAACGAATATTGGAGTTGCAAGGAGGAGCGATCGAGGTGGAAAGCGAGGTCGGCGAAGGCAGCACTTTCACAGCGATTTTCCCGATCGCCCAAGCAGAAAAAGCACTCAGGCCAACCCCTAATGGAAACTGACAATCCACAGATCCTGGTCGTGGACGACAACCCGACCAACCTGAAGCTGGTTTCGGACGTGCTGAAAAGCGCGGGCTACGAGGTCTTCAAAGCGAATACCGCGGAAAACGCGGTACTGGTGATCGAGCAGAGCATGCCGGATTTGATTCTGATGGACATAGCGCTGCCCGGGATGGACGGGCTGACCCTGACGCGCAAGCTCAAAGCCGAGGCCTCAACCAAACAGATTCCGATCATCGCGCTCACCGCTTTTGCAATGAAGGGGGACGACCAGAAGGCGCGGGAAGCGGGTTGCGATGGTTACATCACCAAGCCGATTGATACACGGGCGCTGCCCGAGCAGGTGGGGGCGTATCTCAAAGCGAAACGACCATGAGCCGCCACTCGACAACGGTCCGAAGCAGGAGGGGCAAAACTGTGACGGACAGAAAGAAAAAAATTCTAGTCGTGGAGGATGACAGCACAATCCGGGAGTTGTTCTGCTCACTGCTCACAGCGGCCGGCTTCGAGGCGGAGGGGGCCGAGCACGCGCTGGCGGCCGTATGCGCGATTGTACGGGAAAAGCCCGACCTAATCCTGGCGGACATCCGCATGCCGATCGTGGACGGACTCAGCCTGGTGCGCGAACTCAAGGCCCATGGTGACAGCGGCCACATTCCGATCATTGCGGTCACCGGCCTGGATACAAAAGAGAGCCGGGAAGCCGCCACCGAGGCGGGTTGCGATGGTTATATCACCAAGCCGATCGAAGCCGGCGCGTTCGCCGGCCAGATCCGGGAATTCCTGCGGCTGCGCGAAAGCAGGCCCACATGAAAGGACTTGCAGTCACGCGCAAACTGCCCAGCCAGGTCACAGCGATGGCGAGGGACCATTCAGGCCCAGAATAATGACGTATGAGGATTCTTGTGGTAGATGACCTGCCGACCAACCGGAAGTTGCTGCGGATCATGCTGGAGCCGGAAGGGCATGAAGTGGTCGAAGCGGCGGACGGGTTGGAGGCGCTCGAGATCCTGGAGCGGGAGAAGATCGAGGCGATCATTTCGGATATCCTGATGCCGCGCATGGATGGGTACCGGTTTTGTTATGGGGTCCGGAAGACCGAACGAACGCGAGAGCTTCCGTTCATCATTTGCTCGAGCACTTACACATCGCCAGCGGACCGGCGGCTGGCGCTGGAGGTGGGAGCGGACAAATATTTTAAGAACCCGGTGGCTGCCAAGGAGGTGCTGGCCGCGCTCGAGGAGTTCTCCCGCGAAGCGAAGTACAAAATGCCCAGGAACATTCTCATCCCCACGGAGGAGACGGTGATGAGGGAATACAACGAGGTGCTGGTGCGCAAGCTGGAGGAAAAGAACACCGAGTTGGAAAAAACCCAGGCAGAGCTGCTGCGCGTCAACCGGGAACTGGAAAACCTGATCCACGAGCGCACGGCGGAGCTGGAAGCGGCGAACCTGGAACTGGAGGCGTTTAATCGCTCGGTCAGCCATGATTTAAGGACGCCGCTGACCGAAATCTATGTGTATTCGCAATTACTCCAGACGCAACAGGGGGCGGACCCGGACCGGTACGGGCAGGAATTCGCGGGTAAAATAGTCCGGGCGGCGAAGAAAATGGACTTGCTGATCAAGGAATTGATGAAGCTTTCACAAGTCCAGCACAGCGAGGTCTGCCGCCGGCCGGTGGACCTGAGCGCGGTGGTGAGCGCGATCGTGGAGCGGCTGCCCAGCCTGGAGGCGCCACGGACGGTTGAATTTATCGTGGCGCCGGGGGTGGCCGCGGAGGCGGACGGGGCGCTGGTGCAAATCGCCCTGGATAATCTGCTCAACAACGCGTGGAAGTACACGGCCAAGCGCGAGCAAACGAGGATCGAATTTGGAAAACAAAAAGAGAATGGCGCGACGGTTTATTTCGTGCGGGACAATGGCGCCGGCTTCGATATGGCTTTGGCGAGCAGGCTTTTCCAACCCTTCGAGCGGCTGCACTCCAGCGAGGAATTTTTGGGCACCGGAATCGGCCTAACGATTGTCCAACGGGTGATTGCCCGGCACGGGGGCCGAATCTGGGCAGAAAGCCGGCCCGGCGAAGGGGCCACATTTTATTTTACGCTGGCGCAATGAATATCCTCATCGCCGACGACAATCCAATCGAACTCAAGCTGCTGCAGGCGCAATTGGAAGCGGCGGAGCATTGCGTCTTTCCAGCGGCGGACGGCGTCGAGGCGCTGGCGGTACTGGGCCGGGAAGAGATCGAAGCGATCATCTCGGACATCCTGATGCCGCGGATGGACGGTTACCGGTTATGTTACGAAGTGCGGAAGGATGAGCGACTTTGCAGTCTGCCATTTATTTTCTACACCAGCACCTACACGTCGCCGAGCGATGAAAAGCTGGCCCGCGAGTTGACGGCCGATGCCTTCTTGCGGAAGCCGGCATCGCCCAGCGTGATCCTGGAGACGCTGCGAGCCCCTTCTCACGATCGGCCAGCCACACGCCGGGTCATCCCGGCGGCTGATGAATTGGGGTTGATGAAAGAGTACAGCGAGCGGATGGTTTCCAAACTGGAAGGGAAAAACCTCGAGTTGCAAGAGATCAACCTCAAGCTGCGCGAGAGCGAAGAACAGTACCGCGATCTGTTCGATAACGCGCACGATCTGATTCAAATCGTTTCAGCCGATGGGCGGCTGCTTTATGTAAACCGGGCGTGGCAGGAAACCCTCGGTCATGTTGATTCGGACATCGGCAAACTGAAGCTGCTTGATCTCATTCCGGCCGACCGCCACCCGGATTGGGAAGAGTTATTCCGCGAAGTGCTGGCGGGCAAACCTGCCAAATTGGCGGAGATGGAATTTAACACCAAAGACGGCAAGCGAATCGCGGTCGAGGGCAGCATGAATGTCAAAGTGATGGAGGGAAAGCCGGTTTCGCTGCGGTGCATTTTTCGGGACGTCACCGAAAAGAAGAAGTTCGAAGCGCAACTGCTGCGCAACCAGCGGCTGGAAAGCATTGGAACGCTGGCGGGCGGGATCGCCCACGATCTCAATAACGCGCTGGCACCGATCATGATGTCGCTCCAATTGCTCCGGATGAAGTTTACCGATGCTGAAAGCGTAAGCTTGCTGGATATGATTGCCGGGAGCGCGCAGCGGGGAGCGGACATGGTCAAGCAGGTGTTGACCTTCTCCCGCGGGCTGGAGGGCAGGCGGGCTGAGGTCCAGATAAAGCACCTGGTGAAGGAAATGCAGAACATCATCCAGCAGACTTTCCCCAAGTCCATCCAGCTCCGGACCGAAATCGGAAAGGACCTCTGGACCCTAACCGCGGATGCCACGCAACTGCACCAGGTATTGTTGAACCTTTGTCTCAATGCGCGGGACGCGATGCCGCACGGAGGCAAGCTCTCCATCCGGGCAGAAAACATCCAACTCGACGAGCAGTTTGCGCGGATGAACCCGGAAGCCAAGGCCGGTCCGTATGTGGCATTCACGGTGACGGATAGCGGCACCGGGATTCCGCCCGGAATCCGTGAGCGGATCTTCGATCCCTTCTTCACGACCAAGGCTTTGGGACACGGGACCGGGCTGGGGCTTTCGACGGTGCGTGGGATTGTCAAGAGCCATGGCGGATTCGTTTACGTTTACAGCGAACCTGGCAAGGGCACGGCGTTCAAAGTTTATTTGCCTTCCAGGACCGCCGCGCTAGCGGACCGGGTCGAGGCCGCGCTGCCCTCACCGAACCGGGGCAAAGGAGAGTTAATCCTGGTGGTGGAGGACGAAGCCTCGGTCCGAAATATCGCACAGCAAACCCTGGAGATGGCGGGCTATCGCGTGCTCACCGCCATGGACGGAGCCGAAGGTGTAGGGACATGCGCGAAACACCTGGGCGAAATCCAGCTCATGCTGGTGGATATGATTATGCCGATCATGGACGGTTTAGCCACGATTCGAGCGGTGCGCACGCTGGATCCACAAATCAAAATTGTCTCGGCCACGGGCCTGCCGACCGAGATTTCGGGGACCAACACCGAGGAGTTCCGCAGCAATGCCGTGCTGCACAAACCCTACACCGCCGAGCGGATGCTGAAAGTCATTCGCGAAGTGCTCGACTCGCGGGCGCGAGCGCCCGCACCTGAGGTACTGACGTGAAAATCCTCCTCGCCGACGATAATGCCACCAACCTGAAGCTCCTGCGGGCCACGCTGGAAGCTGAGGGCCACCAGGTGCTCATGGCCGAAGATGGTATTGCAGCGCTGGCCATTTTGGAAAAAGAGCAGGTCGAGGCCGTGATTTCCGACATCCTGATGCCCCGAATGGACGGGTACCGGTTCTGCATCGAAGTCCGGAAGCGGCAAGAATACAGTGCGCTCCCTTTCATCATCTATACCAGCACCTATACTTCCGCCAGCGATGAAGAGACGGCCTTACAACTCGGGGCGGACAGGTTTCTCAAAAAGCCGGCATCGGCGGAGGAAATCAGCCAGGCATTGAAACAGGCGGCCAAAGACATGCCGCGCCGGCGCAAGCCCGCGGGTTCATCGGTGACGGAAGATCCAATGCGTGAGTATAGCGAGCGGCTGGTGGCGAAGCTGGAAGAGAAGAACTCGGAGCTTCAGACCGGGACAGAGTTGTTGGTAAAAAGTGAAGCCTTCAACCGGGCCATTCTCGATTCGGCAATGGATGGCATCCTGGCGATCGATGCCGAGGGGAAAGTCCTCGAGTTCAACCATGCGGCTGAGAGAAGCTTTGGGTTCAGCCGGGTGGACGCTTTGGGGCAGGACGTCGCCGAGTTGATCTTTCCAGCGGCCACGCGCGAATCGCGGCGGAGGGAGTTGAAAGAGGTCCTTAATCATAAGGAAAAGCCAACCCTGGGAAGCCGGCTGGAGGTCGTGGCGATGCGGAAAGACGGAACTGAATTTCCTGTGGAATTAACGATTACCCGCGTTTCGGGGGCGGAGCCGGCGAGGTTCACGGCGTTTATAAGGGATCTCACCGAACAAAAGCACACGCAGCAACAACTGCTGCTGAGCGCCACCGCGTTGAAGACAGCCGCGAATGCGATTCTCATCACAGATGGAAGCGGTTCCATCCTCTGGGTCAATCCTGCTTTCACGACCCTCACTGGCTACGCGCTCGAGGAAGTGAGTGGAAAAAACCCAAATTTGCTTAAATCCGGCCTGCACGACGACAGCTTTTATGAGGCGCTTTGGAAGAAATTGCTTTCGGGCAAGACCTGGCATGGTGAGTTCACCAACCGGCGAAAAGACGGCAGCCTTTATTGCGGAGAACAGACGATCACGCCGGTGTGCTCGGAGGCGGGACGGACCACGCACTTCGTGGGGATCATGAACGACATTACCGAACGGAAACGAACGGAAGAGGAAACCAGCAGGGCGAGGGAGCAACTGCGAGCCCTGGCCGCGCGGCTCCAGGAGGCCCGGGAAGAGGAACGGATACGGATCTCGCGGGAGATGCACGACGGCATGGGCGAAATGCTCAGCGGCATGGAAATGAACCTAGCCTGGATGCAAACCCTGCTGGATGAGAAAAATCCCCGCGTGCAGAGGAAGGAAATGCTGGAAAAAATCGAAGTCCTGCATACCCTGACCCATGGCGCCGCCGAACGGGTAAGGAAGCTGTGCACGGAGCTGCGTCCGTCAGTACTGGATGACCTCGGCCTGGTGGCGGCGATGGAGTGGCAGGCGCGCGAATTTCAAACGCGCACCAAGATCCGCTGCGAGGCAAAGTTCGAGAGCGAGCAGCTTGCCGCCAGCCGTGAGCAGGCGACGGCGATCTTTCGCATTTTCCAGGAAATCCTGACCAACGTGGCCCGGCACGCGCAGGCCTCGAAAGTGCGGGTCACGCTTAGGAAATCCGATTCAAATATCGTGCTTGAAATCAAAGACAATGGAAAGGGAATCAGGCCTGAGGATATGGCGGGCACCAAATCACTCGGGTTGCTCGGCATGAAAGAACGGGCCGGTCTGCTGGGCGGAAAGATGGAAATCGCCGGCGCGCCAGGAAAAGGGACACGTGTGTCCGTAACAATACCCATTGCGCCGGGCCGGAGCGCCAGCCAATAATTAAACTGTGCGACACCAAACCCAGGCAGGAAAGGGAACTGTTTCGCCGCTGCCGGCCGAAGCGGGCGGGGAAACGCGGCCGGCCAGTTCTGCTTCATTCCGGGAGCGTCCCTTGCGCATCCTGATCGTTGACGACCATGCCATCGTTCGGGATGGGCTGAGACGGATCCTCGCGGCCGATTTCCCGAACGCGGTGTTCGGCGAAGGCCAGAACGCCCGTGAAGGGCTGGAGTACGTGACCAAGGAGAAATGGGATGTCATGTTGTTGGACATCTCGATGCCGGGCCAGAGCGGGTTTGATGTGCTGGGCCAAATCAATACAGTTCAACCGGAAGTGAAAGTGCTGGTCCTGACGATGCATCCCGAGGACCAATACGCGGTCCGGGTTTTAAAAGCGGGGGCAGCGGGCTACCTGACCAAAGACAGCGCGTCGGGCGAGGTTGTGACCGCGGTGCTGAAGGTGCTCGGCGGGGCCAAGTATGTGAGCGCCTCGCTGGCGGAAAGTTTAGCCTCCAGCCTGCATGCACCGGCTCGAAAATCCCTGCATGAAACCTTGAGCGATCGCGAGTACCAGGTGTTACGAATGATTGCGGCGGGCAAAAGCGTCAAAGAAATCGCGTTCGATCTCTCGCTGAGCATCAAGACGGTGAGCACCTACCGAACGCGCGTGCTGGCGAAGTTGAACTTCAAGACCAATGCCGACGTGATCCGCTATGCCATGAGAGAACAACTGGTGGATTGAGAACCTTTGCCCTGCGCTCAGGCTCAAACGTTAAGAAAGGATTTTGGCTTCCAATTGGCGGCCTCGGTTTTCGCAACCCAGAATGATTCCCCTACCCCGATGACGGGAGCGGAGCCGCCCCATTTACCGCCCTCGTGCGCGTAGGCAACATAGGCCTGACTGTCGCGATCGAACAGGTGGACCACATCCCCATCGCTGATGGGAAAGCCTAACTCCTGGACACTGCCGGGCTGAGGCAGGAACGAGCTGCGCACCGAGAAACCCGACGGGATGGGCATGGACAAATGCCCCTCCCTGACCTGCCCGACAAAACTTAGCATTTTGTAATCCTCGGTCGGGTTGAAAAAGAGAGCGCCTTCGCCCGGGACGAGTGTTTCGGAGGGATTGGTCCATTTGCCGAATTTGACGGTGTTTTCCATGAAGCGGAAGAACATTGTATCAAATTTATGCAGAGCGGTGCCATCGGGCCAGCCTTTGAACATTTCACCGACGGTGCTGCTGGGCGCCTCCAGTGGATTGGCGATCAAAGAGAAGCGTGGGGGCAGCGTGATGGAGGCGTAACCGATGACATTCGAAGGGCGGACTCCCTCCACGACCAGGCGATAGAACCTGTAACTGAACTTAAAAGCTTCTGAATCCACATATTCCAACTCCTCGCCGCTGGAAACGTTTTGC
>Ga0193729_1000952_pt1 | contig 15041 bp, 15 predicted proteins | sample U1c2metaG_FD_143036 | JGI IMG/M metagenome (GOLD analysis project Ga0193729, IMG submission 143036) | Soil microbial communities from a riparian zone of the East river system, Colorado, United States - U1c2 | ecosystem: Environmental > Terrestrial > Soil > Riparian zone | place: USA: East River...
GGAACTCGGAGCCCGCGCTCCAGTCGCATCGTTCGCGCTTAGCTACGGCGGATTAAAGTTGTTGCCCTTCTGGGATCCGCTCCGCGGCGGCCCGCGCTTCGAGAAAACCGTCGCCTCCCTCGCGCCGAAAGAACCCAAGTAGAGGATTCGTCGGAGGTCATACGTTTACCGCCTATCTCATTATTACCCTCCGATGCTTGCAGGTTTCCCGTATGGCTTTGGTGGTTTCTGTGATACTCGGATCATTTCAATTGCTCGCCCAAGGAAAGGAACATCCCATGGAACGCCCGACTTTTTATCGCACGACAAAGATAGATGGGCTCTCCATCTTTTATAGAGAGGCCGGTCCAAAAGACGCGCCGACGCTTCTCCTGTTGCACGGACTGCCCTCTTCATCGCGGATGTTCGAGCCTCTCTTCGCCCGGCTTTCCGCTCGCTATCACCTTATCGCGCCCGATTACCCGGGCTTCGGACACAGCGATTGGCCGGACCCAAAAAAATTCGCGTACACGTTCGATCATTATGCGGAGATCATGAATCACTTTACCGAAGCGCTCGGGCTCTCGCGTTTTACTCTTTATATGCAGGATTACGGCGGCCCGGTTGGTTTTCGCATGGCACTCGCGCATCCGGAGCGGATCGAAGCTTTGATCGTTCAGGACGCGGTGGTACACAACGAAGGTCTGGGGGCGAATTGGAAAACGCGACGCGCGTTTTGGGCCGATCGGGCGGCCAACGAAAGCGCGCTTCGCACAAATCTCCTGTCGCTGCCGACGACGCGGACGCGCCATATTGGGAACGATCCCAACGTGGAACGCTATGACCCGGATCTCTGGACCGATGAATTTTATTTTCTCAATCAACCCGGCCAGGCCGACATTCAAAGCGACCTCTTCTATGACTACCGCACGAACGTCGACGCCTATCCCAAGTGGCAGACTTGGATGCGCGAGAAGCAGCCACGCCTGCTGGTGATTTGGGGTAAGTATGATCTCTCGTTCGACCTTGGGGAGCCGGAACGCTATCGCAAGGACGTACCGAAGGCCGAAGTCCACGTCCTCGATGCGGGCCATTTCGCGCTCGATACCGCAGCGGATCAGATTGCGCAGCTCGTCCGGGGCTTCATGAAGTAGCGGCGGAGGCAACGTCTTCACTAGTTTTCGACGAATCGACCGGTGCCTAACTCGGCGGAATTTCCTCAAACTCGCCGCGCTCGCGATTTTTCCGGACGCCGTCCCACGGAAAGCATTTGCCATTCATGGCAATGTAGACCCCGGGAGACAGTACTTGCACGAATGACAGCGCGCTGCCGAGATTAAAAAGACCGTCGGAACTACCAAACGCATAGGGGATCATCGCCCCGGTAAGCACGACCGTTTTTCCCGCAACGGCGCGAGCGATCGCGGCGGCCGTTTCCGCCATCGTGTCGGTGCCGTGAGTGATGACGATGCGATCCTCTGGTGCCTGAACGCAGTTCTGCACGATGAGGGCTCGATCGGCGTCAGTGATTTCAAGGCTGTCGACCATCATCACCGTGCGAATGGTCACCTCTACTCGCGATCGGCCCAGCCGAAGCATCTCCGCGAGGTGCGTGTCCTTAAAGTAGAGCTGTCCGGTGTGTTCGTTGTATTCCTTATCGAAGGTGCCGCCGGTGACGAGAATTCGGATGGCCATGGGGAAATTAGCTGATAGTTGAGAGAAAGCTCCGACTCACGTCGCTTTGGTTGAGAGTAGCAGAGAAGAAAGGATCAAGCATCGAACATCAAGGATGTATTCCGCAGAAACGCCGAAGCGATTCGGACTTGCTCGGAGCAGGCTACTCAACGTCGAACGCCCAATCCAGCATCTAGCATCCAGCCTTAAGAGCCGCTATCAGCCGACGCGGCGAGAGCCATTTGCACGCCGGCAATGGCCATGCCGCCCTCGCCAACGGCAGCTGCGCAGCGTTTCACCGAACCGGACCGGACATCGCCTGCAGCAAAAATGCTGGGAAGGCTGGTCTCGAGCGGGCTGGGCGGCCGTTTGTTCTCTTTCCAGGCGGGCGCGTTTGCAACGAGCGTACCTGTTTTGATAAATCCTTTTTCGTCGCGCTCGATCTCGAGTGGCAGCCACTCGGTGCATGGAACGGCGCCGATCATGGAAAAAATCGCCGGGGTTCGGACAACGCGCCGCTGTCCGGTCTTTGTATCTTCCAGCTCGGCTTCTTCGAGCATTTTCCCGCCAGACATTTTTCGGATTTGGGTGTGAAAGAGAATCTCGATGTTCTTTTGCGCTTGGACCCGCCGCGAAAGATAGCTCGACATTTTAGAGAGATCGTCGCCGCGAATCACGAGCAACACTTTGGCGGCGCCGTCAGAAAGGAACATCGCGGCCTGGCCGGCCGAATTGCCACTTCCAGCGACGATGACGGTTTGCGCGCGACAAATCTGGCCTTCCAGCGCCGTCGCCGCGTAGTAGACGCCCATGTTTTCAAATTGTTCGCGCCCTTCCGCATCCAATCGGCGGTAATCGGCGCCGGTCGCGATCAGGACGCTTTTTGCCCGGAGCACGGTCCCGCAGCCATCGACTTGAAGACAGGCGGCGTATTCATCGGCGCCATTGTAAAGAAGTGAGAGCGCTTGGGAGGGCGTGGAAAATTTTGCGCCGAACCGATATGCCTGAAGCTGCGCCAACCAGGTCAAATCACCGCCGCTGATCCCGGTCGGGAAACCAAAAAAGTTTTCGATCAAAGAGGAGGAACCGGCTTGGCCGCCGGGCGCGTAACTTTCCAAAACGACGGTGTGCAAACCTTCGGACGCGGCGTAAACGGCCGCGGCCAGACCCGCCGGACCAGCACCGACGATCGCCAGATCAGCCATGATTTCGGTTTCGTTCTCGAACGCGAGCGGACGAAGCAGACCAACCACTTGTGCGACTTCGCGTAATGACGGTCTGCGTAACGGAGTGCCTGCCGGCGTTATCAACACCGGCAAATCGCGAGAGGTTAAATGCAGACGTTTGCTCAGGGCTTGCCCCTGTTCGCTTTCAAATTCGATGAGCCGATGCGGGATATGATTTTTGTCGAGGAAATCGTCGAGTTGATGTCCTTCGCGTGCGCCGCTGGGCGCAAGAACGCGCAACCCGGCAAATTCCGGATCGCGTCGCAATCGTCGGCGACGCATGATGAGTGCATTCACGATGGTCGCGCTGACACCGGGTAATTCGGCAAACGCGCGCCGGAGCTCGGCCGCGGGCACATAAAGTATCTCCGCTTCCGGTGAGGTCACGCGCGCGCTGGCCAGGGCTGATGTGCCTTGCAACATGGCGACGTCGCCCATGAAGTCGCGCTCGGCTGCGGTGGCGAGAATTTGTTCAGTCCCGTCGCGCTGCTCGAAAGCTTCGATCTCGCCGCGCAAGACAACGGTCAGGCCAAGATCGCGCTGGCCGGCTTTGTAAACCAGCTCGCCGCGCTTTACGACGCGTCGTTCCGCCAGAGGCTCGAGCAACGAAAGCTGGTGATCGTCCAGTTTCGGAAAGGCGATACTTTCCGTGTCGCGATAGAACTGTTCGTCCTTTTGTTCGTCCGGCGTCATCTTGCGCACCTTACGCGCTGAAACGCCCGATTAAAACGCGAATATGCGGATAGCGAGAGAACTGGCTTTTGACCAGAATAGGAATAAACCCGCCTCTTCAGCGCTACTGTGACCAATGAAGTCCCATCCGCCCCGTCGCCGCAATCTGGTGCCAGTCCGGCTCGGACTTTCGGCGACTTGCCAAGAACGAACTTTAGTTGAGATCGACAAAGAGATTGCCGAGAAAAGCGTCGGTGCGTAGGATCGGGGCCTGACTGTTTCAACCATCAAACCCCATCAAACATGAAAACAGCTATTCTTACTAAGTTACACACCACCGCGATTACACATGGCGTCTTCGCCGTTGCGCTCGCGCTCGCGCTCAGTCTTACCGTCAGCCCGGGCGTTACTCGGGCCGATGAAACCTGCTCTTCGCCTTACCTTGCCCGCATCGAAGGGCAGGAGGAATTTGTCTATGTCTGGACGCTTGGCGTGGAAGGCCTTGGCGATGGCTCCGACAAACTTGTCACTGTTGATGTAAAGCCTAACTCGCCTGACTACGGCAAAGTCATCAGCAGCTATTCCGTCGAAGGACGCAATGAAGCGCACCACGGCGGGTTCACCGATGACCGGCGTCAACTCTGGCTCGCCGGTCTCGACAGCAGCCGCGTTTTTATCTTCGACGTCCACAGCGATCCGGCGAAGCCGCGACACATCAAGACGATCGACAATTTCGCCGAAGCCACCGGCGGCGCTATTGGACCGCACGGCGCGTATGCCTTGCCCGGACGCGTGCTTATTCCGTGTCTCTCGAACGCAAAAGACAAAGGCGGTCGAACGGCGTTGGTCGAATACGGAAACGACGGCAACTACATCGCTACACATTGGCTGCCGACAAAGGACGACGCGCATGGGGCGGCTGACGCGAAGTTTGCGGATGGCTACGGCTACGACGCGCGCGTGCTGCCACGCAAGAATGCGCTGCTCACCTCATCGTTCACAGGTTGGAACAACTACACCGCGGACTTTAGCAAAGTGACCGGTGATCCCGAGGCGATGAAGCATTTCGGTCAGACAATGGTGATGTGGGATTTCCACACCCGCCAGCCCAAGAAAGTTTTCCAGGTGCCGGGCGCGCCGCTCGAAATCCGCTGGGCTTGGGGTGACAAGCACAACTACGCTTTTACTGCGACCGCATTGACATCAAAGCTTTGGTTGGTCTACCAGGACGAAGGCGGCGAATGGCAGGCGAAGGATGTTGCGCCGATCAGTGACGTTAAGGGCGGTGTGCTTCCGGTCGACATCAGCCTCAGTGCCGATGACAAAACTTTGTTTGTAGATTGTTTCGGTGACGGCAAGTGCCGCGTGTTCGATGTTTCCGATCCACAAAAGCCGAAACAGATTTACGAGAAACAGATTGGCCGGCAGGTGAATATGGTGTCGCAGAGCTGGGACGGGAAGCGGCTCTACTTCACGAGCTCGCTTCTGGCGCGGTGGGACAAACAAGGCATCGACAACGAGCAGTTCGTTCGCGGTTATGCGTGGGATGGCAAGGAGTTGAAGCCAGCCTTCGATCTCGATTTCACCGCGCTCAAGCTGGGCCGCCCTCATCACATGCTCTTTGGCTCGACAAAAATCGGCTCACCGCGCACGGTCGCGAGCAAGTGATGTGCGGCGGGTGCCTTAGCGCCGTGACCAATCAATGTGTGAGGGACTTAAGCGCTGCGATCAAGGTGAATCGTGCGCTCCCCTGGCGCGCCGGAGCCTTGGGCGGAGGCGGCCGCGCGCGATGCTAAAAATAGTCCCCCTCATATTTATTTTATCGATCGCAGGAATAACCGTCCCAGCCGAGAGCGTTCCGCCTCGCGACAGCGACTACGATTATGATCCACCAGTGCCGGGCAGTTACAGCTTGCCGGTTGTGAAGGCCGCGGCCGATGGCGCGCTGCTCGATTCTGGTGGCAAATCATTAAACCTCCGTGACCTGACCCACGGTCGTATCACGGTCCTGAGCTTCATCTATACTCGGTGCGCCGCACCGAAAGCGTGTCCATACGCCACGAACGTATTTGGGCAGCTTCAGTTGGTGAGCTCAAATGACAAAGCCCTGGCCAAAAACATGCGGCTGGTCAGCTTGAGTTTTGATCCTGAGCACGACACGCCGCAGCATCTCGCCGAATATTCGGAAAACGTGCGTGAAACCAAATCCGGATGCGAATGGCGGTTCGCCACAGCGAAATCGCGCGCCGAGTTGAATGTCATCCTCAACGCCTACGGCCAGGCTGTCGACAAGAGGCCCAATCCGGCCGATCCGCAGGGCCCGCTTTACCATATCTTGCGCGTCTTTCTCATCGATCGTGAGGGCCGCATCCGCAATATCTACAGTTCCGCCACGCTCGACCCTCGCCTCGTCCTCGCCGACGTGAAGACGTTATTAGTGGAGGAGGCGAGACTTTCGAAACAATAAGCCACGCTTCTTTGGATTTTAGCGATTCTGTTTTGCTTCGAAGCGAGCTTTGAAATTCCTCACCTATCCAATCCAAACGTTCTGAAAGCGATTATTTGGATTGAAAAAGCGGGGGAAAGCGTTCTAGAAAAGAGTTCGGAAATCTACGCAAAAGCATAATACCAGAGTGTGCGTCACCGCTCGCATGACAACTGCCGCAGCATGCATTCTCCTCGCGGTTCTGGCCGCGATGGACACGCAAGGCAGCCTGCCAATCGTGATCGAGTACGGCCCCGGGACCAATAAGATTGCAAGGAAATTCTGGGAGGACGCGGAAGCAGATTTGAAGACGGGCGACGTGGAGAACGCCCGACGAAACGTGGACGCGGCTCTCCGAAGTGATCCGAAATTTTGGCCTGCACTCTATACGCGCGCGAAGGTATTTCTGAGGCAGGGTAAGGCGGAGCTGGCTATTCAAGATTGCAGCGAAGCATTGCGGCAGTATCCGGCGTTTTTTGAAGCCGCCTTGTTACGTGCATCCGCTAACGCGGCTCTCGGAAGATACGCCGAGAGTCTAAAGGAAATAGAGCACGTTATTAGGATTCGGCCGCGCAGTACTGGCCTGGCCAGGGCGCTGAGTGATCGCGCGTGGATTCGCGCCGTCTGCCCGGATCCGTCATTTCGTAATGGCCGGCAGGCAATTAAGGACGCCACGGCCGCGTGCAAGGTCATGAGCTGGGACGACGAGGACATGATCGACACACTTGCGGCGGCGTACGCTGAAGCTGGCGACTTCGATTCCGCTGTGAGTTATGAGGAGAGAGCTCTAGCCACGAAAGGAATCTCGGCCAACGATTCCAAAGTGTTCCAGCACCATCTGGCTTTGTTCAAACAGCACCAGCCGGTTCGATCGTCCAGATAAGGAACCCCGCGAAGTCCTGGCTGAGCCGAGGAGCGCGCACCTTTGCTGCTTTTTCGTCCAGACTCCTTGATCGTCGCAATAAATGACGCGGGGTCTCGAGGGCATGTCCAGCAACTGCACTGAACACGAAAAGAGTGCAAATGAATGCTCTTAGGTCTAACGAGAACAAGATGTTTGCACCCAGCTATTTTGCAAAAGTAGCTGTCGGTCAGCCACCGCTGGCGGGAACGAGGCTTCGCTTCCACTTTCTACTTTCTAATTTCGCCTTTCTGGATCGCCTGGTTAGCGGAGTATTCGGCAATGCGCGTCTTCACAAGCTTCTTCACGAGTCCGGCGGGAAGCGGTTTTTCGGCCGGAAATCGAATCGTGCCTTTAGCGAGATCATATCCGGCAAGCTCGTTGTCGTATGCCCTGATGGGGTGAGCACCAGGATAGAAGGCGCAATGGTTCTTCGCGGCGCCGAACGAGACCAACAGCCTCGACCCAAGGCGGTAGCCTGGGATGTCGTAGCTGATGCACTCTTCGGCGGCGGGCGCCGCGGCTTTGATGTCTCGACGAAGCTTCTCAAGCGCGGCTCGCTGCGTGGCGCTCACGCGTGCAAGGTAGTCATCAATGGTCTTCGGCTTGGCAGGCATGATTTCTTTTGTGTGCGAATCGCCACTGAATCACAAGTAATATTCTGCGCCTAACATGTGATTATGCCGTTTTTTTTTCGACTTATCCAGTGTATTAACCGACAAAAGGCGCAACTGTTCAGTTAAGTTACAGAAGAGCCGGGCGGACCGGGTGAGTGCGAAGGAATTGCTTGAGTTGAGCTATTAGAGCCGGTGCCCCGTTTTACCCTGCGGCGAGTCGGGCGAACGATGATGCGCCCAACCGTCAGTTCACTGCGATGCAATCTGTCGAATGGCCGCTTGCAAACGATCCAGATTGACCGGCTTGATTAAATAGTCAGCGAAACCTGCTTCGCGGCTTTTCCGTAAATCATCTTCCATCCCAAAACCGCTGAGCGCGATGCCGTCGATTCTTTGGTGCTCGCGAATTTGCTTTAGCAAGTCGAGCCCGTTGCCGTCGGGTAATCCAATATCGCTAACCAGAAGATTGAAATTTTTCGTAGCGGCCAGTTCCAGGGCATCGTGAAAACTCTCGGCCGTGGCGACTTCATAACCGAGATGGGTGAGCAAACGCTTGAGCGTGAAGACAGTGTCTTTGTGATCATCGACTAGGAGAATGCGAAGTGGGTGGTGGGGCGGCGGGATTGCTGAAGAACTCTGTTCTGGAGTGAGGTGCTGCTCCGCATGCAAGAATGCCGGAGGTGCCACCACGCGCATTCGCAATGTCATTGTCGTGCCGCAACCACGTCCTTGGCTGTTCGCTGTCAGTTCGCCCTGATGTGCATCGACGATCGCTTTTGAAATCGCCAAGCCCAGGCCCAACCCGCCCTGGCCGCCTTGGACCTGGCGCTCGCCTTGCTCGAAGGACTCGAAGATGCGCGACAAAAATTCGCGTCCAATCCCCACGCCGTTATCCATAACGTCGACAACCAGTTTTCCAGCTTCGTTGCGTGAAGAGAATTGAATCTCACCGCCATCCGGCGTGAATTTGGTCGCGTTCTTGATCAAGTTCCAAAAAACTTGCATCAGCCGGGCGGAGTCCGCTTCGACGAAGTGTTCGGCAGCGTTCAAGTTGAAGCTGATCTTGACCCCTTTTTGCTCGATCTCCGGCCGGAGAATCTCAAGCGCGCCATGCAATACCGAATGTGCATCCACGATCTCAAGAGAGAGATTGAGTTTGCCTTGGGTGATGGCGGTCAAATCGAGCATGTCGTCAATGAGGCGTGCTTCCAGTTCCACGTTTCTGCGGATCACGGCTACGGCGAAATTAGTTTTTGATCCCAATTCTTGATCGAGAAGTTCCACACTCGCCAGAACCGGCGTGAGCGGGGTGCGCAACTCGTGCGAGAGCATGGCGAGAAACCGATCCTTTGCTTTGCTTGCAGCCTCCGCTTCTACACGGGCCGCATGTTCCTTCCTGAAAATTGCTGGTCCCGGAATTTCCAGGGCCTGCGGCACGAGCCTGATCAGCAGAATACCCGTCGGCACAGAAGCGAGTGCCGTAATCGCCTTCAGTGCGTCGGAAATCCAGTAATACGGTTTCCAAAGCGTCCAGATTTCCATCACGTGAGTTAATCCGCAGGCCACGATGAAGATGCCGAAACAAATGAACATCCAGTTGAATGGAAGATCCTTTCGGCGGCGGACGAAATACAGCAGCGTGAACGGAATCCAAAAGTATGCGGCCGCGATTAACAAATCCGAAATCTCGCGAAGGTATTCCATCAGGAGAAGCCGATTAGCCCGGCTTTCCAGCAGTATATTTGCAGCAGAAGTCGCGCCGAAAATGGACATAATCGGCCGCCGCCGAAGTCCCCGACACAGGAACGACCTGTTCGCTTTTTGAGCTTTCTCTTATGGGCTTGGCTTTCCTTCGCGACGCACTTGCTCGAAAACGGCCATGATATTCGCACGCTGCAGGAGTTGTTAGGCCACAAGGATGTGAGCACGACGATGATTTATACGCACGTGCTCAGTAAGCCAGGAATTAGCGCCAAGAGTCCGCTCGATTAATGGATCAAGGTGAAAGATGCCTCGACCATTGGCGGGCATCCAACCGGATGGCAATTTTAGGATGAGCATACAACAGGTAAGATGCCTGTTTGCCATGACCGGCGAGACGCCCGTCTTCCTTGCCGTCTTGTGATTTGGCGCGCAGGGGGTAACTTGGCCGATGCGACGCTGTCCGCCAATCCGCGAGTCGGCCGGCCTCGTCCCGCGGCGAGTCAGACTGACTCGTCCTGCGGCGAGTCCGCCACAGGATAGATTCGCCGTGGCGAACCGAGGCTTCACGTTGATCGAGATCGTGATCGCGGTTTTCATTATGATGTTGCTGCTCATGCTGGCGGTGCCGAGCCTGAACGGCGTGCTGGCGGATAAGCGGCTGCGGCGTTCGCTCAATGGCTTCAACGATCTGGTGCACCAGGCGCAGGAGCGAAGCGTCGCTGAGCACCGCGCCTATCTCATCGTCTGGGGCGACAAAAATATCGCGCTGCGTCCGGAAGCTTTTGCGAAGGGCGAAGAAGCGAGACCGACCGCGAACCTTGCGTTGACGCGCGGAGATGTTTTGAAACTTACGCTGCCGGCAGCGCTGACAAGAAATCCGCCGGGCGAATGGATTTTCTGGCCGTCGGGGACGTGCGAGCCGGCTGTTGTCCAATTTAGCGGGCGGGATGGTTCCTGGACGGCGAATTATTCGGCATTACCGGCGCGCCCTGGGCTTACCAATTATGTGGCGAGGTGACTCAGTAAGGAACGATTCGTTGAAGAGTTCAAGCGTTGCAGCGTTGAAACGCAGGAAGGAAAGTCGGTGTAACTCTTCAACTCTTCATCGCTTCAACGGTTTTGCCCTTTACGAGGTGATCATCGGCGTGGCGATTTTCGCGGTGGGCGTGCTCGCCCTTGGCCGCGCGGTGGAGAATTGCTTGAACGCGAGCACACTCAACGCGGAAGAGGAGCGCGTGCGCCAGATTTTGTCCAATCGGATGGCCGAAATTCAGGCCACGCCCGGGTTTCCCGATGCGGCGAAGGAATTCAAGATCGATACTGGCTACGGGTTGGTGAAATTAATCCAGAAAAGCGCGCCGGCTGATTTAAGCGAGCCGGATGGGGCCAAGCTGGGCGGAATCAATCGGGTGGTCCTGACCGCGCAATGGGCGCGCGGCGGCGCCTCACAATCGAAGCACATTGCGTTTTATGTTTATCGTCCCGGCTAATCCCCGAAAGGTAGTGGGGGCCGTGCCGGTGGCAATGCCTCGGTCTGCAGGCGACACGCCCGCCTCTACAGTTCGGAAGAATCGCGTGCGCGCTTTCACTTTGCTCGAGATCACGCTGGCGGTGGCGATCCTGGCGATGATGTCGGTGGCGATTTATCGCTTCGTGCAATCGAACTTGACCGCGCTGCGCGTTTCCTCCGAGGCGAGCGCGGCGGATGCGCGCTATAGCGGCTTGCGCGATCTCTTGACGACGCAATGGCAAAGCTTATCTGCGGGTAGCGGCGCGATGACGGGTGAGCCATTCAAGTTAAACGATCGCCCGCGCGATGAGATCAAGTGGACTTGCGGGGCCGGACCTGGATTGCTCACGCGCTATGCGCCGGGTGATTTTACGGTGTCGATGCGATTGCAACGGGAAAGCGACAAGAGCGACCGGCTCGACCTGGGTCTCTTGCGCAAACCGCAGAATGACCCTTCAATCACCCACGAGCATGAGAGCTGGGTGCCGTTGATTGAGAACGTGGGCAGCCTGCAAATCCGCTACTTCGAGCCGCGCTTGAATGTGTGGGTGGACAGATGGACCGACACGCTGGTTATGCCGCGGCTGGTGAAGATCGTGGTCGGACGCAGCGACGCTGCTGTGCCATTTGAAGCGATCATTCCGCTGGGGCGGACGCCGTTTTGATGATGTCAATGTTAACCAGAGATCGGGGATCGAAATTCGAGATTCGAGGTTCGAAATTGCGCGCGGCCGCTCTCTTGTTATCGCTCTGGGCGCTTTTTCTGTTGAGCGCGATGATCATTTCCTGGGCAGCGGAGATCGATTCGCGCCTCACACTTTCTGGAAACGCGAACCGGGTTCTGGAGGCGGAAGCGATGGCATGCTCTGGCGCGGAAATTGCGTTGCACCCGACTGTCAGGCCGGGCTCTCCGAATCTGCGCCGGCAAATGGGGGGCGGTCAAAGCTATGAAGCGCGAATTACCGGTGAAGGCGGACGGTTAAATCTGAATTGGCTGGTGGCGGGCGAAGATCCGAAGCGGTTGGAGATTTTGCGAAGATATCTCGAGAACAAAGGCGTCGATCTGAATGAACGCGATCTGATGGTCGACGCTCTGCTGGATTGGGTGGAACCAAATACCGGACTTCACCACTTGAACGCACCGCCGGAGAGCGACGACTACCATCCAGCGCACACCTTGCTCACGCGGATTGAGGAGCTGAAAAAGGTGGCGGGCTGGGCCAAGTTCACTTCTGCTCCGGGATGGGATGACGATTTCACGCTCAACAGCGGCCGCTGCGGCAGCCCCGCCGCCGTCGATCTGGCCTGGGCCTCTCGTGACGTGCTGCTGGCGTTGCCGGGCATGACCGAGAGCTTGGTCGATCGCTTCTTGCTCCTGCGGCGCGGCCCCGACGGCATCGATGGAACTGCCGATGATCTGCCATTAAAAAGCTTGGAGGATGCGCGGGTGGCCCTCGGTTTTTCAGCGGAACAATTCCAGCAGCTTAACGGCCTGGTCGGACTCGGGGACCGGGTATTTCGCATTGTGAGCGTCGGGAAATCGGGCGGCGCCACGCGAGTGGTGCAGATAGTGGTCTGCAGAATGAACAATGTTCCTCAAATGATCACGTGGAAGGAGCTTTGATATCGAGGCCACATCGACATCTGTGTTCATAATGCCGACGGCGCACGGCTGGAATTTTTTGCGCGCGGCCGAGCGGAACGGTTCCTGGGACGTGCGCAGGCTTCGGACTTTAGATGAAGCGGTGCCGTTGCTGACGGCGCAGGACGAGTTTGTACTTGGGCTGCCCATTTCAGCCGTGCTCGCGCAACGCTTTCACTTGCCGACTGTCGATCCAGCGGAGTTTCCGGAGATGGTTCGCATCCAGATCGAGAAGGCGCTGCCGTTCTCGGCGGATGAACTGACAACCGACTTCGAGGTGATCGAGCAAACAGAAACGGGAAGCGTGGTTTCGGCGGTGGCGGTTCGAAACGAGCAGTTGGCTGAGATCGCTGCCCCGCTGCTGAAGCGCGATTACATCCCGCGGCAGGTGACAGTTTATGCTGCGCAGCGCGCCAGCACCCATGCACCACAAGGAAATGCACTCCTCATTTATCCCGAAGGCGAATCTGTTGTTTCGGCAGTGACCGAGAACGGTAAAATCAGTCTCACGCGAACGCTGGAAGGCGTTGCGCCGCAACAATTGCAAATTGAGTTGCCGCAACTGGCATTGAGTGCGGAATTGCAGGGGATCAACGCATCGTTCCCGAACGTGCTGCTGGACGAGACCTGTTACGAATTGCGCGACACGGTGCAAGGAATCTTCTCCGGTTCGACCGAGATCGTCGGGGTCGAAACGCCGCCGGCTTCCATCAAACTCAATCTCTTGCCCGAAAGCTGGCGGCTGCGTCGCTTACAGCTGGCCAGACGAGGGGAATGGCGGAAGTGGCTCATCTGGGCGGGCGCCGCTTACGCGGGACTTCTTTTTCTTTTTCTCGCATGCCTCGCTTACTTTCATTTGGAAATTGGGCGGCTCGATCGCCACATCGCCCGCGATGCGCCCAAGACCGAATTCGTCCGGGCCGCGGAAGCCAACTGGAAAGCGCTCGCGCCGGCGGTTGATTCGCGTTATTACCCAGTCGAAATTTTGCTACACCTGTTCAATAGTCTGCCCTCGCCCGATGTACGCATTACTGCTTACAATCAGTCCGCGCGCCAAATCTCAGTGGACGGCGAAGCAGGTTCGGCGGCGCTCGCCTATCAGTTCATCGACAAGTTAAAAAAGAATCCGGAATTGCAAATTTTTCAATTCGACATGGCAGCGCCGCGCATTTTACCGAACAACCATGCCCAGTTTCGCCTGGAGGGAAAACCGCGATGATGCTGCCGGCCTGGTACGAACGCATGAATCAACGGGAGCGGCTCCTCGCGTGGATCGTGACCGGTGCGGTCGTGGCGTTGCTCAACCTGGTGATTTGGAGCTGGCTATTCGGTGCGCTCGGCCGGACGCGGGCCCAGTTAGCGGAGCGCAGAGCCACTCGTGCCGAGCAGGCGGTCTATGTAAAAGAGCGCAATCTCTGGGAGAAGCGCGACCAATGGCTCCGCCAGCACCAACCGGCGCTGAAAAATGCGGCCGACGCCTCCACGTTGCTGGACGAATTGAAACAGGTCGCCGGCAAGTACAATATCTTGATCGAAAATCCGGCCATTGGCGCTGGCGAAACAACGCCCAATCATCAGACAGTTTTCGCTTCCATCGAAACCAAAAGCCCCTGGCCACCGCTGGTCCATTTTCTTTACGACGTGCAACAGCCGCAAGCGTTTGTCGTGTTTGAGAGTGTTAATCTCGCGATCGACAGCGCCGATCCCACCATGATGCGCGGCAAGTTAAAGATCGCGCGCTGGTTCGCGCCCGCGCAACGCAAGAAAGGATGATTATGAAACGCACTCAAATTCTGACGGCAATCTTCGCTCTGCTTTGTCCGGTCTCGACACAACGAGCCGATGATATTCCGAAACGTTTTAACTTTGACCGCTACTCGGCGATGTTAAATCGGTCACCTTTTGCCGTTGCCACTGCAGTCGCCTTGCCGGTCGCAGCGGCGGATTTTGCAAAAGATCTTTACGTGGCTAATGCCGCCCGCTCGCCGGAAGGCGACATGGTCACTCTCGCTTCGACGACGGACACGAACTTCAAGGAATATCTGACGACGAAGGGACCGGTCGATGGCTACGGCATCGCCAGCATTGAATGGTCGGAGCGCGTGGGCGCCACGAAAGTAACAATCAGCAAAGATGGAAAATTTGCGACGATCGGTTTTAACGAAGCGCTCCTGGCGGAGCAGCCTGTCCCGAACGTGCAACCCGTCGTTCCTCCCGTACGGGTGAAACCGGCGCCGTTCCCCACTTTGCCAACCCCGCCGCCGCACCGGCGCGGCGTGATTCAGCGAAATCCGGCGCCGACCCCGATTCAAAACGTGCCGCCGCCCGAGGCTCCCGAGATGTAATCGTTGTCGGCAGAGGCGCGTCCCCTCAGTCGCCCCAGTCGTCGGTCCCTGCGCCGGGTTTGCGGCTCGGTCCCGCAGAATAAAGATCGTAACCGTTTGGGTTTTTTATGCCCGGGCAAATGTAGATGTAATTGTTCTGCCAGGGATCTTTCGGCACATCTCTGTATAATTGATACCAGCGCGTTGGCCTGGGATCGGTATCGGGTTGGATCACCAGCGCCTGCAACCCCTGGTCGGTGGTTGGGAAGAAACCGTTCATGCTCTCGTAGAGCTTCAGTTGCGTGTT
>Ga0193729_1000953_pt1 | contig 15040 bp, 11 predicted proteins | sample U1c2metaG_FD_143036 | JGI IMG/M metagenome (GOLD analysis project Ga0193729, IMG submission 143036) | Soil microbial communities from a riparian zone of the East river system, Colorado, United States - U1c2 | ecosystem: Environmental > Terrestrial > Soil > Riparian zone | place: USA: East River...
AGATTACCAGTCATTGTTTAAATACTCTTAACGTGTAGTTAAACAATGCATAAAAGATCACTTTGAGTTGTGTATTAGTATATCGTTCTTGAGTTATAAAGGAGGTACGTTTATGGCCCGTCGGAAACAGGCTAATACGCACTCCGAGCAAGAAATGGAAGAACTGGATCAGTCCGCTGATCTGCTCACTGTTCATGAAGTCGCGCAACAATTGCGCGTAGATGACACTACTGTCCGTCGCTGGATTAAGTCGGGGGCATTGGATGCTGTGCCACTGCCTCATAGTGGAAAACGTTGCGGCTATCGCGTTAGACAGCACACACTTAGTGCTCTATTCAACTAGAAGGCCCAGGAGTCCCCTGGCGAAAGCCATGGGGACTCCTGGGCCTACCTTGTTTGGGGCTTGGGCACAGGGGTACCTTTCGCCTATGCCACTTGCCAAATTTGAGCAGACAGGTCTAGAATGGTTTCTCGTAGGCTTAGACACTCTTGGGAACAAGAGAGAGACAGTTCGCCTACAAACTGGCACTCTTGGAAAAACGTTGCTCATTCGGCAAGACTGGGTGAGTACGGGTGAATTGTCAGATCACACTGATGTGTCGGACAAAGAAGACCTGTTTCCTCCCCATGTCTAAAAGTTTGATAAGCCTAACAGAAGCCATTCCGTGAGAAACCATTGGAGTGGTTTCTGTTGTACTCACCTACAAAGGCATCTCGCTTTTGATCGCCGTAATCAAGCTTACCCCTGGCATGAGCAAACGATGACTGCGTATCTGCTCCATTCCCACCAACTTCAGCCATCCCTTGATCGTAGCAAAGGAATAGCAGGTTCCACCGACCGTAGCCATCGTCAAGGCCATCAATTGCACCATCAAGGAAGCCAGACGTGACCTGTGCGTCTGATCCGTAACCTGATCAACGAAAACCAGCAGGCCACCCGGCCTGAGCGTCCTCGCCACCTTCTCAAGAAGAGCCACATTCAACTCTGGCGGGAACAGGTGTGCAATATGAAAATAGAGAGCTATATCAAAGGGCTGTATGAAGAGCAGAGGAAAATCGTCTTTGACAATATCACCACACACAAAACTCATACGCTCTTCCAGTTTCATCTGCCTCGCTGTAGACTCTCCCGCCACAATTCCAGGCTGAATATCCAGGATCGTTGCATGCAGACGTGGGTACTTGCGGCAGAAGAGAGCGCTGTAGCCTGCATGCGAGCCTCCGACATCGAGCAAGCGTTCGGCCCCATCCGGCATACGAACACGCTGAATGATCTCGCCACCTAGGACAGTAGCTAGGGAGGCTAGACCAGCATAATGACGGGCAAGCATCTGCTGCATCTCCGGAGCGTCAGTGCTTTCCCCATAGGGCATATGCATCGCCTGCTGATTAGTGCGCACCACTTCTGCAGCATGATCCCAAATAGAAATAATATCCTGGCTGTGAAGAATATAAGGCGCAATATTCCTACCCGACTCGCTGGTCAACCAGCGCCGTGCCATACGCGTATCGTAATAGGTACCATGATGATAGTGCAGATAACCAGCTGATACAAGGATTTGAAGCAAAATTTGCAGACTCTGAGGGTGACATTCCAATTGTTCCGCCAGTGCTTCCAGGGATAGTCCCCGCCTACTCAGGGTATCAAAGAGGCCCAGTTCACAGGCAATCACCAGCATCTTGGCAATCCCTGGTGCTAGCGGGATATCAAAGAGTGGCGTGGGCAGAAGATTGAGGCGTGCTAGTAAATATTCCAGTGGGGTGAGACGGAGTGGCATTGGTTCATACACCTTTCGGGTTATAATCATAATAACACAAAGCGCTTCTAGCAGCAAGATTTCAAATGAACGCGTCGTAAGCCCTAGTATAGTACGGCGGGATCAAATCAGTATACTGACCAGCCATCCACCAGCAAGCACTAAACAGGTCAGCACAACAAGGTAGAAGTAGATCTTGCGACTCTGTCTCGATTCTTGTGGGTCAAATAATGCAGAGAGAGCTACAAGAGCAAGACAAGCAAAAATCAGCGTAGGGACAAGAAGCAAAGGGTCAGTAGAGACAAGGCCCCTGATTGCCAAGACCCCAATTAAGGTGGTAGCCAGGAGGATGAGCAGGGAACAGGCAATAAAAGAACCTCTCACTCCAAGTACAACAGCAAGCGTGCGTGCATGACTTTCCGCATCCTCCTCGATATCCGGCAGTGCATTCGCCAGATGTAAGACTACACCCAGCAGAGCACCAACTGGTACCAGCCAGAATAGAAAAGGTACGAAATGTCCCATGCCGACAAAAGCATAGAGAGGGATGAGTGGAATGGCCAGAGCGAAGACAATATCACCCAGTGGTGTGACTTTCAAACCCAGGTTATAGCCTTGCCCACAAGCGAGGTAGAGCAAGGAGATCACAAGCGCCAGGGGATTGAGAGGAAGCAGGAGGAGGACCATGATGAGCATCAGAAAGATACCAGCGATGAGGGCTTCCTGGGGACGAACCAGCCCGCGCACAATAGGCTTGGTCTTCTTGCTCAATGCATCACGTCGACGGTCACAATCATCGTTGATGACAGCAATGGAAAGCTGCATAGCGATATGTGCAGTGATTACCAGGACAAGGGTACTCCAGTAAACATGCGGCCAGACAGCGAGCAATGCAAACATGCTGACCGCAATCGTGTGCAAGAGAACTGGTCCAGGGTGGCAGAGTAAGAAAAAGCCACACAACAGATCAACCGGACGGCGCTTTTTGACGGTCTCCATAAAACGTCCTTTCTGGGGACCCATCCCCTTTGAGGGGATTGGGAGGAAAGAAAGCGGCCCGCAGGCCGGAAAATCCTTCCTCATGCACTCCTTTGGGCGTACCCATAGCCGTCCGCTCGTTGAAGCTTCCGGCAATACTTCTTGCCAACATCAGTAACCGATCCTTTCTCTGTGGCAATGGTAAAAGACCCGCTTGCTTTGGCTGACATTCTGCCAACATGCGTCCCAGCACGCTTCAAGTGTTGTGGCACAATGGCTTTCACGATGTCGCCCGTCTTGAACCCGTGCTTGGGATGTTTCTCCTTGGGATCGGTACGAGGAAAACCAAACTTTGTCATCAAGCACATTTGCCGACATCCGTGCCCATAAGCCGTGATTGCCAGCGGTCGCACACCAGTCACCAGCAAAACCTCTGGAGTGGATTTGCCCACACAAACCGCATCACGCCAATGGGTTTTGGGAAGTTCACGTGTGGTCCGGTTGTACTTGGTGAGCCCGCCTGAACCGCATTCGATCGGCAGTCCTAACACCTGCAATCGCCTGAAAAGCTCCCAACGTGTCGCGTTTACAGCGGCGGCATCTTTCAAGGGTGCTTTAGCTTGGGACAGGATCTTTTTCAGCAGATCCGGTTTCTTCTTCAAGAAAACGGCAATGTCCTTCGTTCCTTTGGCCGTATTGCACTTTTCACAAGCCAGACACAGGTTACTTACTCTGTTTGAACCAAGCTTGGCACGCGGTACAATGTGTTCGACTTGCAGAGGGATGTTTTCCTTGCCACAATAGGTACACTTGCGTCCCCACTTCTCTAACAGGTACTCGTGCAGTTCATATCCTGCTAATGTCCCTTGTTGGTACTCAACACCACGTATCTCAGCATTTTCTAGGAGCTGCATGTCGAATTTGACCAACTCCATGCTGATGTTCGTGATATGACAAACCCGCATGAAACGTTGCACCCAAGTGATGACGTTGGCTATTCTGCTCTGCAAAGAGGGAGGCAACCATCCCTTTGGTCGGCTTCTGTTCTGCCACCTCGGCTTTCTGTATCGCGTGCGGCGGTTGCGTCTGCCTCTACGCACACCGCGCCTATCGTCTAGGTCTGACGTAATTTGCTGTCCCCTGTGTGCCAGTTCGGCTGCAAAGACGACTTCGCCCGACTGGTCGTTGACGATCGCGATGCCAGTAGTCTTACTCCCAGGATCAATCTTGATCCGTAGGTCTGCAACAATCGGAGCATCAATGGCAACCTTCAAAATGATCGTAAATGGTGCTCTTTTAAAGATTGCTGCTTTCCCAGAGTCAAGCAATGTTCTTGCACGACCTGGATTAACAGGGTTTAATTGTTGTTTGTTGGTGTCTAGTACGAAGACTTTACTCACTTTTTGTTTGCTCCTTAGAGCCTCTGGTTTCCCAGGTGATGGTAGCCTTGACGATGTTAGAAAGCGGTTTTGATTGGAAGCCTCACTGGCACTAACCCTCGTAATCCTGTTTAAAGACTTCCCGTAGAGCATCGGGCTGGCTTCGCACCCTATGGTACCTAGTTTCGCCTCTAACGTAGCCCCGTCAACCCTCCGAAGAGAGCTGGTGGCCGGGTCTGGACAGGTGAAGCTCGGAGCAATCCGTTACCGGATCACTGCAAGCCCATCCCCTTCTAGGGGATTGGGTCCCTGACCTCAAGATTGCGTAGTGTCTTCTGTGCTCTCTCCAATTCTGTGATTCGCTGTTCTGTGGGTTGGTTCATTGCGTGGTGTCCTCCTCTCTATGCTTGTATAATGGAGTCTTGTGCTGACCTTCACGTCACCTTTAGGGTGATCTGATACACGTGACCTTTAGGGTGATTCAAGCTTGCCTTTCACGCCACCTTTAGGGTGACACGTGACCTTTAGGGTGATTTGTCGTTTCTATATCTGTCTGTAGTATACACGAATGTCGATAATTCTTCAAGATTGCAAGGACGAGCGAACGAGCGACCTGCGAGAAACCCGCCTATTGAGACAAAAGTTGAAACTCCGTAGCTTGCGGCGGGTTCTTTGGTACTATTCTTCGGTATTATTCTTCAATGCGCTCAATTTGTGCCCCTAGGCTGCGCAATTTAACGTCAAGCTTTTCATAGCCCCGTTCAATATGTTCAATACCATAGACTTCTGAGGTTCCTTCTGCACATAAGGCTGCGAGGATGTAGGAGCAGCCCGCTCGGATGTCGGGGATGGTGAGGTGTGTGCCTGTGAGTGGTGTTGGGCCACGTACGACACAGCTGTGTAAATGCTGTTTTTCTCGGAAGCGACATGGGACCTCTCCTAGGCACTTTGTGTAGAGGCCGACATGGGCTCCCATTTTGTGGAGGGCAGTTGTGTAGCCGAAGCGGTCTTCGTAGATGGTTTCGTGTATGACGGACATTCCTTGCGCTTGGGTGAGTAATATGGTAAAGGGCTGTTGCCAGTCGGTCATAAATCCTGGATGGACATCCGTTTCTAGGGCAAGCGCTAGTGGAGGTTCGTCTTTTCCAATAAAGCGAATACCTTCATCATCAATCTCAAAGTCAAGCTTCATTTTAGAGAGGGTGTTGAGAAAGGTTAAGAGTGTGTCTTGCTGGGCACGTCGCAGGTAGACATCGCCTTTGGTAAGGTAGGCTGCTACGGCCAGCGATGCTGCTTCCATACGGTCGCTTAGGAGTGTATGCTGAACTCCGTGCAGGCGGTCGACACTTTCGATGACGATACGCCTGTCAACTTTTAGTTCTATGATTGCTCCCATTTTCTGTAGGAGTTTGATGAGGTCGATGATCTCTGGTTCAATGGCGGCGTTTTCAATGATGGTCACTCCACGGCCTAGTGAGGCGGTGATGAGGAAGTTTTCTGTGGCCATGACGCTGGGAAACGGGAGCTTGATTGTCGCACCCTGCAATGGTTTAGGCGCAGAGCAGTGATACTGGCCGTTTCGCTCGACAATTTTTGCTCCCATTTGTCGGAGCCCATGGAGATGAAAGTCGATGGGGCGCGGGCCAATTTGGTCACCTCCAGGCCTTGGTATAATTACTTCCCCACAACGATGCAGGAGCGGGCCTATTGTGAGCACTCCAATGCGATTCAATACGCCAACTGCACTTGAGAGCGTCGTTTCGCAGATGTCTGTTGTGCGTACTGAGAGGGTGTTTCCATCTACGTTCGTATATGAGCCCAGTCCCTCACAAAGCTTAAGTGTGAGATAGAGGTCACCAAGCAAGGGTACATTACGCAACGTACAAAGATCAGTTGTTAAGAGAGATGCAATGACCATTTTGGTGACTGCATTTTTTGCTCCACTAACTACTACTTCACCACGTAGGGGTTTGCCCCCCGTTATCAGATAGTGGGGAGATTGTCTTTCTTCTTCTATATCAAGCATGGAATGTATTATCTCTTTTCCTTTTTGTAGAGTTCCCTGGAGCCTTCCATAACCAACGAATGGCGTTGAGACGTGAAGGCTGCATTATCACTTTTGTACGCCCAGCTTTCGCTATTTCTTGCTTCTGGTTAGCGGCTGTGTGCCCTTTGGGAAGCGATATGTCCCTCCTGGGGGTTTCATCTAGCAGGTCAAGTAGGCAGTTGACACTCTGGGCGACTCCTTCAACCATTAAATAGCCTGATGGTTTGACTGCATCGCCAACGAGGTAGAGACCACGTATGGACGTCTGCGTAGTCGTGTCTGATCCCTGTGCAAGTCGGTTGACGGGCCATTCGCCACGATAGGTTCCCATTGTGAGTATACGGCAGTGGGTGTCAAAGGCTTCTCCAAAGAGCATACGTAAGTCTGCAAGTGCAAGCGCTCGCTCTTCTTCTATGTTGTTGCTCTGGATGACTTGGTGACTGATCAGTAAGTGCTTTCCATTAGGTGCCAGACTGGGATCGCTATTGGTGGGCTGGACTATTCCTGCGATGCGTTTGGTATCCAGGCAATACATGATTCCTTTATGGGGAATAAGCGAGATATCACTGAGCACATGCACTTTGAGCCCTATGGCTTCCCCCTCATTTCTCTTTGAAAGTACGTCGGCTTGCGTGATACGCCGATTGTGGAGTAAAGCCTCCGTCGCTCGCGGACCTATATCACTGACGACTAAGGGGGCAATGAAGTCTGTTTCTTCGCCATTTGCTTTGTTACGTATGCGTACACCTGCTACTTGCCCATTTTCGTGCAGGATTTGGTGTACCTCACTGGCAAGCCGTATTTCACCTCCCAGGCTGTTTATTGTTTCTTCTAGTTGTTTGGTAAGCCCTCCACAACCACCCTCTACTATTGCAGGCGCACCATAACGCAGCATGTTCTTGGTCGTGCGTATGACTTCTGCTGTGCTAATTTGGCTGAGTTCAAGGCTGAGTGCGAAACGCGATATACTCTGGAAGAAGGCTGTAAGTTGTGGGTTGCGCTCAATTGGGATATGGCGCTTTAGCCAGCAGTCAAAAGGCAGTTTATGCTCGTGCCAGGGCAAGCGACGAAAGAACATGAGGTATCCGATGCGCAAAAACCAGTATGCTTGGTATGGTGTGAGAAATTGGAAGACTCCCAATAAGCCACGACTATGATACTGCCTTCCATGAATATGAAAGGTGCCAAAGACATCAGCGTCAATAAGACGATGGGGAACAAGCAGACGGCTAAGCATTTGCGAAAGCACGCCACTACTACCAAACGGTACCATGTGGACCGCGCCCGTACTGACTTGTACACCGCGAAAGTTTTTTGCGGTGAAACGTCCCCCACTATGGGGTAAGCGCTCTAGCACGACTACGTGTTTACCACGCTGAAGCAGCTGCGCTGCAGTGAGTAAACCACCTAGCCCTGCTCCAATGACGATTGCATCTATCTGTCTGGAGTTATTCATGCTAATCCCGCTGACACATGCTCCTAGCGTATGATCACACAACCTTTTCGGAAAAGGCTAGGTATTGCGTGACCACACAATCTGTTGTATCCCGATTTCAGCCTGCCGTGCCACCTTCAAGGTGGTTCATTTCCGGACAGGCGTTGCAGCAGTTCCCTAAGGATTGCTGAAGGTTGAAACCGACCACAAGGAAGTAGGGCGAAAACCGCGGTTTCCGCCCAGGCCTTTTTTTCTTCCTTCTTTAGTATTTATCGTCACCGATCATGCTACGCAATAGGCTATTACATTCAGCCATTGTGTTGAGGACATTCTGGTGAAGTTGGAAGACTTTGTTCAGTTCACGTGCTTTGCGAGCCAGTTTCGTCACATACTCAATATCGCGGGGATTGGTCATGACGTCTTCCATCAGCTGCAACAGTTCAGCCCAGGCTAAGGCCTCGCGGCTGCGTGCGACATCAGCTATGGTGCTGTCCATACGCTCTGCAACACGATGGATGCCAGCACGCAGTTGATCGGCTGTCTGTGCAACTTCTGCGTCATGGTTACGTATGGCTTCCTGAGTGCTGTTAAATTGCTCTTGCAGTGCCATCACCTGACCATCCAGCGTCGAGAGGGCAGCCATTAATGCACCCATATCAGGTAGCGCTGGTTGGGTTAAGCTGGCAAAACGATTGAAGGTCACGTGCGTTTCAACTTTCTCAGATGCGGAAGAGACCGGTAGTGGGGTCACAGCAGTCCTTTCTCCATTTAACGAGTTCCCAACAGGTGCACTAGCTACCGGATCAGATGTCTTTTCACTTATAGCAGGAATATCGCTAAAAGCGATTGCTGCCTCTGGCACAGGTGTCGATGGAGGACTGGCGAGCTGTTCCAATACGCCAACTCCAAGCTCACCCTCTTCACCTGGTACCATTGCATGTGTGCCAAATTCATCACTGCTGGGAACGGTGGCCATAGCATCATCACGCGTACGATACGTTACTTCTTGAGGAGGCTCATAACTTACGGCAACGGTTGGCAGGTCCTCGACAGCCGATGCAGAAGAACCGAAGGTACGAAAGATCAGTTCGTGTTCACCAATGCCAACATGATCACCATCATGGAGTTCATGGGGCACCGCTTCCTCAATTTGCTCTCCGTTGACAAAAGTACCATTGGCACTGTGTTCGTCTAACAATAAATATTTTCCATTCTCGTAGTACACGTTAGCATGGCGGCGCGAAGTTAGTTTATCCTTCGATAACAATATATCGCTGGTCGGCGCGCGGCCAATCACAATCTCGGGCTTATCTAGTGGATACTCCTGCAAGACCTCACCAGTATCGGAACGCAAGATAAAATGTGCAGGTTGCTCAATTTTATCTAATATCGCTTGTGCGGTAGGAGCTGCAACAGACTCACGTTGCGTGGCTACTTCGGAGGCTGCAATAGTTTGAGCACTTGGATCAATAGACCATCCACTGGGAGATGAGCCACTTGCCCCCTCCCACTCATCTGAAGCCGCGAGTGTGGCATCCCCGAGCGATGAAGATGAGGGAGTAAGTGGAAATAGGCGTTGACCACAACTCAAACAGTAATTATCTCCTTGCCGAGTATCAGCCCCACAAACGGGACACTTGTCCATAAAACGTCCTTTCTGGGGACCCATAGGCCGATCACGGCTATGGGAGGAAAGAAAGCTGCCCATAGGCAGGGTCTTTTTCGTTAGGATAGCCCCTTGCGGGGGACCGTTTTGTGTCGGATACGGCCAAACCCCTCTGGTTTCCCAGGTAATGGTCGCCTCGACGAAGTTATCAGGCGGCATATCCAGTGAGCACTGGCACTAACCCTCGTAATCCTATTTAACTCACTGGTTCTAGAGCAGCACGCTGGCAACGCACGCGCAGGTAGGAACTGAAGCACTCTCTGATAACGTAGCCCCGTCAGTCCGAAAACTGGTGGCTGGGTCTGGTCAGGTGAAGCAAACAGAGAAGATGGGCAGATGCCACCCCATCTCTATAAGCCCATCCCCTAAAAGGGGATCGGGTCCCTGACTTATGTGTACACACAGTTTGGCATTATGTGTACGTTCAAAACTCCTGTCTATTATACCAGAAGTCAAAGTCGAGCGTCGAGTCTATAGACAACCAATAAGACTAATGTATTCATGATGCAGGCATCCAGTCGACTCCTGGCTGTAAACCATTAAAAAATTGCTGCATCTGCTTAGGGGCCCAGCGTGCAGAAAAAGTAATATTTGTGTTACCACGTACTCCACTGCAAAGCTCCAAGGGGGCTAGCTTGGTAGCGGCCACTGCCGTTGGTGTCGCTCCCTTCGTATCCGAAGGGTCTGGGGATACAAAGCACTGAAAAGATGCATTTGGTCCAGTTTGTAAAGTTTGGGCAATAGTCAGCGAGTTCTGATCAGGTAACACATAGGTGATAATAAAACTATCGTGAGAGGTGGTATTGTGTACCCAACCAAATGGTTTTAGCAGACAGGAACCTTCAGGCAGTGTCGCAGGCAAGAAAATAGTAAACCCCAGGTTTGCTTCGAAGAAGCTCCAGCTAATCGGGATGCCATTAGCTGGCACTGGTGTTGCCGTGCCCGATGCACCAGAGGATGAATTCGTTGCTTGTGGAGGAGCAGGAGCAGCATCATCCATGAACGTTCCATCTGGCTTGTTATTACACCAGGGCAGCCCAGATAACGCAACCGACTGCACCGAAGAGTTCGCCCCAGACGTATTTCCGCCAAATAATCCTGAACAGCCTACCAGCAAAAGGCCTACCAGCAACACTGTAAGAGAAAACCAAGACCGCTTAGCCAATAAAGAGATATCCATATATTTTCTCACCCACCACAACCCCGATATAAAAAGAGACCACATACGCAAATAGTGCTCCTTAGACACTGACATACACTCGTAACAGGCCCTTCATACAAGAAACCCAACTGAAAGAGAGCGTTCTCGATAGGACGAAGGTCTATCTTTCTAAATTTAGTATACGGCATAGCGAAGGAGAAACCTAGAAGCTAGCTACCATTTTAGTACAAAAGGAGGGCTTTACAGCGTTTAGATTTAGTGCTACGATTACGGCCTACCAATACGAAAATACAGCAGGGGGGATATCCTGTACCCAAAACACTGACCATCTTACGATTCTGTGCGGAGACTCCCTACGGAGAGCGTAGTATCTTTGGACTGGCTAGTGAACTACCACAAACTAATCCCCAAAGGGGTGCTGCGTGTGAATGCAAAACAAATCTGGCAAGCAACTTTAGAACGAATACAATCCAGGGTCACCCCTGCTGTCTTTACCACTTGGTTCGGGGGTACATCAGCGCTCTCCCTTCAAGAAGGCGTGCTTACTGTTCATGTCCCTTCGACGTTTGCCAAATCGTATTTAGATGGTCAATTCCGTGACTCAGTCCGTTCCATTTTGTCTGATATTACTGGGACAACCATTGATGTTCACTTCGAGGTTGCTCAAAAACAGGCAGGGCCAACAGCTTCCTCGCAGTCAGAGGACATATTCGATACACCAAAACGCTCTCATCGATTAGTGAAAGAGCGTCATTCAACAGGTCCACGCGGCAAGCGCAATATGGATGCAACAGAAACAGTGGCAGCAGCAGCCAATTCACTGGCACCGATGGCACCGCAAGCTAATGCATATCGCAGCACAAAGGACAAACCGCCACAACAGGATGTTTTTGCATCTATAGAACTACCAATACCACCTGAGTCGCCCAAACCGAATCTCTTTGCCAGGGAGCCTGTGCAAGAACCCATTTTCCCGCCTTCTAATGGGATGAGCATGGAAGGATCACTAAACCCACGCTATACATTCAGTACCTTCATCGTAGGTAGCTCAAACCAGTTGGCACATGCAACCTCGTTGGCCGTTTCAGAAAACCCTGGGCGTATGTATAACCCTCTCTTCTTGTATGGAGGCGTAGGCTTGGGCAAGACACACCTGCTGCATGCCATCGGACACGCTGGTGAGGCGGCTGGATTATATGTGCTTTATACGACATCCGAGAAATTCACGAACGAAATCATCAATGCCATTCGCTTCCAGAAGACTGAGGAGTTCCGGGCCAAATACCGTCAGATTGATATTCTACTGGTTGACGATATCCAATTCATTGCAGGCAAAGAGTCAACTGAAGAAGAGTTTTTTCATACGTTCAACAGTTTGCATAACGCTAGCAAACAGATTGTAGTTACCAGCGATCGACCACCCAAGGCTATCAATAGCCTGCAGGATCGTTTACGCTCGCGCTTCGAGTGGGGCTTGTTGGCCGACGTTCAAGCACCAGAATACGAGCACCGCCTTGCTATTCTACGCTCCAAAGCTGATTCGCTTCGTTTCACCATTCCATCTGGGGTTATCGAATATATTGCACGCCCACCGTGCAGCAGTGTGCGTGAACTCGAGGGTGCCCTTAACCGTGTCATTGCCTATGCCACCCTACATGATGCCCCACTGACGACGACACTAGCAACTCAAGCTCTTGAGCACATCTATGAGACAAAACCTGCGTCAACATTGACGCTTAGTGAAGTGCTGGCGGGCGTTTGCCGTTACTATAACATCGATGTCGAACTCCTGCGAGGGAAACACCGAGGTCGCGATATCGCTTGGCCGCGTCAGGTTGCCATGTATCTCATGCGTGAAGAGACCAGCACTTCGTTGACCCAAATCGGCGCCACTTTGGGCGGACGTGATCATACTACTATTATTCACGGCTCGGAAAAAGTACAAGCGGAAATGACCAAGAATGAACATGTACGCCAAGAAATTGCGGCCGTGCTGGCAATGCTGTACCGACAAGCCTGATACTACAAAAGGAGGTTCTCTGCTATGAAAATCGCTATTGGTAGTGACGAATGTACTCATCTCACTGATACTGTAATCACAGAACTTAAGCAGCGTGGTCACGAAGTCCAACCCTTCGGCCCTCTGGCAGAGAACGATCCCGAGGGAGACTGGCCGCTCACCAGTAGCAAAGTCGCGCAAGCTGTAGCAGATAAACAAGCAGACGAGGGGATTGTCTTCTGTTGGACTGGAACTGGTGCTTCGATTGCAGCAAATAAAGTACCCGGCATTCGTGCCGCGCTCTGTCATGATGCTCAGACTGCAAGTGGGGCCCGTACATGGAATCATGCGAACGTACTCGCACTTAGCCAGCGTACAACCACAGAGGCTATTGCCAAAGAGATCCTGGACGCTTGGTTCTCTACTGCTTACTCAGAGGACGATTGGAATCGCCAGCAGATTGCACGCATCCAACAATTGGAGGAACATGCCAGAGGGCAATCTTGATCCTTCTGACCCTAGCTTCCCATATCTCCCCTGAGTATATAATATAAGGAGACAGAAAATGGACTATCCTAACTCAGGAGCTTGTTTGCATGCAACAACAACAATCCGCCAGTTACGACCTGTTGGCGGTCTTCCCCGATGAAACGAAGGCCGACTCAGCGTCGGCCAAACTCCATAAAGAGGGGTTCAGCGATGAAGAAGTCTACCAGCTCTCATCCGGAAGCATCGGTAGCGGGCAGTTTCGCGAACATGGACCCAATCGTGCACGCAGCGAACTTTTTCTGCAAACCCAGCGCACAGGACTTAGTCCTGTCACGGTCATCCTGCTCATCATAATCTTTGGCCTGCTCGGTGCTGGCCTCACCTTTGTCGCTACCTTCGCGCTGCCATCGGTACATACCGTCACGGCCTTCTTGATTGGTGCGGCAATCGGCATCCTGTTAGGCATCATTATCGGATTGTTCCAACGTGCCCGAGTGCGAGGGAATATTGGACAGAGAGTCCAGAATCAGGCTACTGCAGCACCCAGTCAGGCTACACGCACAGTGGTTGCACTACGCTTTGTTGATCCAGATAACATCAGCCGTAAATCACGTGCTCGTGCCATCTTGCTGAACAATCAGGGAAAAATCGATCGTAGCGTCGGCCGTCAGGAATGAGCCAGTTTATTAGAGACACACTCCGAGATGTACGTGACTTGACCTACGTAATGTAAGCAAGATACAATAAGCCGACAGTAGAAAATTGTGGTGTTCTCACGATTGAGTCCTAGCGGTCCCACAAGTAGATGTCTAGTATCATTTGAAAGGCCAACGGTAATATGTCTGATATAGACCAAGAACAGATCGAAGCATCCAACCCACGAGGAAATGCAGAAGTGGAACCTGGGCAATTGCATATTGCAGAAAAGGCGAGCAAGACGGCCCCCGATTCTTCCGTTGCAACTGCTGTATCAACACAAGTCCAACTACCCACACCGCGCCCCTCCCAGGTCCAGGAACGTATAGGGACCGCTGAACATCTTGCGGCACGCCGTCCCATGCCCACGCTCGATACCGATACCCCAGAAATGAAGCAGCTATTAGCTACGTTACGTGCAGAATGGACTCGATTAGTCACCGGGCTTCGTTGGGAAGGACAGTCGGTAGAAGACACGGCAACCCATATGATCCCTCTGCTCAATGTAGGTTCCGTAGAGCAGTGGAAAAGCGTATTGATCCCCTTCTTCTATGAGATTGATCGTGGCGGTGCGCTGATCCCTGCCTGGTTGAATATCATCGAGCGGGGAGATCCTCCCGATCTTCCTCAAGATGCAAACCCAGCTGAAACACCAGAAGGACGCGCAAGACGTTTTGCAATCCTTATACTCGGTAATTACAAAATGATGGGTATTTCTGGTCTGGGGAAGACATCCAAGCTCGCCAAATCAACCAGAAATGGAAGCATTAACAGCGAGAGGGGGGTAGCAGAAATATTGGGCGACTTGGCCACCGATCCCAATACATCCTTATATGCTACCCAGTCACTTGTCAAACACGCCACTGTCCCAGCTATACAGGCGCTGATCAGTGCTCTGAAACATGCTAAAGGTTGGGCTAAGGTTGATGTAGTCGGTGCCTGTTTAGAGTTGAAACAAGAGCAGTTTTATGATCTGCTAGTAGCAAGCGGACTAGATGACACTCCTGGTCTGGAAAGCTATCTCGCTACTCCGATCTACCGCGTTGTCCCACTGGAAAACTACCTGTCCAGCGAAGGCAAAGTGAGTCTACGCTTGCTAGAGCAGTCCGCACTGATCTTTAGCCAGATCTTGCAGGATAATACCAATCCTCCGCCAGCTACTGCCGAGGCAGACACAATTCCGGTTGTTTTTGAACGTCATTTCCCTACCCTAGCACAAGCATTGTTTAATGGAGCACGACGCTATACACTATGGCAGAATACTGTGGCTATTCATCGTCTCGGTCTCATGCTTAGCCGCTACTGGAGTGAAATATCTCAGGGCAAAATAAAAGATGGTCGCATTATTGATCAGGTCTATCAGTGCGGGCCTCTCATGAATGAAATTGAACCTTGGATGCAGGGACAGGGACGCGATACACTGCTCAACACG
>Ga0193729_1000954_pt1 | contig 15004 bp, 17 predicted proteins | sample U1c2metaG_FD_143036 | JGI IMG/M metagenome (GOLD analysis project Ga0193729, IMG submission 143036) | Soil microbial communities from a riparian zone of the East river system, Colorado, United States - U1c2 | ecosystem: Environmental > Terrestrial > Soil > Riparian zone | place: USA: East River...
ACCTGCGACATAATCCAGTGCGTTCTCCTTGCTCACGTAACTCGCTCTCTTCTCCATCACGATCGCCAGTTCCACTTCCCAGTCCACCTTCGTGGCGTTTTTCGGAATCACCAGAGGATCGTTCGGCCCCACCAGCGCCGATGTCGCTTTAAAAAAAATCACCGGCTCCTTGGGAATCTCCATCCCGCTCTCTTCTGCGTGGTCGCGGAAATTCAGCCCGATGCACACGATTTTACTCGGCCGGCAAATCGGCGGCCCCAAACGCACTGATTTTCGAACGCGCAATGTGGAAGCGCCTTGCCTCGCCAGCCAGTTCCGAAGTTTTGTTAGCCCATCGGTCGCAAAAAATTCCTCGTCGTAGCCCGGACCAAATCCGGAGGCATCCAGCCGCGTTCCATCCTCGAGCAGCACCCCCGGCTTTTCCCGCCCAATCTCGCCGAATCGAATCAGTTTCATTTCAGGAACGCTCCCCTGTGGAGAGAGTTTAACAACGACCGTAGGAAAAAGGAGCCAACATTTGAGAATGCATTTGCCCGATCGCGGGTTTTCCATCCACAGTGCGCGTCGCGGCGTTCAGGGTTGGCGATGCGCGGCGGTTTCCACGCGGCCGAGCATCATGTCGAGTTCGGCGCGGTAGAAGTATCGGCCGTTCACGATGACACCGGCGATCTTCTGCGTGTTGGCAATGTCATCGAGAGGATTGTCCGAAAGCAGCACGAGGTCCGCGAGCTTCCCTTTTTCCACCGCGCCTAGTTGGTCTTCCATTCCGAAAAAGCGCGCGGGATTAATCGTCGCGGTTTGCAGCGCTTCAAGCGGAGTGAATCCCGCGGCCACGAAACGCTGCAATTCCTCGTGGAGGCTGTAGCCCGGGAAAATATGAACACCGGCAGGCGTATCCGTTCCCGCAAGAAACGGCACCCCAGCCTTGTGCAACATTCCCACGACCTCGAGTTCTTTCTCGACAAATCTCTTTCGAATCGCCAGATCATCCGCGCCGTAACCCTGCGTGATTTCCTCGGTGAATCGCTTCCACGTTTTGTTTTTCCACGACGCCGGCACATATTTCACGCGCGTGTCTTTGCTGAAATCACTCACGTCGATCAGGTTGCCGCCGCGTTCCCACACCAGCGTCGGGCATTGCCACGTCTGATTCTTCGCAAGAATCGCAGCCAGCGAAGCAGCGCGCGCAGGGTCGTACGTGGCCAGGAATCGCCCCTCTGTCTTATTCCCTTTCAAGAACTCCTGCTCGGCCGGGGAACTCCCTTCAAAAATTCCAATGAGATGCTCGAAACTTTTCATCCCCGCCGCGGACATCTCGCTCGCGCGCACCGCATCCGGTACGTGCCCTTCGAAAGGTATCTCCTGCTCTTTGGCTTCTTCCGCGATGGCGAAAACCGCCTCGCGCGGAATCAGCGATTGCAGCTTGATGAAGTCCGCGCCCCGCCGCTTGAGATCAGCGACGGCGCGATGCGCATCCTCGGGCGTGGCAATCGCCGCGGAGCTCGGGAAGCGCGGCTTCGCTCCATCCAGCATGGGCCCGGGGGTGTAAATGCGCGGCCCGATCAGGTGCCCCGCTTCAATTTCGTTTCGCCATTTCTGCACGATGTCCAGCTCGCTGCCCATGTCCCGCACACCGGTGACGCCGTTTGCGACGAAGAGTGGCAGTGAAATGTCCTGCGCGCCGGGAAACCAGTCGCCGAAAACCAGATGCACGTGCATATCCCAGAGCCCGGGAATCAGGAAAAGTCCGCGGCCGTTCACGCTCGGGGCATTCCGCGGATACTTCGCCGATTTGCCGGGCCCCACCGAAGCAATCTGATTGCGCTCGAGAATTACGGTTTGCTCGGCCTGCAGAGCCCCCGTTCGAACGTCAATGACCGTCACATTGTTCAGCACCAGCAGATCGTCGGCCGCGGGCTTCTGCGCGTGGAGAGGCTCGAAGAAAAATAGACAAATCAAAAAGAGAATTCCGGAGTGAACGGCAAGGCGTCCGCGTATTTTCATCGTCCCGCATATTATCTGTTTTGCCGCCGGAGTTCACCTGTAGGTACTTCGAAGCACGTAGCGTTCCGGGCGACTCCGCTGACCGCTTCCTGGGCGTATGATAAAGGAAGTCCCCGCATGTACGCTGGGACCCACGCGCGGAGAAGTCCAATGAAGAAAAAAACAATTGCGATTTGCGGCGCTTTCCTGCTGGCGGCCATCCTTGCGCCGGCACAGGAAAAGTCGGTGGATAGCTCGAAGGAGCTCCAGCCTACCCATACCGGCTTGCATGAAGGCGCGACAAAACCGCTGCCGACGCAGCACGAGCACCACGGGTTCATGCAGGAGGGCATGCACCATGCGGTCGCGAAGGGCGTCACGCTGGATGCGAAAGTGGATGCGGCGGCGCATACCATCACACTCCGCGTGGGGCCGATGAATTTGCCGGCGCACACGAGCCACCTGAAAATGCCTCAGCCGCCGGATCTAGTCTGGGAAGTACCGGTCGACGGCTGGCTACTTGCGTATCACCCGAAGCTCGTGGATGCCAGCGGCGGCGCCGTACCGGGAACGGTGCTGCATCATGTGGCGTTCTGGAACGATAATCGTGCGGATTTTCTCTGCCCCAACAAGGAAGAACATATTTTCGGCGCGGGCAGCGAGATGACGGACTGGACGGAAGTGCCCGGCTATGGGTACCGCGTGATGAAGGGGGACAAGATCCGCATCGAGACGATGATGTACAACCCGACGGACACGTCCTACGACAAGGCCTATCTCGAAGTAGTGATTCCCTTCCAGGAAACACCGGGAGACGCGAGCGCTGCCGCGCCGCGAAAGAATGTTTACCCCGCGTGGATGGACGTGACCTCGTGCGGAAATTCCGGTTATGACCTGCCGTCGGGGAAAAGCGAGAAGACGGGAACGGTGACGGTAAAATACGACGGCATGCTAATCGCTGTGGGCGGACACTTGCACGATTACGGAAAGCAGATTGTCCTGCAGGATGTGTCGCGCAAAGAGACCGTGGCGACACTCGATGCGAAGGCGGACGCTCAAGGGCATCTTGAGTCCGTGCCCGTGAAGTTGCTTGTGCAGGATGGCGGCTACAAATTTGCGACAGGCGATGTCCTGAAAATTTCTGCAACTTACGACAATCCGACCGGAAAACTCTTGCACAATGGCGCGATGGGAATCGCGGTTGGCTATTTCGTGGCCACCGATGATACGAAGATGGCAGCACTGCGGCGGAATGAGAAGCCGCCGCACGACATGGCGGGTATGTCCCACGATCATTAAGAAGAGAATCCGTGGGCAGTGGGTGGCGGGCGAGAACAGAGGGGCCTCGCGGCGATGCTCGGGGCTGGCATAAGCTCGCGTGCCCCGGGATTTTCGGGTTAGCGGAAATGCGACTAGGACTAAGGAAATGAGAAATTCTTTTCATATTCTGGCTTATTCTGGCTAATTTCTTAGAGTGCTAGCTTATCCGACCCAGTAAATGTTGCCGAGTTCCGCCCATGCTTGTAAACATCGTCCAGGATAGTGCGGCTGGATCTATGGCAGGATGTTCCCTGCAGCAGCGATCAACAGTGTGCTCACCGCGGCAGCTAACATCTTGCATTTTTTGGACTTAGAAGCAATCTGCCCAAACTTTCGATTTTCCTGTGTGGGCGAAAGCTGATGCTGTGCGCTGTCAAGTTCATTTGCCTGTTGCCCTCGGGGGCGGCGGAACGAGGCTATACCGAGTTTTACCTTGTGTAAGCCGTGTTCCCTGCGAAAATTGGTACTGGGCTTGCTCTTAGAAGAGTACTAGCGTTGGGGGGATCACCGATCCAAAAACTCATGAGTATCTTTGCTTGGCAGCTGCGAGGTCTCTGGTTGAAGTCTGACTGGAGATCAATTCGAAGGAGGCCGGATATGCCAGTTGCACAAACGAGAAAAGAGTTCTATCCGCTTTGCTACGGGCATCACCAAGAAATGATGCCTGACCAGTTTAATTTACGCAACACTAGCGATCCTAGTCAGACGCTGGCTTACGCTTGTCGCGAGCCCGGTTGCCTGGTCCGCTACGACAGCTCTAGAGGGTATTTCTTCGTGCAGGGCGGAAATGAAATCGAAGAAGAAGCTACGCCTAGCGTCACTTGCACGCATGATGGGACATCTATGTATCTCGCTGAAGTGCAGCCGCAGAACACTAGTTATCGCTTGTGGAGATGCCCGCAATGCGAGGCAAGCCGAACCAATGAGGAAGGCCTCGCAGTCGGCCAATTCTAGCGAACACTTCATGTTGTTGGAGGGAGAAACCCTGGAGGCCTGGAGCAGCGGGCATGGCTACCGCTGGGATTTCTCGATAGATACTCATTCGCGGCTTGCGGGATTCCCCCACTCCTCGACCCGCACTACAAGCTGGAGCCCGACGACAAATTTCGTGCTCTCCACACGTTGGCAGTACACCACGCGCGCCAGCGACTTGACGCCTCCCTCTGCAGCGGTAACCAGCACATGCTTCCCCGGCGCACAGATCAACTCAGTCACTACGCGTGCGCCTCGAGGACTCACATTTTCGGTGACGGTCCTCTCATTAAGCCCGGATTCGTCCAGCCGCAAAAGCTCCACCGTCACTGTCTTCGCAGTGCGCTTTTCATACCGGCCAGTGGGTACTTGCATCTAGCACTTGCTCCCTGTCGGTGCCTTATTCGGATGCCGGCCGAGTTGCGTCGGAATATAAGGATAGAGGGAGTTTAGTCTCTCAGTCCTACTTCAGCGGGAAAACCAACAACGCCTCTAAGCAACCTCCTTTGGTTGCCACCGTTCGGCAACACCAAGAATCTCGTAAGTCGAAGCTACGGTCCTGGACAAACGACCAGCGGACCGCAGAGTGCTCGGCGCTGACGAGGCAGAAGGTGCCCCGAGCCACAAAGGAACGCTCTACGTACGTTCCCAAGAAGGGAGTGTATGTCGATAGTGAAGAGTCGACAATCAGAGAAATACCCCAATTGACGATGAGAAAATCCTTGCCGTGCTGTTCCATACAGACCAGGTTATCGGGCGCATCGTAAGGATAGCGGGCGACCCTGATGGGACCGCCGTCTGCGGGCACACCGTGACTGGGGTTAGTTGTGGCACTTCCATCCATGAAAAATGGTGGGAGGTTGTGAGAGCCGTACCCACAAAATTGAGGTGTTCAACCACTCCAATATAATGTCAACACCCGATTGATTTTCGTTGTTGTCAGGCCTACACGTATAGTGTGGCAGTTCGTGAGGTCATCCCGCCCCTTCGGGAGGTCTGCGTGGAGAGTCGTGGCTGAGCCCATTCCAAGCCGTCGATCCGAGCGGCGTATCGCGCAGGTATTGGCCGCAGAGATTTCGCTTTCAGAAGAACCTGTGCCCAAGGAAACGACGGTCACTGAGAATGTGAGTCTTCACGGTGCACGCGTCATTACGGTGCGGCCCTGGCAAACGGGGACCCGCTTGATGGTTGCTTTTCTATGGGATGGCGTTCGATCTGAAGGTAGGGTCACTTACTGCCAGCGCAAGGGGAGCGGCTTCGCCATTGGGGTAGAGCTATCCGGACAGTTGCAAGCCGCATAGCGAACCTACCCTGGTCTTGGGAGGACGAACGTGCGCGCTGATAAGCATTTCTTGGCTGGCCAAAGTATCCCTTCTAGGAGGCACTACCCGCGAGTCGAGACGCCCAACGAAGTCTGGGTCTACTGGAATTGCAAAGGACGTGAGGATACTTCACAAGTCCGGGATTTGAGTATGGGAGGTTTGTTCGTCAAAACAGAAGTGGCGCGTGACGTGGACACGACGATCAGGCTTGACTTTCTTGTTCAGGAAGGACAAATCAGGGCGGAAGCTGTTGTCCGGCATGTAAAGCCCGGCAGGGGGCTGGGATTAAAATTCACCGCGCTGACGGAGGAAGACGGCCCCCGCCTGACAGCATTGATGACAAGGCTTCGTAGTTTGTCTCAGTCCCGCACCAACCCGAAATGAAAGCGCCCGGCCATTTCCCTGGTCACTGTGCGTTGAAATAGCGAGGAAGCGCACCTGGCTCAATATCTTCACATACGGTGCGTTGTAAAGACCGACCGAACAAGCGCGCATGAGCGCATTCAGTCCGTGGGCGGAGCCAAGCCAGACGGAAGTCGCTGGATACTGACCCAGGACAAAGCCATTTCATGCATCCAGGACGGGACTCACGTATTCTACATCGAGAAACCTGGGGGTCTTCGGCTTGACGTGATCGTCGCAACGAGCGCGCATGGCAACTACCTTAAGACGGTCGCTGATAGAGAGCAGCCGGACAAGCTTCTGTCTCTGCCGTCCTGTCCTTAGATTGAGGGGCAACGTCTGAGGCACACTTGAAAATTATTGAATCAATGCTCGTGTTCTCAGCGCCTTCTGGGTAGCAGCCAGAGCCAAACGCCTGCGAGAAATTCAGAAAGCGGATGCGTTTCACCGACCCCATTGTGAAGCGTCTTCCGACCTGCCCTGAATGCAGGCCCGTGATTTTCACACGATCGCATGTTTTTGGGTTGACATTCTGAGCGCATTGAAGCATTCTCGTTGGGCAACATCCGCTGAGGGACGACAAGCGATACCTACCCAGCTCAGCAGACACAAACCTTTCCCCAGCCTCAGGTAATGCACCCTCCCCCCAGCTCTGGGTACGGCTAGTTACTCTGGCCCTAAGCAGGGTCTGCAATAGCACTTTCATCCTGTAGGCGGTAAATCAAAGGAGGTTGATATGTTTGCTCGATTCGTATCTATGCGCTTGAAGAGCGGTAATTTGGCCGAATTCAACCGCATCCTTGAAAAGGAAGTCATTCCACTACTGCAACGCCAGAAAGGTTTCCGGGAGGAAATCGTCCTGACGAACGCGGGTGGGGCAGAAACGGTTGGCATCAGCATCTGGGAACAGAAAGAGAATGCTGAGTCCTATAACCGCGACAAATTCCCCGAAGTCCAACAATTGCTGGCGAAAGTGCTGGACGGAAATCCACAGGTCAAAACGTACGAAGTCTCACACTCAACCGTTCACAAGATCGCCGCTCACGTAACAGCGTGAAGACGACAACCTTCCGTTCAACATTCCATTCAGACGGTGCTGTTTCGACGGGGGCGGGCTTGGGCTCGCCCCCTGCGTTTCCCGGTATGGCGTGGGTGGGGGGATCCCGCGAAGCCGTCCGAGATGCCCCGACCAGCGCCGGGGTAGAGGCCAATCGCAATTTGTGGGTGACGCGGGAAGCAGTGGACAAGCGTCGCGAGATGATCGAGAAATAGCTAGCGGCTCCCACATCCGAGCAGACAATGGACAAACGCTGCACGCAACTCGCGCACGCAGCGTTATCCCTCATCCTTTCGAGTAAAAACCGCGTGAATACGGCGCGCCCTACTTTGGCACTTCCAACTTCCGCTCGTACGCTTCCAAGGTAGTCCGCGTCTTCCCATATTCCACGAAGTCTTTCACCAACGCAGCGAGATTAGACGCGGTTTCTGCGTTCGATTTTAGGTACTGCTGATACTGCGGCTCGTTGATTCTCAGTGGGTTTTTGTTCAGGTGCTCGATGGCTGCGGTGGTATTCGAGGCCAACTTCTTCGCCACCGGCATGATTCGGTCGATTGCCTCTCGCTGCCAAGGCGAGGCGCTGCTCCGCAGATTTTGCAACTTGCTGATGGTTTTGCCGATAGCGTTGATGCGCTCTTTGATCCGATCCAATTCTTCGGCATGGCTCTGTCATGACATGTCGGATCGCGTGAACGACTCCAGCTCGTCCGAATCACGCTGCAGGTCAGCCGCCTGCCCTTTGATGTCTTCCAGCAGCTGCGATACTTCCTTGTTGTCCTCCGGCGGCGCTGCCTGAACGTCTAGACGCGCGATCAGCAACGCGGCAGCCGCTAATGCGACTGTGCCGAGACAACGGCCAAGAATTTTTCGTGTCCTCGTTACTCCTCTCTTGATTCGTCGCGGTGTGATTTCGATGGCATGGGCTCCTGAGTGCAAACAACCTCGAACAGAGCCCCACGCCTTGTATGCCCGAGATGTGCATTTTGTGCTCCAAAACGAACCGAATTTGTGCTCTCCAGCTAACTCGCCCGGATTGAATGTTTTAGTGGCAAGCGCCATTCAGGAAGGCGGCTTCAAGGGGTGCCAAAGGTTGGATAGTGACGGCATGGCGACATCGGCCCGTCAGCGGCTGACAGCTCGGTCCTCGGCGCCTCATTTAAGCTCGGACGCGAAAGGCCAACCTAGCGGAGGAGCGACATTGCAAACGGGGAAACCCTGGCTGTTCTGGGAGGCGCGATGTATCGGGAGCATGAGAACGAGCTACGCATACCCGTGGGCGCGGACGAAAGATGGCGTTTTGCTGGCGCAAGAACGAGGTGGAGAGATTTCTCCCTGCCCAGGTTCGCAAAAGCGAAGCGGGAAGAAAAAGCCGGGCTGCTCGGTTATAGCCGAAATGACGGGCGGATGTGGCGGTTGAAGAAAATGGAGGCAAATAGAGTTTCTTCGCGCAACGATTGCGCCATGGGAGAGAGGCCGGCTTGAGAAGGCTTGCGCTGTGCAATGCAGCCATCGCCTGGATGGATTCAGTCGGCGGCGAGGCGCCAGCGCTGTTTTTGTTGCGGGGTAGCCGGTGCCTGCGCCGGAGACGGAGCGGGCACGCCGGACGGAGCGATGGCAGGATTCTTCACATCAGTTGTGGGATCGTCGAGGACGGAGGCGTGCTCGAGGATGCGGCGGGCGTAAACGGCGACGGTTTTGACGCCGGAGGCGTAGGCCGGATTGGGAGCGCGCACGCCGCCGTTGTAGGCGCCGGTGGCCTTTTCAACGTCGCCGCCGAAATGATCGAGAAGGCCACGGAGCAGCAAGCCGGCATAGGTTGTGAGCACGGCATCATCCACGGAATTCAAGTGCAGCTCCTGCGGAGGCCGCAGGCGAGCAGGCAGCAAGCGGTAATCACGTTTATCTTTCAGGTAAAGCTGATGGGCGGCACGGAGGGTTTCACGGGTGATTTGCCAGGTGCCGATGGCGTAGTCACTCACCATGACGCGCTTGCGGGTACGGCGAAGAACGATGTCGTCCGGTTGAGCGCGCTTCTTCCAGACGGCATGGGCGAGATCGCCGTCGACATCCATGTAATCGTTCTCCATCGCGCCGACGCCGAGGAAGTAATCGAGGGGAAGCGAATAGAAGTGGGCAACGTCGAGAATGTCGGCGGCGAGCTGGGTGGCCTGTTCTTGTGTCAGTGGGCGGGGAGCGGGATCGCTCCTTGCGAGCACGCGGTTGTCGGTTTGCGATTTGAACACGAGAAACCTGGCCAGCGCGGGGCGCAGCCGAAATGAACTGAGGGATTCCAGCTTCTGCCCCGTGGGGACGCCATACGCAACGTCGAACATGTGGCTTTGCCGCTGGTGGTAGGCAAAGTCCTTCTCAGTCCAGGTATTCAGTTCGTAGTGGGCGATCAGGTTGTAGCTTTCAAGTTGTGCAAGGTGCGGGACGGCGGTGAGCAGATCGTTGTCGCTGACAATGAAGATTTCGTAAGAGGGACCAGTGGCGGTATCAACGGCAGTCAGCAAGATACGCGAGGTGTCACTGCCGTCCCGGGCCTCACGGCCGCGCAGATATTCAAAATGGAGGAAGGCTTCGAGCTGGTCGTGGAAAGTGGCGACTCTCGCGGCGGCTAGGCCGGGTGCAAACGGCAGGACCAGCCGGTTGACTTGAATCTTGGGCGCGGGAAGAGCGGGGTATCGCGGGGCATGCAGGTCCAAGGGCCAGAGGCGATAGGCGGTGTAGGCGCAGGCCGCAAAAGCCAGTAGTCCAGTGGTGAGGCACAGAAGGTGTCTCGCGAGCCTAGTGAAGAGTTTTCTGTCTGACATCGCTCCACCTCCCCCTTTATTCCTCGACAGCGGAATTTTGCTTCGCCGAACTAGCGTACGATTTGTCTTCTGCTACATAAGGAGCACTTGCGCTGCCCGAACGGGAGCAGCCACTAAACAAGAGAAAATGAACGGCTTATGAAATGCGACGCCGAAGGGTTTGGGCTGGAAACTTGGGTGGGCGTGTCCAGGCTGCCACGGCTTGCTCACGACCGGAAGCCGGTAAATTGCTGGTTGAGCAGAGGGGCTTTGCTCGCTGCCCGTCGGGCTATGGCGCGACGCGGAGCATGACGACGGTGCGGCTGCCGATCAAGAGAACTACGCCGCGGCGATGCGGCGAATCAAGTCTTCCTGCTCGGACTGGGATTCGGCGCCGATGGTGAAGGCGTCGAGGAGATTGAGCGAGAGGGCGAAGCGAAGGGCTTCGTCCTGGCGATGGCGAAGATCGCCCTGGCCAAGGATTTTCATGCCGACGATGCCTTTGTCCGCGGCGCGCATCTCGAGGAGCACTGCAAGGACCGTGTCGGGATCGGCGTCCATGTACGCGCCAACGGGATTGATGCGGACGAGATCGACATCGACCCAGGGAGATTTGGCGGCGGCGCGGAGCGCTTCGATGCTGTGGCACGAGCAGCCATGAGCGCGAATGATGCCCTTTTCTTTGGCTTCGGAGAGAACATCCATGACGCCTTTGTAGCGCGCGGTCCAATCGCCTTCGGTGAGGCAGTGCATGAGGCAGACGTCGATGTGATCGGTGCCGAGCTCGCGGCGAAAACGGTCGCGATCCGCGCGAGCGGAAGCGGGGTCGCGCGCCCACGTTTTGGTGAGCACGGTGACTTTATCGCGCGGGACATGCTTCAGGGCTTCGGCGACGTGCGGGTGGCTGCCGTAAGAATCGGCGGAATCGAAGAAGCGCAGACCATGATCATAGCCATTGAGGAGCAGGTCGGAGAGGCCTTTGATGCCGAGGGCAGTCTGGTGGGAATGATGACCGCTGCCGACGGTTCCGGTGCCCATGGCGAGGCGGCTGGTCTGGATGCCAGTCTTTCCGAGGGTCACCGTGTCGGCGGCGCTGAACTTGCCCGAGAGCGCGGGAAGAGCGAACGGACGCTGCGCGAGGGCGGCCGTATGGATCCAGGCGGCACCAGCAGCACAGGCGGTGCGATGGATGAAATCGCGACGTTTCATGCGGCCTCCTTGTTGCAGCGTTTCCGGGGTAGTTTACCTCTTAATGGACGCGCAAAGCCGGCAGTGGGTTATCAGGCGCAGCGCTAGAGTGAAGGTCGAGGAACTTCATAGTAGAGGAACTGTACGCCCACGCCCAATTTATCATTTGTAGCTCCCAGCGGTTCGACATGCGCGACGCGCCCTGTGAAACACCATTCCGCCACGTCGTCCCCAACCACTTCCCGGGGCATTTTCAAATGCACCTGAATCATCATTCCCTCGTGTACCCTCTGATCCGTGGCGAAATAAACGCCATGGTTGCAGATATTCATGGAGTCGGCCTCCCGTTCAGAATCGGTCGAGGCTTGCAGGGGGCGAAACTTCAACGGGACTTTCATGATCATACGGCGTGCAGAACGGCGCTCCGGTGCCGGCATGGTTTTCCTTTTGGACCCGGGAGGGCACCAGGTTGAGATTAGGAGGGCGCCAGATCAGTTTTACGAATAGGAGCCGGCAGGGTCAAGCACTATTTCATCTTTCGAACGATGATCCTGGGGGATAAGTGCCGTCGATCCAGTACTAAGCGAGGAGAAGGCCTTTGGGAACATGGAGCCGGTCTTCGCGCCGATCGTGATGTGCCCACCAGTCGCGCCAAGCGCCGGGGTCTTTGCCGAACGAGGCACCGGTGATGGCTTGCAAAGAGGCGCAAACCAAATCTTGCGTCGCGGGCTCGAGGGAATCATCGTCGAGGAGATTCAGGAGCTGGGGAACGGCGGTGAGGCGCTGCTCATTCGTGAGCATGCCGGAACGCGCAAGGTTGAAGGCCGCGCGTTCGCGAACTTGCTCGGCGGGATCGTGGGCCAGAATGGAAAGAAGCGGATCGATGGATTCCGCGGTGCCCAGCATTGCCAATCCTTCGACGGCCCAGAAACGTATCTGCTGATTCGGATCGCGAGAATAGCGAAGGAGCGTGGTCAATACCGTGGCGGGCTCAACGCCGCGGTTGCCGAGAGCGCCGAGCCTCCAGAGCGCGAGATAGCGACCGTCGGGATCGTTATGAATTTGATTGAGAAGCCTTGCGAGACTTTGCGGGGACTTCCTCAGGTCGTTGGCGACGAGATCGATATCCATGGCAGCGACACGCACGCGAGGATCGTCGGAGTTGAGAGCTGCAAGCACCAGATGGAAAAGCTGATCAGTTTCTTCGAGATGGCCACGCCAGGAATCCAGATTCATGTGGATCAAGCCGAGAGACTGGTCGGGCCGGTCGATGGCAAGTTCGAGAAGGCGCTCGGCCTGCTGTTGGGGCGCTAGGTGGCTGATGGCCTCGATGTCGGTGTTATTAGCGCGAGGATTGGAGGCTGGCACTAGAGCGGGCGCCTGAACAGGGCCGGATGCCAGTGACGGGGCAGTGTGGAACCATTTCGCCCCAGCAATATCAAGGCGCGCGACTTGATAACCAGCGGCGGTGGAAGTGGCGGCGAGCACGATCAGCAATGAGACGTAACGAGGCCAGCGATTCGGAATTTCCGATTCGCGATGAGCGGCCCGGTCCCCGTGTAGAGCGGGCGGAGGAGCCCCGGAGATGTCTTCCAAAGAATCGTTCATGGGTCACGCGAGGCGTGCCAACTTCGGCGCACGCTAAGGAGCAAGTTAAGCGGGGGAAAGGAGGGCAACAATGGTACGCGCGGCCAGCGAAACTCTTTATTGGTGGCAAACCCTGTAGCTTCAATACGATTGGAGGAGTTGCTGGTACGCGGCTCACGTTCGAAACCCGTACCAAAGAACAGGGCCTGAAGGCGGTGGCAGCGCCGAGCGATGAGCCAAGTCCCGGAGAACCATCCGGAAGCAAGTGGCGCGTCCCGCAGAAGCACACAGGATGCAAAAAAGGATGCAAAAGGCGCACTTTGCCGAAGGTGGAGGGTCTGCTAGAATGAGGAGCTTGGTTTTGCGACAGTTCGAGCAGGAAATCCAAGCCCAAATAAAAACTGAAGCAGGAAGAAAAATGGCACTGAAGTGTGAGTTCTGCGGCAAAGCGCCGCATTTTGGAAACGTGATCAGCCATGCGAATAACACGCGGCGGCGCCGGTGGAATCCGAACTTGAAACGCGTGCGCGCAGTCGTGGCGGGCGTGAGGAAACAAGTCCGCGTTTGCACCGCGTGCATCCGCGCCGGCAAGGTACAGAAAGCCGCCTGAGCCTCCAACCTTGAACTTGACCGTTGCGAACCGGCGTTCGGTGGGGCATCCGATGAGACACTCAAGAGGAGTGAAGCGCGCAGCAGCATGGCTGCCTTTGGCGGCAATGGTGTTTGCCGCCGCCGCGGGCTGCAACAAGGAAACGCGGCATGCCCCGGACGTGTGGGCGGTGGTGAACGGGAAAGAGATCAAGCGGGATGAAGTCGATAAGTATTATCGCACGCGGGTAAATCCGGAGGGGCAGGAGCCTTCGCAGGAAGAATCGCTGTCGCAGAAGCTGAACGTGCTCGACGAGCTGATCAACAACGAGATTCTGCTCGAAAAGGCAAAAAAGCTGAACCTCGAGGCGAGCGACGGCGAAGTGGAAGACAAGTTCACCGAGCTGAAGAGCCCGTACACCGAAGACGAATTTCAGCGGCGGCTGAAGGATCAAGCCATGACGGTGGAGGATCTGAAGCTCGAGTTGCGGCGGCAGCTTTCGATCCAGAAATTGCTGAACCGTGAAGTAGTAGCGAAGATTTCGATCACCGACCAGGACGTCACGGATTTTTACAACGCGAACAAAGCGCAGTTTAACGTGGCGGAGCCGCAGTACCACATTTCGCAGATCCTGGTGACGCCCAGGAAAGAACAACAGATCCGCAACCGGAAGAACGACGACGCCACCAACGAAGCCGAGGCCCAGCGGAAGGTGAAGATGCTGATGGACCGGCTAAACAGCGGGGCGGACTTCGCACAGTTGGCGATGGATTATTCCGAAGACGCGAACACCGCGGGAACGGGCGGCGACCTGGGCTACGTTCCGGAGTCGGCGCTGAATCAATCCGACCCGGCGCTGAAAAAGGTTGTGGTTGGATTGAAGGCCGGGCAGGTAAGCCAGCCGATTCAGGTTCAGCCGAAAGACGGCCCGCGCATCCTGATCCTGAAGCTCATTACCCGTGAATCCCCCGGGCTGCGTGGCATAGCCGAACCGCAGGTGCAGCAAACCATCCGCGACACGCTGCGCAATCGCAAGGAACAATTGCTGCGCCTCGCCTATCTGGCGATCGCCCGGGATGGGGCGCGGGTGACGAACTTCCTGGCGGAGCAGGTCATCGAGGCGGCAGGCAAGTTACCGGACGCGGCGAAGACCACCATGCCGCTGCGATCCATCGGGCACTGAAGAAACTTTTCCCCTCTGAAATTCCGGACTTTCCCGTTCCGCCCGGAAAGAAAATTCGTCAAATCGATTAGAGCTTAAGCGACCACACACAGGACTTCGCCGGCGTTCACGGGCTGGCCTTCCCTGGCGAGGACGCGCTCGACGGTGCCGCTCTTGGGTGAGCGGATTTCGTTCTGCATCTTCATGGCTTCGACAACCAGAAGGCCCTGGCCGGCTTCGACGTGATCTCCTGCTTTGACGAGAAGACGCACGACCTTACCGGGCATGGGCGCAACGACCTGCTGACGGCCTTCGGCTTCGACGTGGCGGCGGCCGCTCCAGGCGCGAGGATCGATGATTTCGGCGGTGAATTCACGCGCGCCGGTCTGGAGCTTCAGTTTGCCGTCGGGAGATGGCGTCACGCTGATTTCAAAGGATTGCCCATCAAGCAGAATGGAAATTGTGTTGGGAGCGATCTCGACGGCATCGACTGTCAGGGGCCGGCCATCCAGCGTCACGCGCCAGCCGGAAGCATCGCGTTCGAGTTCGATGACGTGGTTTTTTTGCTCGGAGGGGGACGCGAGTTGGACTTCGTATCTCATGGCAGGCGGTCCAGTTGCGCACGACGGC
>Ga0193729_1000955_pt1 | contig 15000 bp, 20 predicted proteins | sample U1c2metaG_FD_143036 | JGI IMG/M metagenome (GOLD analysis project Ga0193729, IMG submission 143036) | Soil microbial communities from a riparian zone of the East river system, Colorado, United States - U1c2 | ecosystem: Environmental > Terrestrial > Soil > Riparian zone | place: USA: East River...
GGTACCAAGGTACCAAAGAGCTGATAGAGAAACTCGGTCGCAATGATCCGTGCCCGTGCGGATCTGGCCGGAGATTTTAAGCGTTGTTGCATGTTAAGCGGCGAGTTCGATGGGTCGGACAGGCACTACTATTCTAGATAGGGTGCGACCTAACTCGGCTAAGAAGGCGGAAGCCGGAAGCCGACTCCGCACTACCGCGCCCAGAGAAGACGGTCGCCAGGGTACGGTTCAATTGGCGAAGCGTGATTCGCGTGTAAATTACCACAAGGAAGTGGCAACGGACGGCAGTCCGTAAGGCGACTCAGAGTCACGCCTCTGAGTCGCCGTGTCGAGCGAGGGCAGGAGCCCGAACGGCTCGACCGACGAAGAAAGCCCGGTCAGACGAAGAATACGACTAGCTGCGATCATCGGGCGCCCCTACTGACTGGGGCTTGCAGGAATAATGCCCCTCGGCGAGTTTGGTGACCAGCGAGGCGGCCTTGGCCACACAGTAGGCGTAGCCGGTTTTGGAGGACCAGAGGGTCGTGGTTCTGCCGTTCCGTGTGTAGTCCACGCGGCAAGCCTTGGGCTCGCGCGCTGCGTCGGTCTTGACGACGCTCACCACTCGATTATCGGAGCCGAAGGTGCAGATGAATTCCTCCTTGGATTGGGCCTGAGTAATAGGACTCATCACGAAGAGGAAAATGAGAGAAACGAGTCTTGACGCCATTGGTCGTGCATTCCCAAATTTGGTTGCCGGGCAGGTTGGGTGTCGACATCAACATTCTCTGTCGTTCATTTCAACATCAATGTCATCAAAGATCGACTCCCATCCGGGGGTGACTGCAGGTATTTTTGTGTACGCCAGGCGCGAGCAAGTATCTGATTTGTGTGGGATCACAGATAGGAAGCTGTTCAGCAGAAGCCAGGCTATGGGTGATTTGCCGTCACGAAAAAGCGGCGCATGCGGACAGGAAATCGCGCCCTAGCGCAGGCGCGGCGACCCGTGCAATGGCGGCGAATGCGTTGCGCGGGTGACCATGGACGGTCTCCCTGGGTTTGCGCGCAGCAGGGACTGCACAGCGCAATACCCCGAGCATGCGCGAGGGCGGAGGTGCGAAGCACCGAATAACCCGTCCCTGGGTCGAACGCATGCGTTCGACCCTTGTACGCCCATGCGATATACATGTCGCACCCATGGCCACCCGTTCGACGTATACGTCTCACCCTTCGCGTTCGGGAATCGCCTCGCGGTTTATCCGAAGAGCCCGGCCGACGGGAGAGCCCTTGTGGTCACTGCCAAAGAGGGAAATACTTCAACGGTCTGGACAAGCCCGGACGAAGCGAGGACCAAAATGAATCAAGTCGGGAGGCACTCCCACCGCGCGGCCAGATTTCTACCTACAACAAGAGGACATTGCATGCGTGAATACCTGATGCCGATTTTCGTGGTCGCTGCTCTGGCGCTAGCCGGCTGCAACAAGTCGAAGTCGCCGGAAGATGTGTCGAAGGACGTAGCCAAGGCCGAGCAGAAGGCGAACAACGAGGTAACAAAGAGTGAAGAACGCGCGCAGAGCGCGCTGGATAAATCGTACGAGAAGGTTAATGGCCAGGAGGTTAAATTCAACAACGACGCCGCACGCCAATCCTACAATGTGGCCGTCGCAAAAGCCGATGGCAACCGAAAAGTGGCTCTGGCGACTTGCGAATCGCAGGGCGGCGCTGCTCAAAAGGCATGCAGGGACCAGGCGGAAGCCGACTACAAGGCGGCGCGCGCAGATGCCAGGACCAGCGCCGAGATGGCCGTGCAGCAGAAGTAGCACATCGGTGTGCGGCTCTCGTAATGCGCACCGTGGCCTGATCACGTCCCGTGCCTGCACACTCGCGTTGTGAAACCACGAGGTGCGTATAACTCGCTCCACTTCGCTTGGTCGGAGGGTTCTGAGCAGCACTGTGGCGGAACTAGGAAAAGGAATGCAGATTATCGAGGGGAGAAAGGCGTGTGAGAAGGGGAATGGGTCGGTATCGGCCAAAAGTTGACGGTCAAGGTTCAGAACTGGCTGCCGAAGAGCTGCCGTTCGAGGTTCATCGTGCCCGGTTCGTGCCTGTGAATTCGATTCTGTGAGAACGCGTATCAGTCGATCTCGCGTACCGGACGTTGCAAGGCAGCGATGCACGTAACCACAAGGACCAAGGCCCCAGCTCCGGCGAACATGCCGCGCAAGCTCCACTGTACGGCAACTCCTGCTGCCGCCAGCGACAGCGGCATCAGTCCGAGACTGGCAAACATCAGAACGCTCATGACTCGGCCGAGCTTGGCGCGGTCCACTCGTTGTTGGAACCAGGCCAGCAAGTGCACGTTTAGGAAACCGGCGCTTGCGCTCATCACGAAAAGGACTGGAAATAGGGACCACAATTGGCTAAGCAACCCTATCGACGCTGTGCAGATTCCAACGACCACGCTGACCACGAGCAGAAGCCATCCACGCTTACGCTGTTGACGCGCGGCTGCTAATAAGAGGCCGACCAGGCTTCCTGCCGCGACCGAAGACACCAGAAGACCAAAGGCCGTTGGCGAGCCGAATTCACTTTTTGCCAAGAACGCGAGGCCGACGCTCAATGGACCGGCGATGCAGAAGTTCAACACCGAAACCACGAGCAATAAGGTACGCAAGGCTACGTCGTTCTTTACGTAGCGTAGACCTTCAAGAATAGAGTGGACCATATTGGAGTGGGACTCTGCCGTTTCGACCTGTGGCGGATCGCGTAGCTTAAGAAGCGCGGCGATGATGAAAAGAAAACTGATTGCGTCAATGGAAAGCGCCGATGCGACCCCAAATGCCGCGATGATAATTCCGGCCGGTGCAGGCATCGCAAGCATCGCGAGCTGCTGCGTGCCCTGAGACAGCGCGTTCGCGGCTGGCAATTGCTCAGGAACCACCAGCGAAGGCAACAGGGTCTGCGCGGCCGGCGCTGCAAATGCGTCCGCGACGCCGAAGAAGAAGCTCAGCACGTAGATCTGCCAGACTTCAACGTGATGTTTCCATATGAATGCCGCTAGAGTGGCGACTAGGAGAGTCCGGACAGCGGCCGTAAGAATCATGATTTTGCGGGGTGAGACGCGGTCCGTGACCGCGCCGCCGATGAGCATCAGCGCAGCTCTAGGGATGGCTTCCACCATCATGATTCCGCCAAGGACGGCGCCGGATCCCGTGAGTTGCAGGATGAGCCAGGGAAGAGCGACGAGAAAAAACTGGTCGCCGCATCCCGAAATTGTGTTGCCGACCCACAGGTAACGAAAGTCGCGATTGAATAGGGGATGCCGCGCGTCTGAAGTGCTCATGGGCCTTTCTTCTTTGGTATGTAAATGCGTATTAACATTTACATCTGGGTAAAAGTCAACTAAGATGCAAGCGTGCGTAAACCCGGACAGACGTTGGCGCCGCAACAAGCGCGCAGTAGGGACTCTTTAAGGAAACTACTAAGGGCCGCGGTAGAGGTGTTAGGGCAGCAGGGTGTCGCGGGAACTACCATCCCCCGCATCGCTGCGCACGCCGGCCTGACACCTGGCGCCGTATACCGGCGCTTTCGAAATAAGGATGTCCTACTGGAAACTGCGATTCTTCGCATACTGGAAGATCAAGACAAATTCTTGCTTCTCTCGCTCACCGTCGAGGCTGCCGCCGAGATTCCTTTCCCTACGTTGGCGGAGCAAGTCATCAACAGCTTGGTGGTCAGCTATCGTGCCAATGCCAGTTTGTTGCGCGCGGTGCGGCAGTTCTTGCAGGAAAAAGAGGCCACTTCCTTTTCGAAGAAGGCCGAGAGGCTCCAGATCCGGACGTTTGAACATCTAGTCGGCATCTTCGTTACGAGCGGACGTGAGATTAAGCATGCGGAACCCCGCGCCGCCGCAGCCTTTGGGCTAATGATGGTCATCGGCACGCTGTGGGAGGTCGTCGTAAATTCCGGCGACATCAAGTTATGGAAGGGTCTCCTGCCTAAAGACGATCGGACGCTCAAGGGCGAGCTTACGCAATCTTTTTTGAGTTATTTGGGCGTGGAACGGAAAACCAGGTAGTCGAGAACGGGTCGCGAGAATTTCTTTCGCCTTAAGCTGCCGTTCATCAATGGCCCGTTGCGGTTCGAGAGGCGACTATCGGCCAAGCCAAGAAAGAGACGCAGGCCGCTCGGCGCTGTCGCGCCAAGAAAACAAGAAAAAAGGTCTCCAGGGTGGGTGTTATTGGCGTGGCTACATTCAAGCGCAATTTGCTACAGGGAAGTAGCAACGGAACGATGGGCGTCCTCGACCGAGGTCCGAGAGGCCGACCGGAGTCACGCCTCTGGGCCGCCGTCGTCGAGCGAGCACATGAATGTGCGAACGGCGAGACCAGACGAAGAAGCTATTGCACCGATACCACGCGATCGTCGCGGGACCTCGTTGACGGTAACGTCGTTACGTAAACTGCAATTTTAGCAAGGCCATGTAGGAGCAACGGCAGTAGAAAAAGATCGTCAACCGCGCCCAACACCGGAATCGCGAAATTAAAGGGCTCCAACGCAAAGAACCCCAAAGCGAGGGTTGCCGGTAGCAGCCAAGTCGGTCGGTTCGGATGGCGCAACGCCACCCACAACAGCCGGATATCGCTGCCAGTTAGTCGCCACAACCTGAAGATCCTGCGCATAAAATCCTCACTTGGATACGCCTATTTATGTTCGACTCTGCGCATTGAAAGTCGTTCAACCCGAAGGGTGTAATGAGTTTTTCGGCGGCGATAGATCGCGAAAATGAAGGGACATGCGCCGGCCAGCGAGAGGGGAAATGGGTCCGGATTCGGCCATTACTTGCCGATCACTGTACTCAAATGGCCGCCCCGAAGCTGCCGCTGACCCATGCCGAACTGCCGGTTGCGCCATGCGCCGGATTACTCTCGCGGGCCCCCGTCACTCATCCACCGATCCCAGGCAGCAGCGGCGATTCGGGTTATTTCTGCGCCGCTGTCGCCATGATCGCCAGAAATTCCTTTGCCGTAGCGACCTCTGGACGGTCACCGTCAGCATCCTTCCAAAGTGTCAGAAATTCCTGATAGCGTTGTTGGGCCATCTCCTGATCGCCGATTGCCTGCGCCGCTTGAGCGATTCCAAATATTGCCTTGGGGCGGCCTGGCGTGCGTTTGAGAGTTTGCAGGAATTGTTCGAGGGCATCGGCGGGACGATGCAACGCCATCAGCAATGTACCGAAGAGCTCATGGGCGGGAATAATTGGATAAGGCGGCTGCGAGAGGGTGTCAATCCCGTCTTCTATCGCAACGGCTTGCTTCATCTTTGCCACCGCCTCAACTGGATTTCCTGAGGCCTTGGCAGCCAATGCTTGGGCCTGTTTCGCCTGCATGAGGATAATTTGCTGAACGAACGGATGCTGTCCGGGCTCCTGGGCGAGCACAACGAGTTTCTCTGCCGCAACCTTCGCTCCAACTGCGTCCGTGTGGGCTGCCGCGGCCATGGTTTCCAGTTGCAATTTGAGCCCGATGAAATCCCGCGAAGGGACCAGCAACGGAATCTTCGCAGCGCCGTCCCAATCCCCGGCTTCAACGACGTAGCGCGTCAGCATGTCAAAATATCCGTAAACAACGCGGCCCGGAAGCGCATAGATTGTGCGCCCGCGCACGTGCCGCGCTTGCAGGTCCGGTGTATCCGTAGCCGTGTTCTTATCCGGCAACGACTCAAACTGCGCGGCAGTGATGTCGAGCGTTCGTCGGGCATCCCGATAGCGGCCTAACTGAAGGTAGGCGTATTCCAAGTAGTTGAGTGAGTGAAAGTCACGCAACGCTCCGGATTCTCCGGCACGCTGAGCGTCATCTTCAGACACTTTCCACGCTTTCTCATTCGTGGCCGCTGACTCCTCCCAATACCCAAGACGGGTGAAGATGTGTGAAGGCATATGCAAGGCGTGCGGGACTGCAGCGGCGGTCTTGGCGTAAGCACGTGCCACAGTGAGCCCTCGTTCGGCGTGCACCGGGTCGTCATAGGCATGAATCAGGTAGTGCAGCACACCAGGATGGTCTGGAATGTGGGCGTAAACTTCCTCAAAGAGCTTGGCTGCCCTTATCTGGTCGTCAAAACCTTTGGTGCCTTCTCGGGCTGTCCCCAGAATGGCAAGGCCGAAGAAAAGCTTGGTCTCATCGTCCGGATAGCTGGCGTAGGCTGTGGCCATAGCGTCGCGATAGGCTGCGTCGCGCGCGGCTTTCAATCCTGCGCCAGAATCTTTGAACAAAGCGGCGACGGCGTTGAGGTAGAGCCGCTCGCGCGAGGACATTCTCTTCGCCGCCAGTCCTTTTTGCACGAACCCCCATGCGGCCGTTTCGTCGGCGGCGGACGGCGCGTCCCAGAGAGGATGGTTGTACGTCATGGCCGCACCCCAATAGGCCATCGCACACTCCGGATCAGCGCTCGAAACTTGGCGGAAGCCGTCCAGCGCGCGCGCGTACCAGAAGTTATGCAGCAAGGCTAACGCACGGTCAAACTTTGGAGCCACCGTCCGGGCACATGAGATGTGCATATGTGCGCGACCGAGACCCTCTTCAGAGACGGGAGCGGCGTGCACATGTTCTTCAGGCTCCTGACTGATGCGCGTAGCACTCAGGGACGCCACTAGAAGGCAAGATATTGCAAACTGGGCGAAGGGGCTCATGGCGAGTTCCATCGGGCGGCAATCCGCACTTCCCGGGAAACGACCTGATGATATCGAATGTTGACCTCGTTTGTAAGCGGTTGCGCACGCCGTATTGACGGCTACCGCTTCATAACATGCCCATTTATAACGAATGGGCATGTTTTCGGGCGTGCCAAATTGCATGCCTTCAAATGAAGACACGTGTTATCGAACCCCAATGCTCGTAAGGAGAGTTTTCACCTTTTGAGTTCCCGATAACCGACGGTCACCGAGGACGGCAACGGGTCGAGAGGCGCCGCCGAGCGGCGTCACTCTCCTAGTCAGGCCTGTTTCGGTGGATAGGGCGTCCCGTCGCGATGACGGTAACGCTCACTGCCCGGCCAGGCGAGCATGTCGATATCGGAGTAGACGCACCGATCTTGCGCATCCGAATTGCCGATCTCGAGCACCCGGGCAGGTCGTGCTGATTTGTTGATCAGATGATGCCCATCCTCAACGCCACGGGGAAACGCGGCGCAGTCTCCGGCGCGCAGCAGTTCCTCGCCACTGTTGGTCACCAGGGTGAGTTCACCTTCCACGACCCAGATAAATTCATCCTCGTGGCTATGCCAGTGACGTTGGCTCGACCAGCCGCCGGGCTCAAATGACGGTTAGATTCACGCCGAAGGGGGTCAGACCTCCATGCCGCGCCAGGCGCTGGCAGGATTGCAGGCTGCAGGGCAGGTCGAAGGGGTATGGATAGTTGCAGTCGGTTTCGGCCGGGATCGAAGCGACAGCGATCTTCTTCATCGGGGATACCTCCTTGAAGTGTGCGCGAGCGGCGCCGTGCCAAGCGGCATTACACCAATTCCGCAATACGCTCGTCGGGTAATTCTAGTTCGACGCACGCGCGACATTGCGGCGAGAATAGAGAAAGGGCTGCAGAGACTTTTGAGGGGGAGAAAGGCGCTCGGGAAGGGGAATAGAGCCGGTTTCGGCCAAACCGGTCGTCGGCGCCGTAGATATGGTTGCCTGTAAGCAGCGCTTCGTGTCTTGCGATATTCTATCGAACCGAGAGGACATCCATTGCCACTGGAACGGCCACTTCTTTGGATTCGTCGTTGGCCTAAGGGAATTAACGCATGAACCGCTGGATAAACAAATATGGAACTGTTGCCGTTCTCCTGCTGCTTTTATTTGTCATAAATCCCGAACTGCGGGCTTTCTTATTACTCGCCAATTTCATCGGACTGGATTTGATGATCTTCTTCATCGTAATTCAGCTGCGGTATATGCTGCCGGCGATCCCTTCATACCCATACCCAATGGGTCGCTTCCTGTGCGTTGCTGGCTATACCGCTCTGCGCGTCACGACTCGCGCAGTCGGGCTGCTCTTGGCGCCTGTCCGCGTGTCGGGGGGCTTGACTACATTGCTTTTTGTTTTGTCAAAGAACATGTGGTGCGCGCGTCAAAAACAGGACTTCCAACAAATCTGACTCTGGTGAGCGATTACGAATTGAGACGGTTATGAGCGAGATTCGAAATGGAAATTTTCGCGGCGTACGTCTTTACAGATAAAAGTCGAAAGCCATGAAGCCAACCAAATTGAATCTCTTCCAGACGTTTGTCGTTTGCTGGGCTTTCGGCGCCATGTCTTATCTGACCGATTGCCTGATCGTCTCGGCTCTCGACCATCCGTCCGATGTGCCGTGGATTGAACGCGGGATCTATTCTGGCATTGGTATTGTGTTCACGGTTGGTTGTTTCGTCGCGCCTATTTTAATAGCGATTTCCGACCGGATAGATAGCCAACCACGACGCTAGTAGACTTCTTCGATGCATCCCAGCCTTGATGAAGAAATGCGGGACGGAATGCGCTTTATGCGGGCTGCCTTGAAGGAGGGTCGCAAGGCATTGCCTGACTGTCTTCCGAATCCACCGGTCGGCTGCGTTTTAGTCAAAGGTGATCAAATAATCGCCTCCGGATACACTCAATTGCCGGGCCAGCAGCACGCGGAGGCCATGGCACTTTCCAAAGTTTCCGGCAATTTATCTGATGTCAATGCGTACGTTACCCTTGAACCGTGCTCCTTCTACGGTCGAACCCCATCTTGCGCCAAAGCGCTTATCGATCGAGGTATCGGCCAAGTATTCGTTGCCACTCTAGATCCGGATCCTCGTAACTCTGGCGCTGGAATAAAGCTGCTCGAATCGGCGGGCATCATGGTCGAAATTGGCATGCTGGAGAAAGAGGCGCTCGAAGAGCTAGGGCCGTATTTGACGCGAAGCCTGCGCCGCATGTGATTACAGCGCGCACCTGCCCTGAGCCGGGTTGGATCCGCGCTGTTAGAATCGTCTGATGGCCGATGTAAGGCTTCAAAAGAGCTGGATGGTTTCCCGCACGCTACTCGAACGCGCTCGGAGGGTGTTGCCTGTCGGACCCGAGCAGAGGTACGTGACTCAGTTGGCTCGGTACCACGAGTTCCTCGAACATAACGAGTCTGACTCGGGCCCTCCGGGCCCTCGCGCTTCTCGCGCCGTCGACAGATTACTCTGGCGTCCAAAATCGCTCCCGGGGATTTTGTGATGGGGCCCGGATAGAACATGGCGGAGTTGACTGCCGGGTCAGGCGAGCCACAGTCGGGTGAGAGCGGTTGTTCGCGCTATTTGAAATACAGCGGAATGGCCGATTCCTTGAAGTCGAAACCGGCGATTCCTGGTCGAGGCGTCCCATCCACGACGGTGACAATCAGGGTTGCCGAGCCCGCCTGAGGAACTTTGGCACGCACCAGATACGCCAGTTCATAATGAGGCACTCCTGCGACGTTTTTAACGCCCGCCAGTCCTTGGTAATCCATATAGCTCATGGCACCGTATTGTTTGGCGTAATGTGCGAAGCGTTTTTGAATGTCGCTGGGTGAAGTGGCACTCTTCGCTGTCTCATCAAGATCCTCATAGAGGGCATTGGCATCGCTGCGAGAGTAAGGCTGGAGGATCCGACGTCCGAGATTCTCGATCATCCAATCGGAAAAAGACGCCGGCAATCCAGGCCCGCCCTTCAACTTGAAATTCATGCGTTCCACAAGAAATACGCGCGCGGGTGCGCCGTCCAACTGGCCTGGGCTATCGAATTTGTATTGTTGCCAGTACATCCACTCGGCGCCGTCAAGCACTCTGTGGCCGCTTGATTGCATGACTTTCGAGTGTTTAACGGTCCCGTCAAGTTCGACCACAAAGGCGACGACGACCGAGCCCTCGAAGCCTAAATGCCGCGCTCGGTCCGGGTAGATGTCATCCTCAGTTAAGCGATGCCCACCTCTGGGCAATTTCAGGCGCTCCTTCACACTGGGATCTAGGGCAAACACCAGCGGCGCATCCGAGTCGCGACACATATCGTCATAAAATTCCCGAACCGCGTCGGAGAAATGAAGTTCAGCGGGGTTCTGCGGAGAGGGGCAGGCCGCTGAGGCATTGATGGGGCACCCAAGGATCGACAGAAGACACACGATGAGCCATTGCCTGGCCGTTGCCGAAAGGCCGCCATTCGATTTCTTTTGATTTAGTTTTACATACATCCCCGCCATCCACGGATCGAGGAGGACAATGCCTTTGAGTCTGGTGGACCTTGAATTGATAGTCAATCGCATGCTTGCCCTGTCTGGTCCTCGCGCTTCGCACCGTCGCCAAGGGGTTCCGGCGTCTAAATTGCTTTCTGCAAATTAGGTTGAGCGGATAGTCGGCAAGCTCACTCTTGAGTCAAACGGGTTTCTTCGCGAGTCTCCAGAATGCGATCGCGAGAACCAGCACGACGGCGGGGAGCGCAAAGCCGAATTCGTCGATCGCAAAAGAAGTCTTGGTGCCGTGCATGCTGGTCGCCGGCGTGAAGAACACCTGAATGAATTGATTATGGCTCGCGTGAAAGACTGCGGCCGTCCAAAGGCTTCCGGATCTCAATCGCAACCACGCCATGATGACACTCATGCCGAGTATGAGTACTGCAAAACATGTCACTCCGAACCAAGAAGGCGCGCTGCTGTTGTAATCGGCAAAGAACACGAGAGGTAGGTGCCACACGATCCAAATTGCGCCGGTGAGCAGCGCGCCCGCCTTGAACCCAAATCGGGCCGTCAATTGGGGTGCGAGAAAGCCGCGCCAGCCGATCTCCTCGCCGAGGGCGAAGGCCATGCTGAGCGCCATGCCCGCGCTGCCAATTAAGAGAAAATAGCCACTCAAAACCAACCAATCGGGGGCGCCGGTCCAGCCAAGGCTGGCGCGGGTACTCTCGACAAATTTCGGATCCGGAAAACCGCCGTAGCCAAAGAGCCAGACAATGGCATAGGCAACCGCCGTGTACCCCAGAGGGATGGCAAACGCCAACCGTTGCCAGCGCCACGCTCCCCAGCCCCAACCAAGCGACTTGAGTGACAGTGCGCTCAGTCGGCAAGTTAGGAGGGCGGCAATCGCCGGCGACCACATCAGCCCCAGTTCATAGACGCCGTTACCGCCTCCGACGTGTCCTGTGGCGATGATGAAGGCGTAAAAGATCGAACTCAATGCGGCGGTGAGTATCAGAAACAGAACGACGCTGCGCGAGACCATGGATCGACTCGCAGAGGTTTGCGAATCGATTTTATCTATGCTGTCTAAAAGGCCCTTTTTTTCTGCCATAGTTTTTCTCTTTCGGTAGTACCTCAATCACATTGAGCCCAACGGACTGTGCGCCGCCTGCGATTGCAATGCAATCGCGCTACCCGCCGAGGCCGAACTATGCGTTGGCGCTGCACATGTCTTGCGTGGTCGGCTCATGCAATCGGGAAAATTACGGCGGCGTTACTTGAACGGGCGAGGAATGCATTGCCTGCCGCGGCCGGGCACGAGTACGTGGCTCTGTTGGCTCGGTACCGTGAGTACTTTGAGCACAACGAATTTGACTCGAACCATCCGTGGTCCTCGCGCTTCGCGCGCCGTCGCGAAAGCGCTCCGGCGTCCAAAATCGCATTCCTGGGATTTAGTGACTCGGGCCCATCGTGGCCCAAACAGGCATTTGCTATGACGGTAGCAACTGGTGACGATGCGATTTTGAAGTACGTCATCCGTTACATCGACCGACATACTGATGGGTGGGAAAACTGGGTCATTGTTGAGCCATTTCTAAAACGATGTGTCGTGCATTTCGGTCATACGGTGGATTACGTATCTCGAGTGCTGGTGTGGCGGCATCTTGCCAAAGGAGATTTGGACACAGCCGTGTGGGGAGACATTCTAGCGGCAATTATTGATAGACATGGTCGAATCGGCAACGATAGTGAGGTGTGCTGGGCTGTATACGCGAGTGCCATCCTCGGTTGTGAAATTGCGGCTGAATCCGCCAACCATATTGTGCGGAATTGTGGTGCATTGTCTATCGTAAGCATTCTGAATTGTGTTGAAGAGGGTTTAACGGGGCTTTCGGTGTTCGCGTCCGCACGTGAAAGGATACGTCTTGAGTCCGCAAACGGCGCCTTTTGGCCCGTGATTTTGGAATGGAAGTCCCGTCAGTGGCGAGGCCACAAGCACGTCAATGTGGGCAACGACGTCATTGACTCTTTGGTTTCTCGGGAGGCACTTCTTTTCGACATCACGCGACTGCCGCTCGTTTTCAAGGACATCGGCAAAGAGGACTTCGACGTAGTTGAAAATGCTATCGAAGACCGGCCCTCGATGTACGATGATGACGCTCCGTCGGATCAAGGGGAGGATGAAGACAACTTCTAGTGCCTCGGAGAAGGCAGACGCTGGAAGCGCGACTCGCCGCTGGCGCATTCAGAGGATAATACGAGGGCTGATGTGGTCGATAAAACGCGATTCGAGCGCAAAATGCCACAGGATGTGGCACCGGGTCGAAGCGCGTCTTCGCGCGAGATCCTGGAACGCCAGTCAAAGTCACGCCTTTGACTGGCCGATGCCAGGCGAGGGCACGGGTGAGTCGCATGCGGCGAACGCCACTATAGGGATGTAGTGGCAGGACCGTTAGCGGAGCAGGAAAGCGCAGCGACGCGGCCGAACGGCCCGGCCGACGAAGAATACGCTGCCGCACCAAGCACGAAGGATCGGAGATCTGTGGGAATTATCCGAGCGAGGGTGACGGCGAGCACGCCTGTTGGTTTCGGGACGAAGAATGCATGCTCTACATGGGTCAACCGACTCGCGGTGGTAACAACGGCTGCGTCCCAGATGATCTGACCGCAACCAACCTAAAAGGAGGTTCCCATGCTGTCCGACTTCACACCATCCGCCACCGTTGCCGTCAAGAACCTCAAAGCTGCGCGATCCTTCTATGAAGATATCCTTGGTTTTGAGCCGATCGGGTCGGCACTACGCGGAGCTCAGGCCTTTAAAGTGAAGGGCGCGACGGTAGTGATTTACGAGAGCCAGTTCGCGGGCACGAACAAGGCCACTGCGGTGACTTGGAGTTTAGGCGAGCAATTCGACGACATGGTCAAGGCGCTCGACGCCAAGGGCGTGCCGTTCGAGCACTACGAATTGTCGGGTATCGTGCTCGAAGGCCATGTGCATGTCGCGCGGGACGGTAAGCCCAGCCGTGTCGCCTGGTTCAAGGATCCTGATGGCAACCTCCACAATCTGAACAACGGGAGCTCCGCGCCGACGGCGTGATATCAGCCGTATGTGTCGTCCGGAGTCACGCCTCTAACTCGCCGGCGCTCGCGGATAGCGGGGAGTTTCTCACGATGCCGGTGACGCAGCATTTTGGAAGTCATGTAGAGATTATTAGGAAGTTTCTTGAGTGGAAGGTGGTCGCGGAAAGCGTGGGGGATTTGGTGCGGGTGCGGGTTGGGGCTAGTAGCGTAAAATCGCCGCGCTGCCCAGTCACGGCTCACACAAGCAAGACCATCTGGTGCAAACGAAGATGAAGCCTTCAACTTGGAATGAATGGCTGGCGGCGGAAGATTCCGAATCTGTGCTGGCCCCAAAGGGTTATGACGAGCATGCCGCTCGGCTGCGCGTGAAAGACAGCACCGCCCTCGTGGACTACCGTGTCAGTGCAAAGGGAGATTCGGGGCCGTTTGCACCTGCTTTAGCGTGGATTGTCCTTTCGCACTTTGGGATGTTGGCCACCGTGGTTGACTGTCAGGATTCCGATCTTCTCGCCAGGATTGCGCGGCTGCTTGAGAACCTTGGCCTTCAATACATTCCATACGATTACGCAGCCAATAAGATCTATTAGGGGCAGTGCAGAGGCCTAAGAGGTTTTAGCTGGGCCAATAGATATTTTGTCCTGTGCGTAGACTTTAACGATCAGTTCCGCCCCGAAGATTACCTCATATAGATCTGAGGTCGACGCCGCCGGAGGCTCTCGCTTCGGCGCGGATGACGGAAAATCCGGATATGCACCCAACGGCTGCAGTATTCTATCGAATCGCAAAGCGGCGGGACCTTTAGCCCGATGCAAAAAAATAGGAGACGACCAGTGCGCCGCGGATCTAGTTTGCGTGTTTCGATCTGGTTGGGTGTGATGAGCGCCCTGAGTGCGCTGGGCGCTCAGGCCGCTGTCGATCCCTCAATGCTTCAGGCGTTGCAGTGGCGCCTCGTCGGCCCTTTCCGCGGGGGCCGGGTGCTCGCCGTGACGGGGATTGCCGGGGATAGCCGGCATTTCTATTTCGGCGCCGTGGACGGCGGAGTGTGGTCAACCGAAGATGCCGGCCGGACCTGGCAGCCGATTTTCGACAACGAGCCGGCGGCCTCGATCGGTGCGCTGGCGGTGGCGCCGTCCGCGCCGGCCACTCTCTACGTGGGCACCGGCGAGGCGGACATGCGCTCCGACATCGCGCACGGCGCGGGCATGTACAAATCCGTCGATGCGGGTAAACATTGGTCCTTCCTCGGACTCTCCGACACCCGGCAGATCGGCCGCATTCTGATCGATCCGCGCGATCCCGAGGTGGTATTCGTCGCGGCTCTCGGGCATGCGTATGGCCCGAATGCCGAGCGGGGTGTGTTCCGTTCGAAGGATGGCGGCGCGCACTGGAGCAAAGTCCTGTTCGAGAATCCGGACACCGGCGCCATCGATCTTGCCTTCAAACCCGGCGCACCGGATACCATCTATGCGGCGCTGTGGCAGACGAGGCGTCCGCCCTGGAGTGTCTATCCGCCGTCGAGCGGTCCTGGGAGTGGCCTTTACGTCTCCCACGATGGCGGCGATCATTGGAGTCCCGTCATTGGCAACGGCTTTCCGGCGCACCCGGGACGGATCGGACTCGCCGTGGCACCGACTCAGCCGGAACGGCTGTTTGCGCTCGTCGATGCTGCTCCCCGAGAGGAGGGTGGCCTGTATCGATCGGATGATGGCGGCGTGCACTGGAATCATGTATCCG
>Ga0193729_1000956_pt1 | contig 14991 bp, 11 predicted proteins | sample U1c2metaG_FD_143036 | JGI IMG/M metagenome (GOLD analysis project Ga0193729, IMG submission 143036) | Soil microbial communities from a riparian zone of the East river system, Colorado, United States - U1c2 | ecosystem: Environmental > Terrestrial > Soil > Riparian zone | place: USA: East River...
ATCCGAATCTCAATTTGCCCAGTTCTTCATCGGCATGATTCCGGTCGAAGGATGGAAAGTTGGACAAGCCTACAAACGCGCTATCTTGGGGGCGCAAACCGGCCGCGTTTACAAAGTTGAGTGAGCCTACCCAGCGTTCCGCTCCAGAATCGTTCCAGGCCGGCTGAACCGCATCTTGAACGCCCTCGTGCCCGCTTCTCTTGCGCGGAAAATCGAGGCGGACTTGATTGATAAAGGGCTTGCCAGCAAGGCCGATTTTGCGCGGAGAGGGGCTCGCGCTTTTCTGTAGCCATCCGCGATCGCTGCGGTCCCCTTACGTGCATCCAAGTGTGCCCGGAGCTTGCGATCCCTTGAGATGTGTTTTCAGGGCGATGAGGCGGAGCTACACGCGGGGTACCATGCTGTCTGTACCAGGCCTCGACCGCTTCGACGATCTTGCTCATCTAACACAACATATTGGCTTTTAGGATCGGTCATGCCAACAGACTCCCGAGGATCATCTCTCCCCGCACCGCCGCGGGCAGTCCGGCGCCGGGCCCTTTCGCCTGCGGTCATGACGGTCTTCAGTTTTGTCGGGGCCGCACTGGTCGTAGCAAGCAACAGCGCGGTCACGCCGCTGTACCGGCTGTACGAGCAGTCCATGCATCTGACGCCGCTGATGATCACTCTGGTGTACGCAGTCTATACCTTCAGCCTGCTGGCCGCGCTGCTGACGGTCGGGGGGCTGTCGGACTATGTGGGGCGCCGGCCGGTCATTCTCAGCGGTCTGCTGTTGAACGCGATCGCGATGGTCCTGTTCTCTTATGCCACCGATGTCGGACAACTGATCCTGGCGCGCGCGGTGCAAGGCCTGTGCGTGGGCACTGCGACGCCGGTGCTGGGCGCTGCAATTCTCGACACCGACCACAGACGCGGACCCTTGCTCAACAGCGTCACGGCATTTCTCGGGCTGACGGCTGGCGCGCTCGGTGCTGCGGCCCTCGTCACCTTCGCGCGCGATCCGCTGCATCTGGTCTATGAGGTGCTGTTCGCGCTCACGGCTCTGATGATGGTCCTGCTGTTCGTGATGCCCGAGACGGTGTCGCGCAAGGCCGGCGCGTTGGCGTCTCTGCGGCCGCGTGTCAGTGTGCCCAGGCAATCGCGCGCGGCGCTGTTGCGTATAACGCCGGCCAGCATTGCGGCCTGGGCGCTTGGCGGCTTTTACCTTTCGCTGATGCCGACGGTGGTGGCGACGACCTTGGGCGTCCGCGCGCCCTGGGTCGGTGGCATCGTCGTTGCGGCGCCCTGGTTGTCCGCCGCGCTAACTGTGGGAGCGCTCCGACAATTGGCCGCGCGCCGGTTGCTGCTGCTAGGCACTAGCGCATTGTCGCTGGGCGTTGTCGCCTCGCTGCTCGGCATTTGGCAGTACAGCGTTGCCGCCTTGTTCACCGGTGCCGTGATCTCTGGTCTTGGCTTGGGCGCATCGCTCTCCGGCTCGTTGAGCGCGCTGTTGCCGACCGCCGAAGCGCATCAGCGCGCCGGCTTGCTGGCGACGTTCTATGTGCTGTCCTATCTCGCCCTCGGTCTGCCGGCGCTGGTCGCGGGCGCCTCGGTGCCGCTGATCGGGCTGGACACCGTGGCCTATGTGTACGGCGCGGTGGTCATCGTGCTCGCCATCATCTCGATGATCGCGTCACTGCGCAGCATTGGCAATGCGGCTGACGAAGGGGATAGTTGAGAAAGAGGGCTTCGGCCTTCCTTTTCGAAGATGGAGCATACTTCTTTGTCCGATGCTTTGATTAGCTTGATCCAACCTACGGCCCGTGGATCATCTTTGGTATTGTTGCGCTCGAAAGTGCCGGCGTGCCTCTCCCCGGAGAGACAATCCTTGTTGCAGCTGCACTCCTTGCCGCTACCACTGGTCAGATCAGCATCGTCGTCGTTGTACTAGCAGCTGCAGCGGGTGCCATTGTCGGGGACGGCATTGGATACATGGTCGGGCGTCGATTTGGTTTGCCCCTTATTCGCAGATACGGCCGGTACATCCGCCTCGATGAGAATCGATTGCTGATCGGTCGATATCTTTTCTTCCGGTATGGAAACGTCGTCGTGTTCTTTGGGCGTTTCGTTGCAGTGCTACGAATGTTTGCGGCTTTGCTTGCGGGCGCCAATAGCATGCCGGCAGGTCGTTTTTTCTTCTTCAACATAACTGGTGGAGTCTGCTGGGCGTGCCTCTTCGGCTTCGGCGCTTATGCAGTGGGTGCCGAAATTTACACTATTTCGGGAACGTTGAGTGTGATCTCATTGGGGTTATTTATTGCGACGGGATTTGCGCTCTCAATTTTCATGCGCCGAAATGAAGTCACGCCACGCCGTCGAGCGGAGCTGGCTCTGTCAGATCATTCGCGCGGATGACTATCTTCCGGTAATGAGCGTTTATGGAATGAATTGACTCATGGGGGATGAGGAGAAAAACTATCCAAACTGCAACTTGGCAAACAACACTCGGAAAGCGTTAGTTTGCTAGTTCGAGTTGGCGAGGGCCGAAAATCCCCCTGGCTCGGTGTCGCGGGGCGGGCGATTTATCAACGAAGACGCTGATCGGAAACGTTTTTTAAATCTAGACGAGACCTTCCTCTCGCGTATTTCGCCGCTCCACCGGCAGATATTCGACGCCGCCGCCACCCTGCATGCGAACCGGTTGCGGATAGAGCGTCAGCAGTTGAAGAACATCATGCGGCATATCGGTGCTGACTGACAGGCCAAGCGACTTCGCGGTCGAGGCCCATATCGGATAATCGTGCGTCCACGTACCGGCCGTAAGTTTTTCTGCGAGCGCATCGGCCTGTTCTGCGGCCAGGCGACGGGTCAGCAGCTCGCTCGCTGCCTGCTTGACTTGCGCAATTGCCTTGCGTCCGACATCGGCCAAAACAAGCGTCCGATCGTCGATTTTGGCCACAGGCTTCTCCCCGACGACCTTGATGAGGGAGGCCGCCGGCGAATCTCCGAGTTGCGGATCGATCGGACCCAGCACGGAATGCTCACACATGACGATTTCGTCGGCTGCGAGCGCAATCAGGGTGCCACCGGACATGGCGTAGTGGGGTACAAAGACCGTGACCCTGGCCTTGTGCTCGCGGACAGCCTTCGCGATTTGCAGTGCCGCCAATACAAGACCACCCGGGGTGTGGAGGACGAGGTCGAGCGGTACATCGGCATCCGTCATCTGGATGGCGCGCAGAACCTCTTCGGAATCGTTGATGTCGATGTAGCGCGCGACGGGAAACCCGAGGAACCGCATGGTCTCCTGCCGATGCACCAGCAGGATCACTCGCGATTTTCGCTCGCGTTCGAGTTTCGAGATCTTGCGCACCCGCATGGCCTCGAGCATCTTCTGCTGCAACATCGGCTGGATCGCCGAGAATATGAAGAAAAGCCAGATAAGATCACCGAACGACATGGAGTCCTCCTATGGCACGACATCTCATATTCGCCCCTTGGTATCGAACCCGAACACGCCTTCGTCCGGGTAATACACGCGGTAACGCCGCTCGGACCGGACCAGGAAAGGGCCAAGTGCGAACCCTGCGATAAACCCTCCAACATGGGCCCACCACGCGACGTCTCCGCTGGCAGATGGCAGCAGGAGGGCCATCATCGACTGCAAAACCTGAATCAGAAACCAGAGGCCGATAAAGACAAACGCGTAGACTTCGAAAAACAGCGGGATGAACAGGATCGGGACAACCACGACCACCCGCGCCATCGGAAACAGCCGCATGTAGCAGCCGAGAAGGCCGGCGATCGCGCCAGAGGCGCCTAATGCGGGTATGATCGAAGTCGGGTTGAAGATGACGTGCGTGATCGAAGCCGCGAAGCCGCAGGCGAGATAGAACGCCAGATACCGGCCATGGCCCAGCCGATCCTCGATGGTCGGACCGAACAGCCACAGCGTCCACATGTTCAAGATGAGATGCAGCCATCCGCCATGCAGAAACATCATGGAGAAGAGTGGAAACAGATCGGCGGCGGCCAAATCGCTGTCGCCGGACGCAAGGACCTCGGAATAGCGCGCCGGAATCAGCGCGAATTGCCGCAAGAACAGTTCAAGCTCGTCGGGGCTCAGGCTGTCCTGGAGCAGAAACACGAGGCAGTTGGTGGCGATCAGCATCCAGGTGACCGCCGGCGGGTAGCGGGACGGGACCGCGTTCCGGATCGGGATCATCTGCGCCTCTTCGGATGGATGTCGCGGATGCTGGACAAGATCTGACGCTTTCGGTTTCGGGCGGGCGGACCATGTTGAGATTGCGGCTGCCGGGCCCGACCTGAACATGACGTCCGTCAATTTTTGAGATTTTCCGGAACAGCGCACTCGGCCGGGCGACCGTAGGCCATACGCCGAGGTAATCGCGCGGCAGCAATGGCCGGAGCAGCATTGAAGCTGCGCCAACGGGTTGACTGGCGGTGATTGCGGCCTGCGTAGCGTCGCGGTCTGCCTGCGCCTTGATAGCTGTCAATTTCGAACCTGCCTCGCCGGGATATGCTGACGGGGTTGCAGGATTGAGGAGGCGGAGAAGCAGTGGTTTCTGCAAGATATTGCAAACGTGTAGCGGTAATCCGCGATGTTCTTCCGAGCGCACCGAGGTGCGGAAGAATGCCTGAAATTGGGCGATTCCTGGTTACATCTGCGCGTCTGCCGCACCTGCGGTCATGTCGGGTGCTGCGACCAGTCGCCAAATCGGCACGCGACAAAACATTTCCGTGTGACGAAGCACCCGGTCATCGAAGCCTATGATCCGCCGGAAGGCTGGGGCTGGTGATACGTCGACGAAGTCATGTTCGATCTCTCGAACCGGCCGACGCCGCATCTGGGTCCCATTCCCCGATATTACTGAGGCGCAGCAAGCCATGATCGCCGCGGTGCAATCGAACAAGAGGCCCAGCAGCCACGTCATGAGCGTGGCAAAATTCGAGCGATTCTTCCGGATCGCGGCCGGGCTCGATGTCGACAAGCAGGACCTCAAGCGCTACAGCGACTTCATCAATCACAAAATCTACGACCTTCTGGTCCAGGCTGAAGCCGCCGCCAGGGCAAATGGCCGGGTTATCATCGAGCCGTTCGACTTGCCGATCACCAAGGGCCTGCAGGAAAGCATCCACGAATTCGAGAAGATCGACGAGCAGATCGAATTACAGCCGATTCTCGATCAGCTCACCGCACGGCCGCCGCTCGACCTTGCCTATGGCGAAGATACCGAGAGCCGATTGCCTGAGGTGGTGGGCGGCCTGAGCGTGGCGCTTGCGCGCGCTTTCAAGATCATCGATGGCAATCTGAAGAACCCGGCAACCGAGCACTGGCAGAAGTGCTTCCGTATCTTCGATCTGCTGATGTAGCACCGCCCGACAATATTTACTTCGAACTGATGACTTCGTAGCGGCGGCATCGGCGGCGCCGTCCAAATGGTCCCATCGCGACATTTGTCGTCGAGCCAGGAGGTAGCGATGATTAGGGATGTGATGGTTTGGCTGGATGGAGGTATCTCCGATGAGGTTCGCCTGGCAGCTGTCGCCGAAATTGCCCGACGGCTCGAGAGTAAGGTGATCATCGGATTGTTTCTCAATCCCTTGCCCTTGCCGGGTCCGGTCGACGGCGACCTGAGCGGCGCGCTCACCACGGCCGAACTAATGGAACGGGCGCGCGAGGCCGGCGACAAGACCGAGGCGTTGCTGGCCAGGCGGCTCTCGCAGCTTGAGCGGCCAGTCGAGATCAGGCGGTTCGATGTGCTGGCTGACGACATCGCCAATATTGCTGCCCGCGAGGCGCGCTCCGCCGACACCTTTGTTGCAGTCCGCCCCAATGGCGCGATGGATCCCGAGCGGTTGGTCGAAGGCGTCTTGTTCGGATCCGGCCGGAACCTCTATCTGGTTCCCGAGACGGAGCGACCAAAGATCGCCTTCAACCGCATCCTGGTCGTCTGGAACGGCAGCCGGGAATCGGCCCGAGCCCTGGCCGAAGCCATGCCGTTTCTATACCGGGCGGATGAGGTTGCGGTCGTGGTCGTGACCGGCGAGCGGCCGGCCGAACAAGAGGCGATCATGTGTATCGATGGCGTCAATCACCTCAGGCATCACGGGATCGACGCCGTGCTTCATCGCATCAAGAGCCGCCATAGGGAAGTCGCAGCCCGGTTGCTCGCCGAGGCCGAACGGCGGAGGGCTGACCTTATCGTCATGGGCGGATACGGTCATTTGCCCCTGGGTGAGCGGTTGCTCGGCGGCGTGACCTACAATCTCATGCATGAGTCGCCTGTTCCGCTGCTGATGGCTCACTAATGGATTCGCTTCGTGAGGCCCGACATGTCGACGACGATCGATAGCCGCAACGAGCAGATGTTTCCAAAGCTTGCGCCGGCTGAAATCGACCGGCTTTGCCGTTTTGGAGAAGCTCGGCACTACTCCCCTGGCGAAGCGCTGTTCGTGACGGGAAATGTCGCTCCCGGCATGTACGTGCTGATCAAGGGCTCGGTGCGCGTCGTTAGGCGCGATCCCCTTGGGCACAGCGCCCCCGTCGTGGAGCTGGGACCCGGTCAGTTCGTCGCCGAAGTAGGTCAATTGTCGGGTCAGCCGGCGTTCGTCGACGTTCACGCGATCGACGATGTGGAGGCGTTGCTGATTTCGCCGGAAAACTTGCGCGCCCTGATGATCGAAGAGCCTGAGCTCGGTGAACGGATCATGCACGCACTGATCCTGCGCCGCGTCGCCCTGATCGAGGCCGGCGCCGGCGGTCCGGTCCTAATCGGCCCCGAAAACAGTCCGGACGTAATTCGCCTGCAAGGCTTCCTGGCCCGCAATGCGTACCCGCATCAATTGCTCGACCCGACACAGGACGAGGACGCCGCGAAGCTGGTCCAGCAATATGCCCCGAATCCGCAAGAGCTGCCGCTGGCCGTATGCCCGAAAGGCACGATCCTGAAAAACACGAGCGAGGCTGAATTGGCGCGCGCACTTGGCATGGTGCCGATCGACGAACGGGATCAAATCTATGACGTCGCGGTCGTCGGCGCGGGACCCGCGGGCCTGTCGACCGCAGTCTATGCCGCATCCGAAGGTCTCTCGGTCATAGTGTTCGATGCCCGCGCCTTCGGTGGACAGGCCGGAGCGAGCGCCCGGATCGAGAATTATCTCGGTTTCCCAGCCGGCATTTCCGGCCAGGCGCTCACCGGCCGCGCCTATGTCCAGGCGCAGAAATTCGGCGCCAGGGTGGTGATACCCACCGAAGCGGTATGCCTTGAACCGAATGAAACGCCGCTTGCGCTTCGCCTCGACGACGGCCGGCGCGTGAAGGCCTCGACGATGGTGATTGCGACCGGCGCCCGCTATCGGCGCCTGGACGTTCCGAACTTGCGGGATTTCGAGGGGCGCGGGGTGTGGTACTGGGCTTCGCCGATCGAGGCGCGCCTGTGTCGGAACGAGGAGATCGTGCTGGTCGGCGGCGGCAACTCGGCGGGCCAGGCCGCCGTCTTCCTGCGCAACTTCGCAGAAAAAATCTGGATGCTGGTGCGCGGTCCAGGTCTCGCCGATAGCATGTCGCAGTATCTGATCGACCGCATCGGGGCGTCCGACAATATCGAGGCGTTGACCCATACGGAAATCGTTGCCCTGTATGGAAGCCGCGAAAAGCAACTGGAGCGCGTACGGTGGCGCAATAATGTGACCGGCGAGGAAACCGAGAAGCCGATCCGTCACGTCTTTCTGTTTATCGGCGCGGATCCGGCAACGAGCTGGCTTAGGGGCAGCGGGGTCGCTTTGGATCCCAAGAATTTCGTTTTGACGGGATCGGACGTTCCATCCGACGCCCCCCGGTCGAACAACGGATCCGGCCGTCCGCTGTCGCTGGAAACCAGCATTCCCGGCGTGTTTGCCGCCGGCGACGTGCGGTCCGGATTAGTCAAGCGGGTCGGCGCCGCAATCGGCGAGGGCGCGGTCGTCGGGGCGGAGCTACATACCGTTCTTGCAAATGGCGCAGCCGTATCGCCGCGCGCGGCGGTGAAGGAAGAGGCGACGAGCGGCGTAAGCGCCATCGGTATGCAGTTGAACTTGACCGGGGCCAGAGAGGTCAAGGGGTAAGGTTGACATTCATTTGCGGGGCCGGACCAGCTTGTTCAGCAGGCGGTCGAGATAGAGATAGATGATCGGCGTGGTGAACAGGAAAAATAACGCTAGAGTCTGGTTCAACTCAGTTGAACCAGACTCTAGTGCGAGGCAACGGCAGGCTCCAATTGCGGGATCGTTGGGCCCTCTCCGGCGCCGGTGCGCACGATGGCATTGGAAATCTCCCGCAAGTCGGCTGCGGTCAGTTGCAGGGACGCGGCACCGATCCAGCCGTCTACCTGCTGGGGTGAGCGGCCCCCGACAATGGCGCCGGTAACGGCGGGCCAGGCCAGCACCCAGGCCACCGCTACCGCGGACACCGTGGTGCGATGACGTTGCGCGATCGGGCGTAGGGCGTCGCGCAAGGCCAGATTGCGGCTCAGGTTCGGCTCGTTGAAATCGGGCGAGCGGCGCCGCCAATCATCTTCGGCAAATCTCGCGACGCGCTCCCGGCTGAAGGTGTCGGTCAACAGACCGGACTGCATGGGGCTGTAACAGATCACCCCGGTGTTATGTTTGGCACACCAGGGAATCTCACGTGCGGCAGCTTGGCGCCGGATCAGCCAGAACGGCGGCTGCAGCGAATCGACATGTCGAATGGCCTCGCATCGTTCGAGCAACGAGACGTCGAAATTACTGACGCCTGCCAAGCGCACTTTGCCTTCCTCGATCAGCCGCACCATTTCGCGCCATGAATCTTCTACCGGTGTGCCGGTCTCATCAGGCCAGTGAAATTGGTAGAGATCGATGCGCTCCACGCCCAGCCGCCGCAGCGAATCCCGGCATTCGCGCCGAATCGACTCCGGTTTAAGCACGCGTCGCGGCGGGGCCATCGGATTGTTCTGATCCCAGATCAATCCGCACTTGGTGAAGACCAGCGGGCGCTCGCCCGGCGGCAGTTCGCCCAGCAGCCAGCCTACCACTTGTTCGGAATGGCCGAGCCCGTACACTGCGGCGGTGTCTATCCAGTTCACTCCGCGCTCCAGTGCGTGACGCATGGTCGCAAGCGAAGCGGCGTCGTCCTGGGGTCCCCAGCCGAATGCCCAGCCGCCACCGCCGATCGCCCAGGCGCCAAATCCGGTTCTCGTGATCATCACGCGGCTAGAGCCGAGTGGACGCTGCGGAAGGTTCATTACTCGATCCTCCGTCGTTGAAGACAGCACCTGCCATCGCGGCCAGGGGCTCAGCGCCGCTTGATAGATGAATGCACTATGATTGCCTTGACGGCCATCAATAAGATGGCTGCGAGCAGGGATGATGAAGCAAGTCAGACATCGATCTCAGGGGACGCGAATTTGATACCCGTCATGGCCACGGCACGTGCTCGGACCTATCCAGATCCTGGTTACGAAGGCGCGAACTGAAGGTCGCGGAAGAGTCCCGCCGGCAGCGGATCACGTCGCAAGCCATGGAACATGCATATGTCGCCGTCCATACAGCGAGAGCCCGGCTCCGTTAGAACGAACGCTTCGCAGAGCATTGCTCTCGGGCTCGAGCGCATCGGTTTGATTTCCTTGCGCTTTCCCCTGCTGGTCGGGCTTGCTGCGATCGTGTTGCTGATAGCGGCAGCATTCGGGATCACGCGCATCAAGGTCGACGATTCGCTCAGTCAGCTGTTTCGATCCGAAACGCCGGAGTTCAAAACCTTCGAAGAGGTGACGCGGCGTTTTCCGTCGAACGAGTTCGACGTCCTGATCGTGGTCGAGGGCAAGAATCTGCTTGAGCGCGCTTCGATCGAAAAGCTGCGCGATCTGGTCACCGACCTTCAGCTAATTGACGGCGCAAGAGGCATCATTTCGATGTTTTCGGCCCGCCAGCCACCACTGGGCAACGAACTGCCTGCGCCGCTGTTTCCGGAGCAGTTACCCAAAGGCCCCGAATATGACCAACTGGTCCAGCGCGTGATGAGCAACGAAATCATCCGCGGCAAGCTGCTGTCGGAGGATGGTCAGCTGGCGCTGATCGCGCTCGCGCTTGACCCGGATGTCGTCGCGAGCAGTCGTCTGCGCGACGTCATCGGCGAGAGTCAGAAAGCGATCCACGACGACCTCGCCGGCACTGGGCTCACGGCCCGCCTCTCCGGGGTGCCGGTGATGCAGCTTGAGATCCGCAATGCCGTAGAGCGCGATCGGCTGACCTACAACGCGTTCGGATTTGCCGCCGGAGCGCTCATCGCCATCATATTCTTTCGCCGCCTTTCGTTCATGGTCATCGGCGCTGGTCCGCCGCTGATCGCCATCCTGCTCGCTCTCGGGGCTCTCGGCTGGCTCGATTTCCGCCTCAACATGTTTCTCAACGTCATGACGCCGCTGATCATGGTGATCAGCTTTTCGGACAGCATGCAGCTGACATTCGCAGCCCGCGACCGCCTGCTTCAGGGCGAAGGAAAATTTCAGGCATTTTGCAACGCCATGCTCGTGGTCGGGCCGGCATGCGTGCTGACGCACGCGACCGCCGCGCTTTCCTTCATCGCGCTGCAGTTTTCCGAGTCCGATCTGATCAGGACGTTCGGCGAAGCGGGCCTGGTCGCAACCCTGATCGCTATGTTCGCGGTTCTGATGCTGGTGCCGCTGCTCGGTATTGTCTTGGTGCGTAACGAATCGGTATTTGCAGCGGAAGTCAGAGGAGCGGATTCCGCCGTCAACGTGCTGCGGCGTTTTTGCGCCTGGATTGCCGCGCGGATGGTAAGCCACCCCGGCCTTTACAGCCTGCTCAGCGTTGTGCTCGTCGGCGGCCTTGCGTTGATCTACGCCAATCTTGAACCGCGATATCGGCTGGCCGACCAGGTGCCCGACCGGGAACAGGCCGTTGATGCCAGCCACCGTCTCGACGCCAAGCTCAACGGCGCCAATCCGATCGATGTCCTGATCGAATGTCCCAAGGGCAAATCACTTTATGACCCGGAAACGCTGGCCACGATCGCAGCAGTGCACGCAACGGTCGATAAGCAGCCCGGCATCGCCAATGTGTGGTCGCTCGAGACGCTGCGGCGCTGGCTCGCCGAGAAGGCCGGCAAGTCGGACGTGGCGACGCTGAAGCAATATGTCGATATACTTCCACAATACCTGACGCGTCGCTTCATTTCTGCTGAACAGGACGCGGTGCTGGTTTCCGGCCGCGTCCCCGATGTCGATGCCAGCCATCTTCTGCCGATCATCGCAAGCCTCGACAAGGCCCTCGATCGAGTCCGTGCGGAACACCCAGGTTACAAAATAGCCGTGACCGGCCTGTCGGCGATCGCCGCCCGCAACAGCGCCCTCATGATCAAGAAATTGAACCGGGGCCTGACGCTCGAGTTCATGTTTGTCGCCGCCTTCATCGGTCTGGCCTTCCGCTCGTTCGTCGTCATGCTGGCGAGCGTCCTGCCGGGAATATTTCCGGTCGTGCTTTCCGGAACGCTGTGGGCGATCGGGGAGGGGCTGCAGTTCGCAAGTGTGGTGGCGCTGACGGTCTCGTTCGGATTAGGCCTGAGCGCGACCATTCATTTCCTGAACCGGTTGCGGCACGAGCAACGGCCTGACGAAGACCCGGCGAAAGCCGTGGAGCGGGCAACCGTGCTTGTCGGGCCGCCCTTGATTCTGACATCGGTGGTGCTTGCATGCGGTCTGACCGTGACGGTTTTCTCCGACCTGCCGTCGCTACGCCTGTTTGGCTGGTTGAGCGCATTCGCCATGCTTGCGGCGCTGGCCGCGGACCTGCTGATCCTGCGGCCCACGGTGACGTTTTTGAGCAGGCTCGCCCGCCAGATTGGCGGCAAACGATTGCACCGGCTGGAACCGGGACACTAGCCGAGCGTCGATCGAGCCGGATTATCCCGATTTGCAGAGGGCAGAGGCTCTTCATGAGTCGCCTGCGTTTTGCGAATGCGCAGGCGATCAAGGCGGCATCGTTCGTCGACTGGCGTTCGTGAGGGTTGATGTTCGTCAAGGCCGGTCAAGATGACGTTGATACGGTTGTGCGTCGACGCCACCAACCGCCTCGCGCGATTGAAGCGGCGTCCTGATCAGACTTCGAATACGATGATGAAAACTTCGATCTTCGGCGCTAGTTTCGGCATTCTGGTCTCGGTACTCATTGGGACGGTCCAGGCTCGCGACGATGGCCGCTATTCGCAATCACCACTCAAGCCATGGTTTGACAGCCTCAGGTCCGGCAAGGGGCCATGTTGTTCAGATGCTGACGGTTTTGCTATTGCAGATCCGGATTGGGAATCCAAGAGTGGCCATTATCGTGCCCGCATCGACAACGAGTGGGTCGACGTTCCCGACGATGCGGTGATTACTGAACCGAACCGCGCTGGCAGGACCATGGTCTGGCCGGTCAAGGGGACTCTCGGCACTTCAATTCGCTGCTTCATGCCGGGCAGTATGACATGATCCCTGCGCTGGCCTTCTCTGGACTTGTCTGCTTTCGCGGCCGAGTCACCCTCAGCATCACGATCGCAACCGCAGCCGCACGCGGAATCGGCCGATAATTTTGACGTCGGTCAAGGTATCGCGCGCCATTTCGGCGGTACCGTCTCTCAGATGCGAAGACCAGTGGAGAGAATCCCAGGAGAAGATCCCATGTGTGATTACAGCCTGCATGCCGTTGCATCTCGCCCAGCCAAGGTTGGGGAGACCCTTGTCACAACCAGTTTCTATGGCACATCCACGCGCGGCTTTGCCGCGAAGGAAGAGCCGGGGGTCGCGGTATGTCTGCTCCCCGGAACCGAACTCGCATTCGAACGTGACGTCAGATACAATCGCAATTGGTTATCAACCAAGAGCGCGGGTATTCGCGTTGCCCGGTTCTGCTCGGTTGAACCGGACGCGCCGCATCAACATCACGATGCCCTGTCGTTTCCGGACGGAAACACGGTTCTCGTGAATCTGCTGTCGGAAGGGCAATATGCACGGGTGCTGCAACTGCCCGTTGTCCGGCGCGAACAGGACGTCAGTGGCGAGGCTGAGAAGGCCGACGCTGCTGCCGACCTCAGGGTTCCGGCCTAGCCAGCGCAGAACATGGCGAATACCGGATCAGGCGCGGGCACAAGCATGCCCGCGTTTGGCGCAGTTGGAGTGTAAATCCGCATTGACCTGCGGACATTAAGCTCGTTACCCGCCGGTGACGGCGAGCACGGCTTCCTTGATCTTGGCCACGGCATAATGTCCGACCTGCTCGAGCTCGACATGAGGCATGTTCGGCATCTCGTCGGCGGCCACGATGGCGTCGACGATCGCCGGGCCATCGACGGCGAGGGCCTCGGCGATTGCGGCCATCAACTCGTTCGGCTTTCGCGCCATGAATCCGTGACCGCCACAGGCGCGTGCCAGCGCGGCAAAATCGGGATTGGGAAATTCGATGGCTTCGCGGAATGGCACGAGGCCGACGCTTTCGGCCTCCAGCGTGATCAGCCCGAGCGCGGAATTATTGTAGATGATGACCTTGACCGGCAAGTTGTGATGAACGGCGGTCAGGAATTCTCCCATCAGCATGTTGAAGCCGCCGTCGCCGGTCAGCGCGATCACCTGGCGCGAACGGTCCAGCGCCTGCACGCCGTTGGCCTGACCGAGCGCCGTGCCCACCGCGGCATTGTTGAACGAACCGATGATGCGCTGCGATCCGGTCTGCCGGATCCAGTTCCCCGACCATAGCGTGTTCAGTCCGGTGTCGAAAACAAAGATCGCATCGGGACGCGCCAGATCGCTGACCGCGCGCGCCACCGCCTGCGGATGGATGCGATCCCCGCTGCGCCTGAGGTCAGCTTGTTTGTTCAGCATCTCGTCCCATCGGTGACGCTCATGGGTAACCTTGTCCCAGAAAAGGATATCGGTTTTCTCCTCCACCCTGTCGAGCAGCAGCTTCAAGGTCGGCCGTGCCGAACCGACAACGCCGAGCATCGTCGGCGTGCGCCGGCCAAGCACCTGCGCGCGCTCGTCGATCTGGATCACATTGCCTTTGGCCGGCAGGAAATTGGAATAGGGATAGTCGGTGCCGACCATCAGCAGCAGGTCGCAATCCTGTACAGCGTGGTAGACCGGCTTGGTGCCGATCATGCCGAGGCCGCCCATCCAGCGCGGATCGTCGTACGCCATCAACTCCTTGCCGCGCACCGAATGCACCAGCGGCGCCTTGAGACGATCCGACAGCCTGCCCAGCAGATCGGCGGCGCCGCGACACCCGGCGCCGCACATGATCACCACATTGTCGGACGCATCAATCCTGCGGGCCACCTCGGCGACGTCGGTCTCGCTGGCGGTGATTTCGCTGCGCGGCTTCAAGGTGCCCAGGCTCGAGGCTTTGCCCTCCGCCTTCGCGGAGATCACGTCCTGCGGAAGGGTCAGATGCGCGACGCCGGGGCCGGCATAGGCAGCGGCGATGGCCTGGTGGATGACGGCCGGCGCCTGCGCCGCGGAAGAAAGAGTTTCGGTGTAGAGCGAGACGTCGCGGAACAGCAGATCGGGATCGGTGGTCTGGATGAAATCGGTGCCCTGCAGCTTTAGCGGCATGTCGCCGGACAGCGCCAGTACCGGCGCGTGGTCGCGGCTCGCTTCATAGAGGCCGGCGACCAGATGGTTGCTGCCGGGGCCGGTGGTGCCGGCACACACGCCGAGCCGGCCGGTGAGCTTGGCCTGCCCGGCGGCGGCCAGCGCCGCACCTTCTTCATGCCGTACGCCGACCCATTCGATCTTGCTGTGCCGGACCGCATCCGCCAGCGGGTTGAGCGAATCACCAATCAATCCAAAGATGTGCCTGACGCCGATCTGTTCGAGCACGCCGACCAGAAGTTCCGAAACCGTTTGTGACATTTGCCGCTCCGATCGTTAAGGCACGCGCCATGACCGGTGGGCGTGTTGCTTCGAAGATGCCCCTCTCGAT
>Ga0193729_1000957_pt1 | contig 14986 bp, 8 predicted proteins | sample U1c2metaG_FD_143036 | JGI IMG/M metagenome (GOLD analysis project Ga0193729, IMG submission 143036) | Soil microbial communities from a riparian zone of the East river system, Colorado, United States - U1c2 | ecosystem: Environmental > Terrestrial > Soil > Riparian zone | place: USA: East River...
GGGCGTGTTCGAGGGTGTGCGCTGCTACGACACCGAGCTCGGCCCGGCGGTTTTCCGCAACGCCGAGCACGTCGAGCGGCTGTTTCGCTCGGCCGCGCTCTACTACATGGACATCCCCTTCTCGCCTGAGCAGATGCGCTCGGCGACGCTCGAGCTCGTGGCGCGCAACGGCCTGCGCTCCTGCTACATCCGCCCGATCGCCTACCGCGGCTACGGCACGATGGGCCTGAATCCGCTGGACGCCACCGTCGACGTGACGATCGCCTGCTGGGAGTGGGGCGTGTACCTCGGCGAGGAGGGCGCCAGCAAGGGCGTGCGCGCGAAGGTCTCCTCATGGCGGCGCATCAGCTCAGACTCGCTGATCCCGCACGCCAAGGCCTCCGGGCAGTACCTCAACAGCGTGCTCGCGAAGGTCGAGGCGGTCAAGTCCGACTACGACGAGGCGATCCTGCTCGACGATCACGGCTACGTGTGCGAGGGCACGGGCGAGAACGTCTACGTCGTGCGCGACGGCGTGATCGCCACGCCGGGGCAGAGCAACGCGATCCTCGACGGAATCACGCGGCGCTCGATCATCCAGATCGCGCGCGATCTCGGCTACACGATCGTCGAGCGCGACGTCGCGCGCGCCGAGCTGTACCTCGCCGACGAGGTCTTCCTATCCGGCACCGCCGCGGAGGTCGTGCCGGTGCGCGAAGTCGACGACCACAAGGTCGGCACGGGCGAGCCGGGCGAGATCACGCGCGTGCTGCAGAGCGCCTTCGACGACGCCATCCACGGTCGCTCCGAGCGCTACCGCGAGTGGCTCGACGTCGTGCAGGCGGACGCGCTCGAGACGCCCAGCGGCGACACCGCGCCCAGCGCGCAGACGCCTGCGTAGGGCGGGCCGCTGGTGGCCGACATACAGCTATACGACGCCACGCTGCGCGACGGCATGGGCGGCGGCGGGCTGACGCTCACCGCCGAGGAGAAGGTGCGCGTCGTGCACGCGCTCGACGCGCTCGGCGTCGACATGATCGAGGCCGGCTTCCCCGCGTCCAACCCCAAGGAGCAGCAGCTGTTCGAGCTGCTCTCGCAGGAGAAGCTGCAGAGCGCCGAGATCGTCGCCTTCGGGATGACCCGCCGGCGCGACGCCGACGCGGAGGACGACGAGGGGCTGCGCGTGCTCGCGGAGTCCTTCGCTCCCGTGTGCACGCTCGTCGGCAAGGCGTCGCTGCTGCACGTCGAGAAGGTCGTGCGCGTGTCGCGCGAGGAGAACCTGGCGATGATCGGCGAGTCGGTCGCCTTTCTCGTGCGCGCCGGCAAGCGCGTGCTGTTCGACGCCGAGCACTTCTTCGACGGCTTCGCGCTCGACCCCGGCTACGCGCTGGACTGCCTGCGCGCTGCCGCCGACGCCGGCGCCGAACGAGTCGTGCTGTGCGATACGAACGGCGGGTCGCTGCCACCGCAGGTGCGCACGGCGCTGACGGTCGTGCGCGAAGCGCTGCCGGGCCTCGCGCTGGGCATCCACTGCCACGACGACTCCGGCTGCGCGGTCGCTAACACGCTGACGGCCGTCGAAGCGGGCGCGACGCAGGTGCAGGGGACGGTCAACGGCATCGGCGAGCGAACGGGCAACGCCAACCTGATCACGATCATCGCCGACCTGCAGCTGAAGATGGGCGTCGAGTTGCTCGCGCCAGAGCGCCTCGCGCGCCTGACCGACACCGCGCACTTCATCGACGAGCTGCTCAACCGGGCGCCGAACCCCGCTCAGCCGTACGTCGGCAAGCACGCGTTCGCGCACAAGGCGGGCCTGCACGCGGCGGGCGTGCGCGCCGACGCGCAGACGTTCGAGCACGTCGACCCGGCGGTCGTCGGCAACAGCCGCGACGTGCTGATCTCCGAGCTCTCGGGCAAGGGCACGATCGTCGAGAAGGCCGCTCAAGCGGGCCTCGGGCCGCAGGCCGGCGAGGCCGGCGAGGCGTTCGCCCAGCGGGTCGTCGAGCGCGTCAAGGAGCTCGAGCACGAGGGCTTTCAGTTCGAGGCGGCCGACGGCTCCTTCGAGCTGTTGATGCGCAAGGAGGCGGGCCGCTACGAGCCGCTGTTCCGCCTCGAGTCCTGGCGCGTGCTGGTGGAGAAGCGCGCCGACGGCAAGGTCGCCACCGAGGCGACGATCAAGATCTGGCTCGGCGGCGAGCGCTACGTGCGCACCGCGGAGGGCAACGGTCCCGTGAACGCGCTTGACGCGGCGCTGCGCGACGCGATCGGCGAGCTGCACCCGCACCTGCGTGACATCGAGCTGGTGAACTTCAAGGTGCGCATCCTCGACGAGAGCAAGGGCACCGGGGCGGTCACGCGCGTGCTGATCGACGCCTCCGACGGACATGAGGTGTGGGGCACGATCGGCGTGTCGGAGAACGTCATCGCCGCCTCGTGGGACGCGCTCGTGGACTCGCTGGAGTACGGCATGCAGCCCGGCCGCGAGCGAGCCACGGCGGCTGACGGCGAGCCGGGCGACCGATCGAAGATCGGCCAGCCGCCGACCGGCTCCTCCGGCAGGGTGTAGTGGCGGACGAGGCGATTCCGCTCGCCCGGCCGGTGCTGGGCGAGGAGGAGGAGCGCGCGGTGATCGACGTGCTTCGCTCTGGCCAGCTCTCGCTCGGGCCGCGCCTCGAGCAGTTCGAGCAGCAGTTCGCGTCCCGCGTCGGCGCACCGCTGGCCAGCGCCGTCAGCAGCGGGACGGCGGGTCTGCACCTGGCGTTGCGGGCTGTCGGCGTGCAGGATGGCGATGAGGTCGTGACGAGCCCGTTCTCGTTCGTGGCCTCGGCCAACGCGTCCCTATACGAGCGCGCGCGGCCTGTGTTCGCCGACATCGACCCCGTGACCCTCAACCTCGACCCGCAGGCGGCGGCCGACGCGGTGACGTCCCGCACCCGGGCGCTCCTGCCCGTCCACGTGTTCGGCTACCCGGCCGACATGCAGGCCTTCGAGGCGCTCGCCGGGCAGAACGACGTGGCGATCGTCGAGGACGCCTGCGAGGCGCTCGGGGCCCGCCACGCCGACGGCGCTCCGGTGGGCGGGCGAGGAAATCCCGCCGTCTTCGGGTTCTACGCGAACAAGCAGCTGACCACGGGCGAGGGTGGGATGGTCACGTTCGCGGACCCCGCGCTCAAGGAGCGCATCGACTCCGAGCGCAACCAGGGCAGGGCGCCGGACATGGGCTGGCTCGACCACGACCGGCTTGGATTCAACTACCGGCTGTCGGACATCGCGTGCGGGCTCGGGCTCGCGCAGCTTGAGCGTTTGCGGGAGATGCTGGCTGCTCGCGCGCGCGTCGCGGCTCGCTATCGCGAAGCGCTGGCGGGCATGGAGGGACTGGAGCTGCCGTGTGCGGACCGCGCCGGGAACGAGCGCGGGTGGTTCGTGTTCGTCGTTCAGCTTCCGCGCGACGTGGACCGCGACCAGACGGTTCGTGAGCTTGCGACGGCGGGTATTCAGAGCAAGCCCTACCTGCCGGCGATCCACCTGATGAGCTTCTACCGCGAGCGCTTCGGCCATCGGGAGGGAGAGTTCCCGATCTGCGAGGACGTCGCGGCGCGGTCCCTCGCGCTCCCGTTCTTCCCGCAGATGAGCGAGGGTCAGGTCGGGCGCGTGGCCGACGGTTTGTCCTCGGCGCTCTCGCGGCGAGGACGTGCCGGCGCCTTAGACTGATCGCCCGTGTCCCGCTTCCGCGAGCCCCAACACCCCGACTTCCACCGCCTGAACGCCTCGATCGACTTCGATCGCCGCCTGTGGCCCTACGACATCGCGCAGTCTCGCGCGCACGCGCGCATGCTCGGCGCTTGCGGGATCGTCTCCGAGCCCGACCGGGACGCCTTGCTGAGGGGCCTGGACCAGGTCGAGGAGGAGCTGCGCGAGGAGAGCCTTCCCTTCAGCTCCGAGGATGAAGACATCCACATGGCGATCGAGCGGCGTCTGACGGACGTCGCCGGCCCCGTCGCCGGGCGCCTGCACACGGCGCGCTCGCGCAACGACCAGGTCGTCACCGACCTGCTGATGTACACGCGCGAGCGCAGCTCGGATGCGCGGACGGCGCTGAGCGCCCTGATGGCGGTGCTGCTCGAGCGCGCCGAGCAGCACGCGGACTGGCCGATGCCCGGCTACACGCATCTGCAGCGCGCCCAGCCCGTGTACGTCGGCCATCACCTGCTGGCGTACTTCTGGATGCTCGAGCGCGACCGCGCGCGTTTCTCCTTCGCCGAGGCGCAGTCCAGGACGCTGCCGCTCGGCGCCGGGGCGCTGGCCGGCGTCAACTTCGACACCGACCGCCGCATGGTGGCCGACGAGCTCGGCTTCGCCGATGTCGCGCCCAACTCGATCGACGCGGTCTCCGGGCGCGACTTCGTGCTCGACTACCTGGGCAGCGCGGCCATCTGCGCCACGCATCTCTCCCGCCTCGGCGCCGAGCTCGTGCTGTGGTCGAGCACGGAGTTCGGCTTCTGCGAGCTGCCCGACGCGTGGAGCTCGGGCTCCTCGATCATGCCGCAGAAGAAGAACCCCGACGCCGCCGAGCTGCTGCGCGCGAAGGCGCCGCGCGTCGTCGGCCACCTGGCGGCCTTCCACGGCGTCATGCACGCGCTGCCGCTCACGTACAACAAGGACCTGCAGGAGGACAAGGAGCACCTGTTCGACGCCGTCGACACGCTCGAGCTGACGCTGGCGGCCGCCACCGGCATGATCGCCGGCGTTCGGTTCAACCGCGAGCGCATGCGCGAGGCGGCGTCCGACGAGCTGATCGCGGCGACCGACGTGGCCGACCTCCTCGTGCGACTCGGCGTGCCTTTCCGCGAGGCGCATGGCGTCGTCGCCGGCCTCGTGCGCACCGCGCTGGACAGCGGCACGACTCTTTCGCAGCTGTCGCGCGAGGATCTCGCGGCCCACAGCGAGACGCTCGCGGCCAACGCCGAGCAGTTCCACGACGTGCTCGCGCAGGTCTCGTGGCTCGAGTCGAAGGTCTCCGAGGGCGGCACGTCCTCGCCGCGCGTGCGCGAGCAGGTCGCCGCGGCGCGGGCGGTGCTCGATGACCGCGCTGCCGGCTGACTTCTACGCGCGCCCGGTGCTCGAGGTGGCGCCCGACCTGATCGGCTGCACCGTCGAGCACGGCGAGACGGCGGGCGTGATCGTCGAGACGGAGGCATACCACGAGAGCGAGCCGGCCTGTCATGCATACGTCGGCCTCACCGCGCGCACCGAGACGCTGTTCGGCGAGCCGGGGCGCGCCTACGTGTACCGCTCCTACGGTATCCACGCCCTGCTCAACGCCGTCTGCGAGCCGGTGGGCGTTGGCGCTGCTGTGCTGATCCGCGCGCTCGCGCCGCTGACCGGCACCGAGCTGATGCGCGCGCGCCGCGGCCTCGACGGGCTCGCCGGCCATGCGGCTGCGGGGAGCGGATCACTTGACCGCGAGCTCTGCTCGGGACCGGGCAAGCTCACGCAGGCGCTCGGCATCGAGCTGGACGAGAACGGCACGTCGCTGGCGAGCGGCCCCGTGCGGATCGGTGCGCGCGCCGGCGAGTGGCGCGAGCCACAGGTTGTCGCGGGCTCGCGCATCGGCATCAGCCGCGCGGTGGAGCTGCGCTGGCGGTTCTGCGCCACCGGCGATCCCAACGTGTCACGTCCACGCCCCTAACCGCCGGGACTGACCCCGCCGGTGGGCGACGGCGAGGCGGGGGGCGGCGTCGCGGGCGTGGGCGAGGGGCTGGCCGCCGGCGGAGTCGAAGCTTCGGGAGCGGCTTCGGGTGCAGCTTTGCTCGAGCCGCCGCCCGCTTCACCGCCGGTGTTCGGCGCTGAGCCTTTGCCGCCGCCGTTGTTCGAGCCGCCCGGGCCGCCCGGCGAGCCCGAGCGTCCCCCGGACGACGCGGACGGGCCCCCTTCGGATGTGGTCGTGCCGGAGCCTTCACCGGATTCTTCTGCGCCGGTCTTGCCGCCCTTGCCGGACTTGCCCGCGGCGGCCTTTTCGGCGCGGTTCTTGTCGATGCTCATCGCGTTGACGATGAAGTTGTGCCAGATGAGCGCCGGGAACGTGCCGCCGAGCACGGGGCCGCCGTTGAAGGAGGTTGTCATCGGCACGAGGCCGTTGGGGTAGCCGACCCACACGGCGACCGTGTAGCGGCTGTCCCAGCCGACGAACCAGGCGTCGCCGTAGTTCGACGTCGTACCCGTCTTGCCCGCCGCGAACTGGCCGGTCGCGGCGGCGCGCCCGGTGCCGTACTGGAGCACGGTCTGGAGCATCGAGGTCTCGGTCGCGGCGACGCTCGCCGGCAGCACCGGCTTGGTCGTGACGCGATTGACGTCCTTGTGGTTGCCGTCGGGCAGCGTGCGGACGCCCGCGTCGACTTCCTGGATCGCGACGGGCGCGCCGCCGTTGGCGAGCGTGCCGCTGACGCGCCGCCCGCCGTGCGCGATCGTCTCGTAGGCGTGCGCCATGTCGAGCGCCGTCACGCCGGTCGTCAGCCCGCCGATCGTCATCGCCGGGTTGGTCGAGAGCGGCGTGGTGATGCCCATCCGGCGGGCGAGGCGCGCGATCTTGTGCGTGCCTACCTTCAGGCCCACTTCGGCGTAGATCGAGTTGTCGGAGTAGGCCGTCGCGCCGGTCAGCGTGTTCGAGCCGGTGTAGTTGCCTTCGTCGTTGTGCACGACGAATTTTTCCTCGCCGCGCGTGTTCGGCACGATGAAGGTCTTCTGCTTCGACGTCCACGTGGATTCGGGCGAGATGCCGGCCTCGAGCGCCGCCGCTAGGTCGAAGGCCTTGAACGACGAGCCCGGTTGTCGCTGTCCGTGGATGGCCAGGTTGAACGGGCTTTCGTTGTAGTTGCGCCCGCCGACCATCGCGCGCACCTCGCCGGTGGAGTTTTCGATCGCCACGAGCGACGCGGTCGGACCTTCGCCGCCGAGGTACGCGTTGACAGACTGTTCGGCGGCGCGCTGCAGCTCCAGGTCGAGCGTCGTCTTGATGCGCAGCCCGCCGTCGAACGCGCGCGGCGCGCCGTAGCGTTCGATCACCTGCTGCTGCACCCAGCTGGTGAAATAACCCGCGTCGATGCCTTCGATTGTCGGCTCGCGCGGCGCCTGCACGTCCTTGTCGGCGGGCAGCGCCTGGGCGGTGCTCTGTTCATACACGGCGCGCGTGAGGTAGCCCTGCTCGAGCATCTGGCGCAGCACGATGTTGCGCCGCGCGCGCGCGGCCATCGGATGGCTTGCCGGGTCATTCGCGGTCGGCGACTGGATGATGCCGGCGAGCAGCGCCGCCTCCCACGGCTGCAGCTGTTCGACGCACAGCTGATGGCTGGGCAGCCCGCAGCCTTCGTGGTTGACGTCGCGCCCGAAGTACGTCTGTGCCGCCGCCTCGATGCCGTAGGCGCCGTTGCCGAAGTAGATCGTGTTCAAGTACGCCGTGATGATCTTTTCCTTCGACCACTTGTGCGATAGCTGGAAGGCCAGCGCGACTGGGCCTGCAGCGCGTTCTTGATGAACTGCTGCTCGATCGTCGAGGCGCCCTGCACGTTGCCTTTGTGCAGGATGTCCTGGGTGAACGCGCGCGCGATGCCGCGCACGTCGACGCCGCTGTTGGTCTGAAAGCGCTTGTCCTCGATCGAGATCACCGCCTCCTTGACGATCTGCGGGATCTCACCGGGCGTCACGATGACGCGGTTCTGCTGACTGACGACGCCAAGCGGGTGGCCGAGGTCGTCGAGCAGCACCGAGCTCTTGGCGTCCTTCAGCTGCGAGAACTTCGTCAGCGACGGCAGGTCCGAGGCGACCGAGATGAAGATGCCGAACACGAACGACACGAAGCCGAGCACGAGCGCCGCCAGCAGGATCGCGACGAAGCGCAGCCGCTTCACGCGCGGCTTGGGGCCCGTCGGGCGGTCATCCGGCGCAGGGGCCGGGGCGGGGATTATGTCGTGAGGAACCTCAACGCTCATCGGCGGTCGCAAGCAGGAAGGCCCAGGCGCCGAGCGGGGGATTTCAGCCGGCGCGAGCCGTCGGGTGGCGCGGCACCGAGGGCCCTTCAGGCCCGCGAGAGTCTAGCATTGGCCCCGATGCCGAACGCCAGAGGAGCGGCCGCGGAGGACCCTGCCCGGCTGGCCGCGCGGTTGGCTCGCAACGCCGTCGACAACCTGCCGCAGGGCGCGCTCGCGGAGCGCCTCGAGGCCGCCCGCAAGGAGGACCGGCAGCTGCGCGTGAAGCTCGGCATCGACCCGACCGCGCCGGACATCCACCTCGGCCACGCAGTCGTGCTGCGCAAGCTTCGCGAGTTCCAGGACGCCGGCCATCGCGTGGTGCTGCTCATCGGCGATTACACGGCGCGCGTGGGCGACCCGTCGGGACGCTCGACGCTGCGTCCGATGCTGTCCGAGCAGGAGATCGAGGACAACGCGGGGACCTTTCAGGAGCAGGCGCTGCGGATCCTCGACCGCGACCCCGAGCGGTTGGAGGTGCGGCGCAACGGCGAGTGGCTCGACATGCCGATGGCCGAGCTGCTGGGCCTCGTGCGGACGACGACCGCCGCGCAGCTGCTCGAGCGCGACGACTTCGCCAAACGCTGGTCGGCCAACGAGCCGATCTCGCTGCTCGAGCTGCTCTACCCGCTGCTGCAGGCGTATGACTCGGTCGCGGTCGACGCCGACGTCGAGCTGGGGGGAACCGACCAGAAGTTCAACCTGCTGCTCGGCCGCGACATCCAGCGCGCGTACGGCAAGCCCGAGCAGGCGATCCTCACGATGCCGCTGCTCGTCGGCATCGAAGGCGGCCGCAAGATGTCCAAGTCGCTTGGCAACCAGATCGGCATCACCGATTCTCCCGATGAGATCTACGGGAAGACGATGTCGATCCCCGACGAGGCGATCGGCGAGTACCGGCGACTGCTGCTCGACGCCAGGTCGGGTGGGACCGAGCCCTCGGCGGGCGGAGCCTCGGCGCGAGACGCCAAGCGGGCGCTTGCGCGGGGGCTCGTGGAGTGGCTGTACTCGGAGCCGGACGCGGCGGCGGCCGAGCGGCAGTTCGAGCGGGTGTTCGTGGAGCACGAGGCGCCTGAGGAGATCGCGGAGGCGCGCTTCTCGAGCGACGGCGGCCTGGTGCACCTGCCGGGCGTGATGGCGGCGGAGTTCGGCATGTCCAGCTCGGAGGCGCGGCGGCTGATCGACCAGGGTGGCGTGAGCCTCGGCGAGTCGCCGCTGGCCGCGGGCGAGTACGATGTGCCCGGCGAGCGCGCCGACGGCCACGTGCTGAAGGTGGGACGCCGCCGCTTTCGTCGCCTGAAGGCGGCTTAGCGCTATACTCGTTGGTTGGCCCAGAAGCGTCTTTGGACGCGGGTCACATCGGTCTCCTCGAAGGAAGCCCTTCTCTCGAGAGGCTAGGCGGTCTTTGAAAACTCAACAGCATGCGCATCTGCGATCGACTATCGATCGTGGTGTGCGTCCAGGTTCGACCCGCCAGCGGGAGCGTTTACCGATTGAAAGATCGGCCGGCGCGTTCGGTGGCGGTACAAGAGTCAAGTAGAGAAGTACCCCGTCATGGTTCGAGACCACGGTGTATAGGTTTCGTGCAGTTCCATGACAGCTTTTCGTGAAGTTCTTCACGGAGAGTTTGATCCTGGCTCAGGACGAACGCTGGCGGCGTGCTTAACACATGCAAGTGGAGCGACGAACCAGGGCTTGCCCTGGGGCAGAGCCGCGAACGGGTGAGTAACACGTGGGTTACCTGCCTCGATGACCGGGACAACCCGAGGAAACTCGGGCTAATACCGGATGTGCCCGCAAGGGGAAAGGAAGCTTCGGCCTCCGCATCGAGATGGGCCCGCGGCCCATTAGCTTGTTGGTGAGGTAACGGCTCACCAAGGCTTCGATGGGTAGCTGGTCTGAGAGGACGATCAGCCACACTGGGACTGAGACACGGCCCAGACTCCTACGGGAGGCAGCAGTGGGGAATCTTGCGCAATGCGCGAAAGCGTGACGCAGCAACGCCGCGTGGGGGAAGAAGGCTTTCGGGTTGTAAACCCCTTTCAGTTGGGACGAAGCTTCTCCGGTGAATAGCCGGACGGAGTGACGGTACCTTCACAAGAAGCACCGGCTAACTACGTGCCAGCAGCCGCGGTAATACGTAGGGTGCAAGCGTTGTCCGGAATTATTGGGCGTAAAGAGCGTGTAGGCGGCCCGATTAGTCCGCTGTGAAAGTCCAGGGCTCAACCCTGGAATGCCGGTGGATACTGTCGGGCTAGAGTCCGGAAGGGGCGAGTGGAATTCCTGGTGTAGCGGTGAAATGCGCAGATATCAGGAGGAACACCAATGGCGAAGGCAGCTCGCTGGGACGTGACTGACGCTGAGACGCGAAAGCGTGGGGAGCAAACAGGATTAGATACCCTGGTAGTCCACGCTGTAAACGATGGCAACTAGATGTGGGGGGTGTCGACTCCCCCCGTGTCGAAGCTAACGCATTAAGTTGCCCGCCTGGGGAGTACGGCCGCAAGGCTAAAACTCAAAGGAATTGACGGGGGCCCGCACAAGCAGCGGAGCATGTGGTTTAATTCGACGCGACGCGAAGAACCTTACCTGGGCTTGACATGTGAGTGACCGACGTGGAAACACGTCTTCCCTTCGGGGCACTTTCACAGGTGGTGCATGGCTGTCGTCAGCTCGTGTCGTGAGATGTTGGGTTAAGTCCCGCAACGAGCGCAACCCCCGTCGCATGTTGCCAGCATTTAGTTGGGGACTCATGCGAGACTGCCGGTGACAAACCGGAGGAAGGTGGGGATGACGTCAAGTCCTCATGCCCCTTATGTTCAGGGCTACACACGTGCTACATTGGCGCATACAGAGGGCTGCGATACCGCGAGGTGGAGCGAATCCCTTAAAGTGCGTCTCGGTTCGGATTGCAGGCTGAAATTCGCCTGCATGAAGGCGGAGTTGCTAGTAATCGCGGATCAGCATTGCCGCGGTGAATACGTTCCCGGGCCTTGTACACACCGCCCGTCACACCACGGGAGTGAGCAACACCCGAAGCCGGTGGCCTAACCCGCAAGGGAGGGAGCCGTCGAAGGTGGGGCTCGTGACTGGGGTGAAGTCGTAACAAGGTAGCCGTAGCGGAAGCTGCGGCTGGATCACCTCCTTTCTAGGGAGCACCTAGCGGTGCCCCGATCCAGGACCCTTCGCAAGACGGGTCCGCGCGGTCGCCGAGCCCTCGAGGCACGGCGATGACGAAGCGGATCGGGCCTAGCATGTCGACCGAGCCTGGCTGGATGGCCGTCGTCCGCGCGGCTCCCTGACTACTTGGGGGCTCGAAGCGGCACCGGCCGCAAATCAACCCCAGCATGCTGTTGAGTTTTGAGAGACCGGCGTCCGCCGGTGCCCGCGAGGACGTGTCACAGCGACGCGACCGACATCACGCGAGTCCGGCCGGCGTTCATGCCTCTCCACGGTCCTTGAAAACTGCACAGAAGCCACATCAGCCGCCATCGATAAGCGGCGGCTGAATAACGGGTATCACCGGGCCCTCTGTGATCGACGCGTTCCGCGCGCTCCGCAAGGGGTGCAAAAGGATGGTCACGTCACGTTGGGCCAGATCACCGTCAAGATAGTAAGGGCACACGGTGGATGCCTTGGCACCAAGAGTCGATGAAGGGCGTGAACGGCTGCGATAAGCCACGGTTAGGCGCTGATTAGCCTTTGACCCGTGGATGCCCGAATGGGGAAACCCAGCGCTGGTAATGCGGCGTTATCCCCGGCTGAACACATAGGCCGGCGGAAGACAAGCGGGGGAAGTGAAACATCTCAGTACCCCGAGGAAAGGAAATCAACAGAGATTCCCTGAGTAGTGGCGAGCGAAAAGGGATCAGCCCAAACTTGCTGCGTGTAAGCGGTCACGCGTTGCGCAGCAGGGGTTGTAGGGCGTTTGTTCCGAGTCGTGACCGGCTCGGCGGAAGTTACAAAATCATGTGGTAGTCGAAGCGCGTGGAACCGCGCACCATAGAGGGCAATCGTCCCGTAGACGAAACTGCATGATCTTCCGTCAGACGTTCCTGAGTAAGTCCGCGCCCGTGAAACGCGGACTGAACCTGGGGGGACCACCCTCCAAGGCTAAGTACTCCTTGGTGACCGATAGCGGACTAGTACCGTGAGGGAAAGGTGAAAAGTACCCCGGAAGGGGAGTGAAATAGTACCTGAAACCGCGTGCCTACAAGCGGTGGGAGCAGGCTTGTCCTGTGACCGCGTGCTTTTTGCATAACGAGCCGGCGAGTTACTCGTCTGCGGCAAGGTTAAGCGATGAGCGGAGCCGTAGCGAAAGCGAGTCCTAATAGGGCGACATAGTCGTAGGCGGTATACCCGAAACTGAGCGAGCTACCCATGGGCAGGCTGAAGCGGGGGTAAGACCTCGTGGAGGGCCGAACCGACCTAGGTTGAAAACTGGGCGGATGACCTGTGGGTCGGAGTGAAAGGCTAATCAAGCTCAGTGATATCTGGTTCTCTCCGAAATATATTTAGGTATAGCCTCGGATAAATTGCGTGTTGGCCGTAGAGCACTGTTTGGACTAGGGGCCCTACCAGGTTACCGACTTCAGGCAAACTCCGAAGACCAGTCACGTTTACTCGGGAGTCAGTTGCTGGGGGATAAACTTCAGCGTCAAAAGGGAAACAGCCCAGACCGCCAGCTAAGGTCCCTAAGTACTAGCTAAGTGGGAAACGATGTTCGAGTGCATAGACAACCAGGAGGTTGGCTTAGAGGCAGCCATCCTTGAAAGAGTGCGTAACAGCTCACTGGTCAAGTGTTCGAGCGCGGACAATGTAACGGGGCTCAAGCTAGTCACCGAAGCTGCGGGTGCGTGAGACCTTCGGGTCGATCGCGCGGTAGGAGAGCGTTCCCATGCCAGTAAAGCGGCGGCGTAAGCCAGCCGTGGAGGCATGGGAAGTGAGAATGCCGGCATAAGTAACGAAAGAGGGGTGAGAATCCCCTCCACCGATTGCCCAAGGATTCCTGAGTAAAGTTCGTCTGCTCAGGGTTAGTCGGGACCTAAGGCGAGGCCGAAAGGCGTAGTCGATGGCCAACAGGTTGATATTCCTGTACCACGTCGCTTCCGTTTGACCGATGGGGGGACGAGGAAGGCTAAGGGAACCCAGGCGATGGTTGCCCTGGGGTAAGCATGTAGGGGTGGTCCTTGTCAAATGCGGGACCGCATAACCTGAGGTGCGATGCCAGCTGGCGTATAAGCCGGCGAGTCCCTGACGCCAGACCTCCAAGAAAATCCTCTAGGGAGGAAGCGCGTGCCCGTACCAAAACCGACACAGGTGGGCAAGTAGAGAATACTAAGGTGATCGAGATAACCCTCGTTAAGGAACTCGGCAAAATCGCCCCGTAACTTCGGGATAAGGGGCGCCCCAGTAGGGTGAAGCTCTTCGCGAGTGGAGCCCGAGAGGGCCGCAGTGAATTGGCTGAAGCGACTGTTTACCAAAAACACAGGTCTCTGCTAAGTCGTAAGACGACGTATAGGGGCTGACGCCTGCCCGGTGCCGGAAGGTTACGTGGAGTTGTTAGGACTTCGGTTCGAAGCAGCGAAGCTAAGCCCCGGTAAACGGCGGCCGTAACTATCAGCTGACCGAGGTAGTTGTAAAACCTGGCTATATGCTGGAATATCCGAGTATCCCGCACTACGAGTTCCGTCCCAAGTGGGCGGTACCGTGAAAATGTGTCGGGTGCGGACAATCAGCAGGAAAGGCCATTCATCGAGGTCATACCGACCTCGCTCGGTAGTTTCTTGTCCGGGTTTGCGCTGGGAGAGGGAAGCTTCATGATCGTATGCCGCAAGCGCGGCGACTATCGACGAAGCTTCAAGCTCTCAGCCGCCTTCAATGTCTCACAGCAGGATCGCGCGCCGTTGGACCTCTTTCGAGAGACCCTGGGGTGCGGGACGATGCGAAGGGCTGGCCACGACGGCTGGTACTGGGAGGTCAACGGACTTTCCCAGCTCACCGGGCGGATCGTGCCGTTCTTCGACCGGTTTCCGGTCGTGGGACAGAAGGCGCAAGACTTCCGGTTGTGGAGAGAGGCAGTGATGCTGCTCTCCGCCGGCGGTTTGAGCGACCAGGACTACCACCAGGTTCTTGCTCTCCGGGAACGGATGAACCGCGGTGGGAAGAGACGCTATCGGATGGATGGAATCCTCAGAGACTATACGCCGGGCCCATCGACCTAGAGCGGTCGTGGGATGAGATAGTCCGCTCTCATGGGCGACCATGAGAGTCCGTCAGAAATGAGCGGACCGCTCGAGATTGAAGCTAATCCCGAGTAGTAACATGAGGAACGGTCCTAAGGTGACGTGTTCGCTGCCTTAGTAAAACCTGGCTGTATGCTGGAATATCCGTGGATCCGGCGCTACTCGTCCGTGAGGACAGTGACAATGCGATCGGTGCGGACAATCAGCAGGGAAGTCGCCCACTACCGTGGGTTGACCCCTCAGAGACCACACGCCAGGGCCCAGTTTGGTGGGCAAGATATGGTCCGGACTGCATGGCGACATGCAGAGGCCGACAGAAATGATCGGTCCGCTGAGCGTAGCTCAGTCACGCTTAGGTGTGCGTAAGAGGAGCCTAGGCAGTAACAGACTCAAGCGAAATTCCTTGTCGGGTAAGTTCCGACCTGCACGAATGGCGTAACGACTTCAGCGCTGTCTCAACGAGGAGCTCGGTGAAATTGCAGTCTCGGTGAAGATGCCGAGTACCCGCGGCTAGACGGAAAGACCCCGTGAACCTTTACTACAACTTGGTATTGGAGTTCGGTGCATTTCGCTCAGGATAGGTGGGAGGCTTTGAAGCGCTGGTTGCGGCTGGCGTGGAGCCAACCTTGAGATACCACCCTTGGTGTATTGGATTTCTAACAGCATTCCGTGAATCCGGGTGCTGGACAGTTCCAGGCGGGTAGTTTGACTGGGGCGGTCGCCTCCCAAAATGTAACG
>Ga0193729_1000959_pt1 | contig 14969 bp, 15 predicted proteins | sample U1c2metaG_FD_143036 | JGI IMG/M metagenome (GOLD analysis project Ga0193729, IMG submission 143036) | Soil microbial communities from a riparian zone of the East river system, Colorado, United States - U1c2 | ecosystem: Environmental > Terrestrial > Soil > Riparian zone | place: USA: East River...
CAGCAATGAGCGCCCCACAGCCTTTGTCGTCGAGTTCTCATGGCCGGGTGTCTCTACTGGGACAGAAGAGCACAAAATGGGCATTAAAGGCTCCTCAACGCGCCAGGTCTATTTCGAGAATGTGCAAGTGCCTGTCGAGAATGTTCTGGGCGAACTACACAAAGGCTACAAAATCGCCTTCAACATCCTCAATATTGGACGCTTGAAACTGGCAGCTGGTACCATTGGTGGGGCACGTGCAGCACTGAGTCTGGCAGCAACGTATACCACTGAGCGCAAAGCCTTTGGCAAGTACCTGCACGAATTTGGGATGATGAAGAAGAAGCTAGCACGTATGGCCGCTGAGATTTATGCCGTCGAGAGCGAAGTCTTTCGCACCGCTGCCAATATGACACTGGCCCAGGAAGCCTCTGACGAGGATACTGAAAGCGTCTTCAAAGCTATTGAAGATTATGCGCTAGAAGCGTCGATTGCCAAGATTCATGGCAGTGAAGTATTATCCCAGATTGTGGATGAAGGCGTGCAGATCTTCGGTGGCTATGGCTTTATGCAGGAGTATCCTATTGAGAAGGCCTATCGCGATGCACGTATCCAGCGAATCTTCGAAGGCACCAATGAGATCAACCGTCTGGTCACTGTCTATACACTATTCCGCCGTGCGCTCAAGGGCAAGGTCAACCTGATGTCACTCTATCCTGAGATTGAAGCCAGGATCAAAGACGGACAGGCACCCAATCGTGCGAGCGAGACCGTTCCAGCAGCATTGCGGGATGCTGTTAATGCCCTGGAGCGAGCCAAAGATGCAACAATCTATGCAGCGATGCAGGTTGCAGTGAAATACATGTCCAATCCCCAGGCGCTCGAACAGGAACAAGAGTTTATTGAGTACCTAGCGAATCTGTTGATTGAACTCTATGCCGTTGATAGTGCCCTGGGCCGAGCCATCAAAGTGGATCATCGCGGTGATGAGAATGGCGCAATCCATATCAAACTGGCCCAACTAGCGACATGGCTGTCCTTCTCACGTATTCGTAGCAACCTCGACCAACTCATCATGAGCTATGTCGACGAGCATAGAGTCGAGAAAGTGCTGGCACGTGTACAAATTTACGTCGGAGATTACCTGTTCAACGGCGTTGCAGCACAACGCAAAATTGCCGCTCTCGTCGTCGAGAAACAGGGCTATCCTTTGTGAGAGAAGGAAAACGTCATGGGGTTCCTGACCAATCTCCTTCTCTTGAGAGGTCTTGTTTGCATCCTGCATTTTATCCAGATTGCTCAATGGCAGCAAGTCCTCCGAAGACGCTTGAACGCTTGGAAGTGGGGTTCCTCTTGGGGCTACTGATTCTTCCACCCTGGGTCAGGATGTTGCGCAGGGTACGCTCATCGGCATTAGGCGTAGAAGACCAGGCCTTTTTGACGTATTGAGAGACTGTTAAGCGTGGGGCCATAACCTGCTCGGAGATGTTGAAACGTCTCGCTAGCTCCTGCGATTTTCTGAGATAATTGCGCCTGCTGGTTAGAGATGTGGAGATTACCCTTATCGTCTTTCCAGACGACGAGGATACTCTCCAATGGGCGCTTGGATCGGTAATCGACAGAGAGATGTATTTCTCCTCTTGTCGTTTTATCTGATATGCTACGCCATTCTGCTGCTTCTTTGTATATTTCTCCATATGCCCCATAATGCTCATCAAACACTCGTCTGTTTTCAATAACTGAGAATGTAGTTCCTTGAAATACACGTGAAAGATTGGCAACATTGATTATTTTTCTGTTCATTTTCTCTCTTCCATCCCGATAATTTAAGCCAGTAAAGTTTTCCCATAGGTACGTAAGTTCCGAAGTAGCATGGATAGATTCAGCTCCTGCTTGATCGATGTGTTTTGCTATTCCCATCTTTTCTACCTTTTCATATGCTTCAGGAAAATCCACTTTTATGTTGTATGAAAAACCTTCTGGAGTCTCTCCAGTCTGGGCAAAATGGATAATTCCTTCGATGACCTTTTTCCAGTCGTCAGGTTGCTTTTGATAGCGGTATCCATGTACTGATTCATAGCCGTGCTCCAGTTTGTGGAGGAGATCCTGCTCAAGCTCTCTCATGAACTCCTGTGTGAGGATCTCTTTGGTGAGGGCTTTTAGCTCTTTTAGATCGTCTTTTTTTGGATCAAGCTCTCTTTTATCCCAAGCGGGACGATTGGTAAGCTCAGCATCCTCTCTCCATGGCCTGATGATCACCGTTCGTGGAAATTCATAAGAAGAAGGGCCCTTTGGGCCATGCTTATCAATGACACTATATCCTTCATTGTCAAGATCTCGTTCGGCAGGAGACATACTGAGCATTTCTTGCAAGGCAGGGCGCATGTGACGATTCGTAGGGTTGTCAGCAAACCGCTTGATTTGTTCAAAAGTGTGCCCAATATCTCTGGAGGTGCTCTTACCGCCTAATTGGTGCTGGAATGTATAGAGTTCTTCTAGAAACCCCCTATCACCAGCCATCTCTTGGATGATACGTATGGCTCTCCCGACCGGGGTGAGATCGTCTCTTCCTGGCTTTTCCATGCTCTGTATCTGCTCTATCTGCATCTGGGTTAGGGAGTCCCGAGTGGAGGGCATGCTGTGTGCATTTTGCCAAGCTTCCTGTAGATCCCCGTGGATATCTTCGGGGGAAGCTACGTCGCTCTCTATTTTTCTATAGGTGGCTACAGCCTCAGAGAGTTCGTGGTTACTCAAGGAGGTTGCTAGTCTGTCCAGGTCTTGAAGGGAAGTATGGATAGCATGGAGACGTGTCTGCCCAGTATTCGGGTCGATTTGGTCTACATTTTGCCTTAACTGCTCAATAACTTTTTCGCTTCGACTTGTGTTTCCATCGATCTTCTGGCAGAAAGCTCGAGCTTTCCAGAGAACTGGTTGATCCTCTTGAGGTAATTTCCCCACAGCTTGTGCATACTCATAGGCAATTTTCAACTGTTCTGCTCGTGTGGGTGAAGCATCTCTCTGCTGTGTGATGGTGCCTTCGGCAAGTGCTCGAGAAACATTCAATCCTCTGGAGCTTTCGGCGCCCGTTTCACCTTTATCTGAGCGTTCAAGTGGCTGCCCTCTGGTTTGGGCACGCGTTTGCTTTCTGCTTGGGGGGTTGCTTGGGGAGTCAAGTTGCCGCTTCTTGACCTTGTCTAGTCCTCCTCCAGTCATAGTAAAGTTACCTTTCATAAAGCTTATAGAACATTTATTGTAATATAAACAACAAGATGTATATGATAGTAATGATACTCAATGTGCCGTCCGATGTCGAGTCGGAAAGAGGGACAGTTTCTTGCACGCACGCTTGCACTCCGCGTGTTATACGTCGGATGCATGTGTGCTAGATTACCTAGTCGGGGAGATTATCTGTTTAACGGCGTTGCAACGCAGCGCAAAGTCGAATAGAGAAGATTAAAAAGAATCTTTGTTCAGGACTCAGCTTGAAGCTGTTCACGACCGAGTCGATGCTGTTTCATCAAAAACTTCATGTGGTAATCTCACAAAGGCCTGTGATTCCCAGTCACAGGCCCTCTGATATGAATCAATGTCTTGTTAGCAGGAACAGACCTGTTTTTTCATCCCTCCTGGGGGCCGACAACATCTCCACAGGCAATGGGATCAAAACCTACTTGAGAGGCCTGCAAGTCCGCTGCTGTTGCAGCTTGGTGGACATTCACATACCAACCCGAAGCTATGGAAGAAACACCTTTTATGATAGTGGTTGAGGTGCCAGTACCAGTTTTATCCGCGACGACGGGATTAAGTGGATAGGCAACGTCTCCCTGGCTTCTACAACTTCCCTTGTGAATGTGGGCTATATGTTTGCTGCCTGCTTTCAGGTTACCCATAGTGATTGTTACCGTTAACTGGTTGCTGGCAACAGCGAATGTAGCTACCCCGTTTGTCGCCTGATTATTGTCTTGGCTAGATCCGAGAAGGGTCTCTACAAACTGATTGGCCTTGGTCGATGTGTCGAAATTGACAATATCACCACAGGAGATCACTGTCTCTTCTGTCGGGTTCGCGATATTCTGGCCACTGTGGATCTCAATGGACCATTGGCTAGCTGGGATCCCGCTTTTCAGCGCAGGAACCGTTGCCGCAGTGAGCACCGTCTTTGAAACCCACATATCTCCCCTCATGCCGAACCCACTAAGGGGATTTATCTTTCCCCCACCTCCAGGTGGGGGTGCGGGTGATCCTCCCGCTTGGTCGGCCCTAGGTGCAAGAGGGGTTAAGGGAGCGAGATCCCCATTATCGCTTGTCCCAGCACAGCTTCCCTTGTTAATATTGGCTGGATGGGTACTTTTTGGCGCCAGACCCGTCATACTGATCGTCACGGTCAGTGACTGGTTCTTCGCATTCCATTCCAATTGGGCTGTGCCGCTCGGGGTGTGTCTTAAGGTTATGCTCAAGTTTGATGGCAAGGTTGCAGCCGGTTGGAGGAGGGGCGTGATAGCATTAGCGGACAGCGGATTGCCTATTGTGCTGTAGCCTAGCACGACAAGCATAGATACTAGAATGAGCACTACTCCAATGACTCTTTTTGATGTCTGACGGTCTATTTTTGGCATAGAAGGCCTCTTTCCCATGTATAAGTGCAAAAACGGTATTCCCTAGCAAGAACTGAAGAATTCTCTTGCTGCTGACCTACTCTAAACATTAAGAATAGCTAACAACAGGTTGTTGTTACAGTAGTTTCTAAAAACTTGAGCCCATCCGAAACCAACCAAGAGGTATCAAGAACGACTGCTAGGGCTACTCTTGCCAATTATGCTCAGCAGTGACCTTATGACACAACTACACTAATTGGCGGAAGTCTTTGCTTCTAAGCTCATTTTTGTGTGATTTTCTGAGCCGACCACCACTTAATGTGACTCCGCCTACCTTTTCTCGAGTACAGTGTAATAGAAAATTGCCCGATCCTCCAGGGGGAAACAGGGACAAATGTCTTAATAGGACCGCTTGTTGCTGTTTGCAACAACCCCTTGGCTCGAACTGAGTCTGTGTGGAACTACCGCAAGCGGGTATATTCCATTCGGCTCCTGCGCGAAGCCCCTAGATTTATCCATGGGGAGTCTTACACATGCGAGAGTGAGGGCAACGTCACAACAAAAGTGGACCCTTCTGCTACTCGGCTTTTCACCGTCACCGTTCCCCCATGAGCACGAACTACCCAGTCGACAATTGCAAGCCCGAGTCCACTATTATTTCCCTCTGTACACACACGCGCTGGATCAGCACGATAGAAGCGCTCAAAAATGTGAGGCAGATGTTCTGGAGCGATCCCAATTCCTGTGTCGCGTATGGAGAATATCGCTTGTCTATGTTTCACGGTAGTCGTCAGGGTAATCTCGCCTCCCGGATTGGTATAAACCAGAGCATTATCCAATAGGTTCATCACTACCTGGATGAGGCGTGTCTCATCGCCGAAAATGATAATAGGCTCTGGTGTATCTACCTGCACAGTAATGGCACGTTCAACCGCTACGCTCTTGGCCTGGGCAGCTACTGCATGGACCAGACGATCCAGCCGTATCGCTTCTCGCTCTAGCTGAGTATATCCTTCATCGATACGTGCCAGGGCAAGCAAATCACTGATGAGATGGCCGAGTCGCTCGCCTTCTGTGGTAATATCGGACAGGGCGGATACATACTCCTCTGCGCTCGAGGCATTGAGGAGCGCCATCTCTGCCATATTACAGATCACAGCCACCGGAGTTCGCAGTTCATGGGAAGCATCGGCAACAAAGCGGCGTTGACGTGCAAAGGCATTTTCCAGGCGTGCGATCATATCATTCAGGGTGAGCGCTAAGCGTTGTACTTCATCGTGTGCACGTGGAACAGGCACCCGTTGATGTAAATCTCCGGCTTCGATGGAGTGTGCCGTACGGGTCAGATTGTCAATGGGAATGAAGCTCGCCAGTAACTTCCCACTGCTCCCAGGATAAGCACCACAGGCGTCAGCAGCAGGAGTTCCACTATCAAACTGCGTAGCGTGGTCTGGAATTGTGTTAGCGACTCTCCTATCTGCATCACAGCAAATGTCGTTCCTTTATCAGTGATTGGCATACTATAGAGGCGAACCGCTTGCCCATTAGACGTAGTAACCGTTCCCTGCCAAGGAGTTCCATGCAGAGGTTGGCTCACACTGATGGCGGGCACGATCAGGGAATGAAACGCAGGAGAGAGACGTATGATCTTTCCCCGCGTGTTGAGCAAGCGGAGAAGTGCACTGAAGTTGACATCCTCATGGGTTGCTTGTTGGCTCTGTTGACTAGTACCAGCAATATCCAGCCCTGGGGTTTCGTTATCAACCATAATAGTTCCCCGTTGATAGCTAATATCACTGGCAATCTGCTGGGCTCGTAGTTGAAGGGCGCTATCCAGATTCGAAGCCAGAGCTGTCTGCAAGTGCGTATAGAGCAAGATATCAGAGCAGAATAATAAAACAGCAAAGACTGCTATATACCAAAGCGTCAGTTGTATGCGAATTCCTGGTGACCAGAGCTGTTTTATCTGGTAATTCATTCTTCGGGCTCCTTTAATTGATAGCCAGATCCTCGCAGTGTTTGAATGACATTGGGTTCACCACACGCGCAGAGTTTGGTACGCACATAGCCAATGTAGACATCAATCACGTTGGAGAGGTGGTCTGCATCCACATCCCAGACATGATCTGCGATCATAGTACGGCTCAAGACCTGGTGGGGATGAGCCATCAGGAACTCCAGGAGGGCATATTCTTTACTGGAAAGGGCAATAGCACGTGTTCCTCGTGTAACGACATGTGTCTTGGTATCAAGTGTGATGTCCAAAAAACGCAAAACAGTGGTCTTTTCCTCATGGGCTCGTCTCAGGAGTGCACGTACTCGCGCCTCAAACTCACGAAATACAAAGGGCTTGGTCAGATAATCATCAGCTCCCAGATCCAGTCCAGTGATACGGTGCTCCACCTGCCCCAAGGCAGTTAAAAATAGTAGTGGCATGCGTCGTTTTTGATTGCGCAGACATCGGCAGACTTCGAAGCCATCCAGTCCTGGCAGCATCACATCGAGCACGATGAGATCATATGGGACTGCTAATCCCAGCGCGAGAGCATCATCTCCCGTTGTTACAAGATCCACTGCGTAGCGATGGGTCTCCAATCCTTTTTTTAAATTTGGTCCCAGTGCCGGATGATCCTCTGCAACTAAAATGCGCATACAGTTCTGCCTCCTTTATGGTATAGAGGGATGCTGTTGTGATCAATTCCTTCTATCTTGATAGTAGACGAAGGAGATGAGGCGAAGATGAGAACGCAAGGTTGGGTGATTTTTCGCAATAATTCTCATTGTCCTCTCATCAACGTCAGGTATGGTAGTGGCAAGAGACAAGAACGCCACAATGTGCTTGTTTTGCCAGATGCATCGGTACAACCACACGTAAGAGCCTATTTGAAAATTGCTCATTTGGGGAAATGTGATTTGACTTCCCATGCCAATTGGATAGACCTTTTCAAACAGAGGCTCTTGGATATTGTTGGCGAAATCCAAAGTCAGTTCACGGTTAGTGCAAACGAGTCACCAATCGAAGCACGAAAAGTCAGTGCGTCAACAAATATTGCTAATCAGTGATGGCCGCCCATTTTTGTGTGATTTTTGGGATGACCATCACACTTCATGTGGTTCTACCGGATGCATCGTTTCCATTCGCCTGTTTCTATCACAGCATACACCATAGATCAACGAGGGGAATGTTGTCCCTCTTTCCTCCTAGACCGGTGAGCAAACTGTCCTTACACTGACTTGTGGAGAGCAGTACGATACCTGACAGCTCAATCTTTCCGAAAACCGCTGGAATTTTGTTGGCCTCGTGTAGATTTAGACCTTTCGCGATAGGAGTTAACTGAGATGAAGAAGACCTTACTGTACTTCTTTCTGGTTGTTGCTGGCTTAGCAGCCCTCGTTGGTTTTACTAGTCCGTATTTGTTGTCTCATACAAAAATCGGTCTTGAATTTAAAGGCGGATATGAGATTGTATATACAGCTAGTTCATTGCGAGGAGGAGGACAGGTAGATCCGTCAACGCTTGTCCAAGCTGCACAGATTTTAGCATCAAGAGCGAATGCACTTGGTGTTTCAGAACCGATCGTGCAGGTTGAAGGAGACAGTCAAATTCGAGTACAACTTGCAGGTGTCTCAACGAATGCTCAAGTGCGGTCGATTACACAGCAAGGAAATTTACCGGTAAAGCTTACCGAAAAATATTCTGAAACCGTTGGAGGTGTACTTGGAGCATCAGATTTAAATGATACTTTACACGCAGGATTGATCGCACTAGGGATTATCTTTGCGTTTATGCTGCTGGTCTACCGTCTCCCAGGACTCATTTCTACATTTTGTATTGTCGTCTACCTCTGGCTACTGCTTCTTGTTTTTAATCTCCTTTCTGCAACGCTCTCTTTGGCTGCCATTGTAGCATTCGTTCTAGGCATCGGGATCGCCTCTGATGCAAACATCCTATCATACGAGCGTATTAAGGAAGAACTAAAAAGAGGGAGAGAGTTTTTTGAGGCTCTGAGAACTGGACAAAAGCTTGCACTCCGTACCATTCTCGATGCCAACGCGGCAGGGATTATTGGAGCAATCATCCTTTTTATCATCGGTATTGGACCTATCAGAGGTTTTGCATTAACAACTGTTCTCAGTATTATTATCAGCATTATCTCCAATGTCTTTTTGTCAAGACTTTTAATTCAGTGGTTGGCTGATACCAGATTAGGTAATTCGTTCTTTTTCTTCCCAAAGAAGAAAAGCCGAGATGGTCAAATAGCCCCCTGGTTTAACTTTGTTCGCCTCAGATGGATCTTTTTTGCGCTTTCGCTCGCTATTGCCCTCTACGGAACCTATACAATATTCACAGTTCCGCTCAATCTCGACATTGACTTTAAAGCAGGAACCGCGCTGGATATTACCCTGCCAAAATCGATTGACCAGGACACGGCCACGTCCATGATGGTAGATGCAGGGGTTCCAGCAGCGACTGTAGCTGTTGGGGGAGCCCAGAGCAATCAAATCGCAGCACGGTTTGATAATGTTCTCAACCCGGTAGGTGTTGATAGACTTATTAGTGCATTTAAACAAAAATACGGGGATAACGTTGTCTATGACGAAAATACCTATGATCCAACTATCGCTCAAGACCTTGTAGTGAAAGCAGTTGAGACCATTCTCCTCGCGATGATAGGGATCTTTGTTTTTGTAACCATTCGTTTTGGCTGGCAGTTTGCTGTGGCTGGAACGATTGCCTTTCTCTTTACGGCCTACTTCGTGCTGTGCATGTTTTCCATTTTCCAAGACGAGATTGACGTGACATTTATTGCTGCGATTCTCACCGTGATCGGCTATTCCATCAATGATACCATTGTGATCTTTGACCGTATCAGAGAGAACCTGAAGATGACAAAGGTGACCACCTCAGCTGAACTTTCAGCTCTGGTGAATATCAGCATTCGACAGATGCTCAAACGGTCCATTTTTACCATGCTGACTGTCGTCACAGCGGCTCTCTGCCTCTACCAATTCGGAGCAGAACCACTGCATGCATTTGCACTGGCCATCTTCTATGGATTAATTTGTGGAACTTATGCGTCCATCTTTATTGCAGCGCAAATATGGTTGCTCTTAGCAAGAGGCAATCGTTCATGTGACATCCACCCCATGGACAAATCCAAGGGCTTCCCACCCTCGCGAGCGGGCTTTCCTGCTTCGTCGGAGATTGCCGTTGTATCGACAGCCGATCCTACATCGCCTCCACAGGCCTAACTTTCCCTGAGCCCCAGGGTAGTTACTCAGTCTGTTGTTCATCAATGGACTTGGTTTTCATCCACTGGGAAAGAAGAAAGAGTTGGTGACGTTGGTTCACACCTATATCGGTAGTTTGTTGAGCCCGCAAATCTGATCAACTGACGGCTGATGCAGTCTGAACTTGTCCCCGTAAAGTCACCTAGTGATGTGAGCTTTACGAGCGAGGGTTTTCCCGCGTCAACAAAGTACCGATATTTCTCTCTGCCAGACACGCTAACGCCCTATGATCGTCGGTATCCCAGAACGCTTCTCTATACGGAAATGCTCGTATAGTTCACGCAGATGGCCATGCACCTGCTCACTGGGCAGATCAGGCTGCTCTACCACACTAACCTCTTCGTCCTGTTTGGGAGTCACTCCCATCGCATCAACATAGTCAGGTCCTGCAACGAACAGAGACTTAATGGTGCCATGCTTATCGTGAACAACGTGAATTTTCATCTAACTTATCCTTTTTATCAGAACTCTGCTATCAAAACTCGGTAGAAGAGAAATGGTGGTTGAAGTTGAAAAGCACCACCCTGTTTATTCAGTGTCACAACATGCAATTGCAGCTTGCCTGCTCCACCATCGGCAGCATGTGCAGATCCCTTCAGAATATAATAGACTTCGGTGAGTTCTGCTTGCTGATCAAAACTCGGTAGAGAATGCGATGGGTTGGGAATTGCTGTCAATACACGCGCCTTGTTTGGGTCAAGACCAGCTCGGTCGAAGTCGAAGAAAACATCATTGCTTCCTCCTAGTTGTCCAATAAAGCCCTCAAAGAGAACTGGCATATGTTCTATCCTTTCTGAAGTAGATGCCTCCTAACATACCGACTCATAGTGTCATACCGATTACGCTAAATGCTACGTAACAGAGCTTGTAGAGGCGCTTCGGGCTTATGGCATACTTAGGAACCAAAGCTGATGGCAGTGCCCCGCTGGTTCATTTTCCGCTGGTATGATCAAAATTGACGAAGGGCCACACTCAGATGGCGAGGTGTCCACCAGTTAACGTGTGATAAACCACCCGAAGTGGGTACGAGGGACACCCACAACATCAGATTGTGTAAAACTTCCCGCCACAATAAGGTTTTCAGGATGATTATTACCCAGAAAACCCAAGTAGTTTTGAACACCTCCACCAGGGAGAAGTCTAGTCATGGAAAGTTGCCCTGCGGGATCGCTCCAGATTCCCGTAACTGTATCTGTTCGTCCGCCGGTATCGGGGAAGGTGACTGATCCATGTAGAGCTATATTATCGGGTGAGTCAAAGTTCAGGGTTCCCAGAGAACCATTGGCATTGATTTGCCATCTGCCAGTAATTGCTGTCATTGTATCTTCCTTACTGCACTATACTCTTCACACTACATACATCTAACGTTCTCTAGGGGCTAATAGAGACACGCGCTGTGCTATCAAAAATCATAGATTGTGGGCTAGAAATGTCGTTTTTTCTTCTATATAATACATCAGTGTCCAATTTTGCTTGATATAATAAATACTGTAATAAGGAGTCGGTTCTCCTCATTCTTCTGCCAATTGCCACCCATTCTTACACACTGAAGACCCACCTGTTTCATTAACGATAAGATATGGCCGAATTCTATTTCATAGTTCAAGTTGCAGTACAGCAAGGAGGATGGTTATGCAACTATCTGGTTAACTTCCGATAGTAGAAACGAGGAGAAGGCTTAAGGAGATACGTTGTATACGTTCTAGTCGCTCTGAAAAGAGAGTCGAGATAACAAACTGCGGAATGTGGGTTAAATGGCGGTCCAATCAGAAAACCACACAAAAATGCGCTCAAAATCTTAATACTCCTCCACCAGTTAGTGCTGTTGTACCGCTTTTCCAGACGGTGGAGCAAGTAAACCCCACCGTTCAAAATACAGTTGGGATAGCGTCTCCAGGGGACTAGCTGATTTCATTGAGACGCTTGCTCAGCCTACTCAGCAAGTGCCACAACCTGAGCAGGTAGTGACCGAGCTGGTGATACCATTCTTCTACTCAATTTTTGAGACTAATTTGTACGATGGTATAGAATTTAAAGAAAGAGGTTTATATATCAATCTGATTTTTCTAGAAAGGTTACGTTTTATGAAACGACAGTTGCTACTTGGAGCTTTGGCTTTGATGATCGTTGCTTTGCTTGCTGCTTGTGCGGGAACACCTTACACTGTTAAAGGATCTCAGAGAGTTCAGGTAAAGCTCTCAGACTACAAAATTGATACTTCTCTAACATCTTTTATTGCTGATAAGCCCTATCACTTTATAATCACGAATGCTGGCCAGACACTTCACGAATTTATGATCATGCCGAAGGCAGAGGGAAGTATCAGTGGTATGTCGATGGGAGACAGAATGAGTCTAGCAAAAGTGGAGAATATTTCTCCAGGAGAAACTAAAGTCCTTGATTATCTCTTCCCTTCGTCCACTGCAGGCACACACCCACAATTTGCTTGCTACTATTCTGGACATTATAAAGCCGGTATGAAGCAGGATGTGACAGTCCATACATGAGTATCGTTCTCATCGTCATCTCATCTGTTTCCGCTATAGTAATAACTGTCAATTCCATTTGTTCTATTGCATCCATACTGCTACTTAAGAAAGAGAAACAGAGATGATCCAGGAGACGTTTTCACTGCGCATAAAACACATTCGTTGCCTCTTATTCGATCTGGGATATACACTTTGGGATCGTAGGAGACACTCCCACCTGTGGTATCAGGCGGAGCGAGAAGCTAATCAGCGAGCACTTTCAGTTCTTCACACCTATCTTGGAGCGCACCGCCTTCCATCTGGAACGGACGAAGCCCTCGGCGAACGCTTGCGATCGTTGTTTGACACCCATGAGCATGACCTGATCCGCCGTTTTCCTGATCAGGAACCTGGTACTCCAGAACTGGGAATTGCCGTGTTTGAAGCACTCAATGTGCGCATTCCCGACTCGCTTCCCCTTCTGGATGATGCCCTTCCCACTTTACAGTTACTGCGAGAGCGAGGATATCTGCTAGGCGTTGTGACCAATCGTCTCTGGGGTGGGAAAGTCTTTCGTGCTGATCTCCAAACGTTGGGGCTATGGGATGTGTTCTCGCCAGATGCTCTTGCTATCTCTGCCGATCTGGGTATCCGCAAGCCCAATCCAGCGATCTTCCTGCATGCCTTGAGTGCACTGGGCATTCCTCCTGAGCAAGCAGCTATGGTCGGAGACTCTTTACGCACCGATATTCTTGGTGCTCAGCAACTTGGCATCTTCACAGTTTGGCAGCCGCGTCCACAACAACGTATGACTATTCAAAGCCATGAGGCATCACTGGAAGGCGTTACGAAGCCCGATCAGACTGAATCAGTGTCCCCTGAGGAACCATCACTGCTACAGGACTTTATCGATGATACTGAAGATGGATGCGATGTAGACTATCTGCCAGCCAACGCGCAGGGGAGAGATGGGTATCTCGAGCGTTATCTGCGAGGTGAGATTACCCCTGATCTCATCATAGAGAAGCCTTCTGACCTGCTCAACACTTTTGTGAAGGCTGTAGAAGGATAGCACCTATCTGCTAGATACTTGGAATATTGCAACCTTGCCAGGCTCGGCTTTTGGCGAACCGCCAGAAGTTCTGCGTTTGCGTCTATCTACAAGCTCGCTCTATGACTCTGAAGCATCCTCTCCAGAGGAACATGAATTGTTCCTCTGGCAGTTGCTCGATCAGGCCAAAGGGTGGCAGATCAGTGATCAGGCAGCAGAGTCAAAGCTCTACTTACCTGCGGTAGAGCGTGCACAGGAACAGTTGACAGCGTTTGTGAAGAGCCTCGGAGTTTCTTAGTTCAGCCGTTCAATAATCATAGCGTTGGCCATACCTCCGCCTTCGCACATGGTCTGCAAACCATAACGACCGTCTGTACGTTCTAGCTCATTGAGCAGGAATGTGGTAAGACGAGCACCAGAAGCTCCTAGAGGATGCCCTATGGCGATGGCGCCACCGTCCACATTCACCTTTTGCATATCGACGTTGAACTCATGTTGCCAAGCTAGCACAACGCTAGCGAAAGCTTCATTAATTTCGATCAAGTCTATTTGATCAAGGGTGAGGCTAGCTTTGTCAAGCACCTTACGAGTAGCAGGAATAGGGGCGGTAAGCATCATAATGGGGTTGTCACCTGCCAGCGCAAATGAAATAAAACGTGCACGCGGTTTAAATCCTAGACGCTCGGCGGTTGCACGCTCCATAATCAGTACAGCTGCTGCACCATCACTAATTTGTGAAGAGTTGCCTGCTGTAATCAAGCCGTCTGACTTAAAGGCGGGTTTTAGGTTTGCTAACTTCTCCATGTTGGTGTCAGCACGTATACCTTCATCCCTGTCAAGTGTAAAGCTCGTACCATCTTCATTGAGTGCGCGAATCGGTAGTATCTGTGATTTAAAATGACCTGCCTCTGTAGCGATTGCCGCTCGTTTGTGACTTTCCAAGCTGAAGGCGTCTAATTCTTCTCTGCTTAGTTTCCACTTTTGTGCGATCAATTCTGCGCTCATGCCCTGGGGAACAAGCTTACCCGCATAGCGTGTTATCAACAAATTCCCAAAGGGTGTAAAAGGTTCGCCTTGAATAGATGAACCCATTGGAACCCTAGTCATAGATTCCACACCACCAGCAATGACAATATCGTAAGCACCGCTCATTACCCCCTGAGCGGCAAAGTGGATAGCTTGCTGACTAGATCCACATTGGCGGTCAATGGTTGTGGCTGGAAGCGTTTCAGGAAAACCCGCTGCAAGAACAGCATTACGCGCTATATTTAGACTCTGTTCTCCTACTTGGCTAACACAGCCTATAATAACGTCATCAATTAACTCTGCTTTAAGAGCATTACGTTCTACGAGGAAAGAAAGCACCTGAGCCATTAAATCGACTGGATGCCAATCCTTGAGGCGTCCATTGCGGCGTCCTATTGGCGTTCGAATAGCATCTACTATGACAGCTTCTCTCGTTATCGCCATGTTACCCTCCTGAGCAATATTTGCTGCTTCGCTACCTCCTATGAGCTACCTAAATTATACGTTACTGCTAGGAAGTAAGGCCATATTGCTAGCTAACATTCTTGAGAAGCTCAG
>Ga0193729_1000961_pt1 | contig 14936 bp, 35 predicted proteins | sample U1c2metaG_FD_143036 | JGI IMG/M metagenome (GOLD analysis project Ga0193729, IMG submission 143036) | Soil microbial communities from a riparian zone of the East river system, Colorado, United States - U1c2 | ecosystem: Environmental > Terrestrial > Soil > Riparian zone | place: USA: East River...
CACCACGTTGAAGTTGTTATCAGTCAAAGTCGCGAGATGTCTGAAGCCATATCGCGTTCGCTCTGACCGGCAAGTGACCTTGTAGCCGCATTTCAAATAAAATACCGTGTTTTCGTTTTTCATTTACCGCCTTCCGTTTGTTGGCCAGAGTTCATCCTCTTCAGCCTGTTTGCGAGCGAGATGTTCCCGCTCTTGTTCCGTGTAAAATGTGAAGTCTTGATTGTCCGAACGGATGGCCGCGTAACCTTCCTGCGGCTCAAACGTTCCCCCGGTTGTCACTGGCATCTCTGCGATTGACGGCCCCGCGTGCTCTGTGAATCGGAACCTTCCGCAAGCACACGTTTCAACTGTGCTCTGTGGTTTGATCCGGTTAAAAATGTGTGTGTGCGCCCGGTTGCCAGCCTTACGCCGTTCATCCTGTGACCCGCTTCGCTCTTCTTGATTTTGTTTCCAGTTCATTTACCTTTGCCTTTCAGTTTGGGATAGGTGATGACGCTCTTCCGACTCTGGACTGCGAACACTTTTGCGCCGCACTCCATACATTCACCGCCGAATCCCGTTCGCTTAATAACGTCGATTTGAAAGCGCGTGCCCACAAACCCAAAACCCATTGGCAATTGATCTTTGATTTTTGAATCGTATGTGATCTGGCCGGTTTTGCATTTCGGGCAACGCTCCTTTCCTTTTTGATATTCGATGGTCGTTCTATCGCTCATTTGCCGAACGCCATCACAAATTTCGTCGCGAAGGTCACGAGTTCCGCAAACATCGCGGCGATTAAAATTCCGTAGGTGATTGCTGATTCCATTTAGTCCTCGGCCTCTCCGAATTGACTGTAGTTGGACATGATCGGCGCTGGCCCGTACCAGCCGATTTTATTGAACCACTCGTGCATCTTCATTTCGATCTTGTCGAAGAATCTATTGAAGGCGATTTCGCTAGGCGAGAACTGATAATCTGCGGGGACGCCATTCACCGTCGCAGACATTCCTTTTTCTTTCATCTCTTTCATCTGCTTATACATTAGCAGACATGCATAGGCGTGCAATAACTATTTTCATTTATTTTCGGTCGTGGATCGCCTTGCGCCAGAGGTATTTACGAAGAAAGGCGGCGAAAGGAGAGGCGGACAATTGCCCACCGAGGGCGTTCCACGGCATCTCCTACACCGCCAAAGGTGCCACGCGCGGGAATCAAACCCGCGACCGCGAGGCGTTGAAACTTCAACCTTCTTCTCAGTCTCCGTTCCAACGGAAGTTCCCCGCCGCGTACCAACCGCAGCGATTAATATATTAGCACATATACAAAGGAAAGCAACTCGGGGAAATGGGGAAGCTAGGCCAACCGTCGCGCACGCGCCGTTTGCCCCCGAGATTTGTTCGATCTGCTCTAGTCTAAAGCGACCCCGGCAGAGCAACGCCAGTCTTTACTTAATTCCCTTGCCAGTTTCCTTCGCCCGCGCTCTGGCGGGCCTCCAGACTTGGCGGGCGTTGATGTCCGGCCCGCGCATCCACGCGCGGGATTAAACGGCGTACAGCGGGCACATGGCTCGCGCTTGCCGCATTGCTCACAAGTGTCGCCGCACGCGCAGCGCGATTCGCCCGTTACTGCCAACCGGGCGAGGCGTGTACAACTGCCGTGCGGCGTCTGCAAATTCATGGCGCAAGCTTCTTTCTCATTTTCAGTTGAGCGTAGCGATGCCACGTTCTAATCAGCGCCAGCGTTGAGCGCATCATGTCATCGGCAAACTCGCGATCCGATTCCTTTTGTGAATGAGTGATATTCCAGCAATCAACCGATTGCAGCATGTTCATCGCCAATCCAAGAGCTAAAATATCTTCCGCGAGATGTACGGAATCAATATCAATCCCTGCGGAGTATTCCGGCTTTCCGAGGGAGTCGCCTGAATGTCCCCAACCTTCTTTCTTGCCTATGACCTTGTATTTTGATGCCATCGAAATTTCAAGTAGTCGTGCAGTTTTAGTTTCTGTATGGCTACAGCTTTCTTAGGGTAGCCAAGACAATGAACTTCCAACTCCAGAATTGAACGATCTGAGTTTTCCCTAAACCACCATCTGAGATATTCATCCGGTACGTCGCCCAATCGTTCATCCTTGTATTGTCCGAATGGACAGAGTGAATCATCAGTTAGCGGCCCCCTCTTATCAACCGTCGCAGCCCGCAGCCGGATAAGTTCAGTCCTATAACTCTGTAGTTCATCCAGTAGGCGGGTTATGATCTTCGACGATACGTTGTCGGGGTAGCGTTTAACTAAAGCCAAGTAACTCTTAATATCTTGTAGGCTAACTGGCTCTTGCCCGTTGCCACTCAAAATGGCATTTCCTCGGGGACATCTTTCTTAGCACGCTTTTTAACCGACTTCGATCCGGGCGCTCGCGGATCACCGCCGCGCTTAACTACCGGCTTCTCTAACTCTTTACTAAGCGTGTCGAAGATGAACATGTCCTTGAATGCCATCTCAGTAACAAACTCCTTAAAGTTATGTGGGCGCTGACACCCCATGCCGGGTTTCGTTGTTACCTTCAGGCGCTCCCGATTGATCTGTACCACACATAGGTCTAGGTACCGTCGCAAGTTGTGAGTACTAACGTCTGACACTCTCATCTTAACAGCCGCGTCATTCATCCTTGCCGATAGCTCACTGTAGAGCAACATACCGCCCCGCTTACGCGCTACCTGACACTTAGAGAGTGAGAGTGTTGCACCCTCGGGATGATTAGTCGTCTCTTCCTTAATAACGTCGCTCATACGAAGGTTGATAGGTTGATAGTCATAGGAGTATAGGCGTTGTATAACCCTAGCTGCCGTCGTAAGGCCCGGAGATGGTCGCAGTCCTTGTAGAACTCGAACCCCTCACAGCTACAAGTCCCCTCTCGGATGTCCAGTACGTGATGACCGTCGCGAGTGCGTGACTTAACCCGGTAGGTGCCTATGTCGAAAGGAACAAACCTCATTTTAATACACCCCGGTTCCGTGCATACTCCATGAACTTACGCACCTTAATTTTCTTCAAATTAACACCCTCCCGATCTATCCGTTGAGGTAACACACCTACAGCTACCAGCATCTCAACCACACCTAACAAGTCAGTTAGCTCTGCGTTGATTAGATATTGTTCCGTCGCAGCGCCAGCGATAGTAGGATCAGTATCATCCAGCCCAAACCTCAGAGCCTTATGGCAGTGCTTGGCTACCTCGCAACACTCTTCAGCTAGGCAAGTCAGTAGGTGTTCTGTCTCAGTCATCGGCACTCCACAACGATCTCAACCATGTTTACAGGGTTAATAACCCTAACAATACAACGTTGTTCCTTGGAATCTGGATAGAAGCGTAACGCTTCGTCGATCAAACGGTGCAGCAAAGACAATGAGTGCTGAGTGCCCTCAATCCTGATAACCTTGTTATCTTCGCTTTGTCTAACTGTTAGTATTTCCATCATGCAATCCTTTCATATACCGCAAACCATCGGCCTATGTTACCGTTACCAACTAAGACTCCGATGATAGCTATCTGCCTAGCCGTCGCCTTCGGATAGCGCGGCCACTGCATAGACAAGATGCCGACACGTCCGCCTACGGGAAGAATAGTAAGGGAATGTTTAACTATCTCGTTAGCCGATGGCAACACGCCCGGCCCTACCTTGTAACTCTTAGCGAATAATTCGTTGTAAGGTGGATCAGCTAATACGCCTCGTATCTGCGGGTTTTCTATCCTGATCTGGTCGTAACTCAATAGAGAGCGCGCATCCAGCACATAGTCAGGGGAAAGATTCTTGTCCAAGTCCATTGTTATATCGTTATGCCCAAATCCGTGAAAGTGAGTAACTGACTTGTTACCTACGCAGACCGGCCCGCACTTGTAGTTCTTGATGTCCCCGCTGCATACGTGCAACACTTGATCCTCGTTGCTGCACCCGATCATGTCCCTAGCTCTCCGTAAGAATCCAGCCGGGTAAGCGCCGAAGTATTTGGACTTAGGCCGCGCCAATATCCACACGTCTGTTATAGGTCTGTAGCTCATAGTAGAACGAAGTTGAATAACTCTGTATGGTAAGGCACGTAAAGTGGATGGCGCGGCGTGCCGTCTTTGTTAGTGGAGAGGCATAGCAGCCTTTCCGGGCCTAGCAACTTAACAACCTCTTCATCCCGGCCTAAGAATTTCCCATGTGTTCCCCATGCCGCGACGATGATATTAGACTGGCTCGCGCACTCCATTAGCCAATGGTCGTTATCGTCACCGCAGGGGTTTAACTCACCTACCATGTCAGTAGGATTAGTAGCCCTGAAGGCGAATAGGTTAGTCATAACCATCTTGTTGCAGCCCCATCTCTCGGCGAATCCTATGCACCGTCGCACGGTAGGATCATCCCTTAACTCATCGGCTGTAGAAGGATTAAGACCGATAAACATGGCTATCTTCGGATAACTTGGACTAAGGACATCAGTGCCTCGCCAGAGCGTGTAGCGGTAGCGTCTGTCTGGCGAGAATATAACATCAGGAGTCATGGCCTGTGTTTTATGATCGTATCAGGATCATCCTTCTCTAGTGAAGTGAAGTTTTCCTTGATGTAGTCGTGAACCGCGAAGTAATCTTCACTGTAAAGTTTCTCTCTATCCCATAAGCCGGTGCTATCCCATATAAACAATAAGTAACTGGCCGGGACTTTCTCCATCGGAACATGCCGGAACGCCTTACCTATTGGCATAAGACTTTGATCTGTCAGCTTCATAGTAACTTAACTATTCCCGGCCCGCGTGTGTCGATGTAGGACTTACCCTTGTTAATCCCGCCGCTCCATTGCCGTCGCGGATATAATGTATCGTGCCCAACGAAATGCTCTTGCCCGGATGGTGACACAGCTATAAGCCAGCAATCTTTCTCTTCAATATAACTCCAGCCATCCGGTAACTTCGGCTTATCCGGGTTTATCCCCCATAAGACCGGCCCTACTACTATCGGTTTAACGTCACTCATGGTCGCATATTCTTTAGTTGGACTTCTATCTTGTGCATTTTCTTCCTTAAGTGTTCGACATACCTACTTATGTTGCCGCAACTCCCATCAGCTTCCCATGTAGCTATCAGCGCCCGCAGTCCCTCCAGTTTGTCGTACTTCCGCCTCAGACGACCTTTGTGGTCGATGTCGCGGGTAGGATAGTAACTCATTGTCCATCCGGCCCCCTGTAAAATTCCTGTCTCATTTTGCGTTCGTGCTCGCGCGCTTCACTCTCTAACTGTCTCTCGCAGGAACATTCAGCCAATGGGTTACGGTTAAGTTCACAAGCACAAGTCTCGTAATTATGCCACGGCGGTATGCCTTTGATGTTACCCGGCCACACGCGACTAACTGTGTTGTGCGAGTTCTGCCTAACTATTTCGTTGACAGCTACACTTACCGCGTGCAAGGCAGAGTTAAGCCGATCCTCATCGGCCTTATCAACTGGAGCTAATGTCCAGAATCTAACCCCGAATGCCTCTAGCATAGCCGGGCATCCGCCCCGATCTGGAAACTTGCCTTCCCAATTAGGCTTAGTATCTCGCCCTAGATACTTAGCCTCTGTAGTCTTACACGCGTTCATGCTTGCACCACCTTACCGTCAATAATAGTTAGTTGCGTTACCCTAAGTGTCCACACCTTGCGTTTACCTCGCGGGCCTTTCTTAGACCACGACCATACTTCAAATGGTTTAGCAGTTTGTAGGTAGGCTTTAAGCTTGGCACTAGCCATTGCCTTACTCAGCCGTGTAGCGTGACTAGCCCCGGCGCAACTCTGGATAGCTAACTGGCATTCGCCCCTGAATGCGAGTATGTCTATGCAATCGCATAAGTCCTTTCGGATGATCCTACCTCTATAACCGGCAGGCGTGCAAGGAATCCACTTCTCAACTACCTCAACCAACCATCCCTCTTTTTCAAGGTGCTGTTTAGTTCTGGCAGTAGGACTTCTCATTGTTCCAGTAACCTTATGCGAGCCTTGTAAGGCCACGGAACCTGCGGCGTATTGGTGAGATTTTCGCGTTGCGGGTCTTGTAGGGTTATAGCTCTGTGAATCTTCTCGGCTACGTCCTTGTCAACGTAAGCCTCCAGTATAACCCGGCACAGACCGGATCGTTCGTGAGTCACTTCCCATTTAATGATGTCAGCGTGTGTCATGTCTTTAACATCCACTCATCTATGCGTTCGATTAGTAGTTGAGCATTGTGTACCTTCTCGGGCGACAAATAACAAAGCTGCAACAATTCCTTGTAAGCTATAGCTATCGCGCGAGCCTGAGTCATAATCTCTCCAGCGCATACGATGTCCGAACCCGAGGTTATCGGAACCTTGTGGATCGGCCCTGATATTCCCATTTCCCTCTTCATAATACTCTTAATTCCCTCGACGCTGAAAATCATTGTCGGATGCGTGTTCTGCCACTCTACTATTTTCTCTGCCGCTCTCTGTATATCGTCGCTCATGGAAATGGAGTCTTAGGGACTATTGTTATCTCGTTGAAGCCTTCTTCCATAGCCTCCAACTCGGCTTCTACTTCATCCGTCGCATCCATCAGGCAGCAACGCTTTTCCCCTGCACTCAACCACTGCATGTGCCAGCCTAACTCATCGTTGATTAGTTCACATCTCATAACACTTAACTCTGGAGCACGGGAGAACTTTCAGCCGAATGCTTTAGCTCTATGTCGCGTTCACTCCTGAAGTAAAGTATGTCAGCTATTCTAGCCCGTAACTCGGCCCTATCGCACTTATCCTCAGCTATCTCTAGCTCCTTCAGTAGTTGTCTGACTTCAATTTCTCCGGCTGTCATTTCTTTCTCCTAACTGTTTTCTTCTTTGCCCTGCTATGCGTGACCTTCGGCTTGCCTTCAGCTTCCGCAGCTTCCTTGACGACCTTCCAGCCCGCTTCGCTCTGGATAAACTTCAGCATCGCCAGCGACAAATCCGTCAACATCTCGCCCTCGCCAAGTACGCCTTGCCTATTGAGCAACCGGCAGAACTGATCTGGAGTCAGAATCAAGTCCTCTGCACGCTCAATCAGTTCGTTCGCAATCAAGACCCTAGCGGCCTCTGTAGCGCGTTTATCCTCTGCCGGGGACTCTGACACGTCCCGGGCCTTTTCCACGGGTTTAGCGGCCTTCAGCGCAGAGCCTACGTCATCCTTGATGAGTCTGCCATACGCTATCGTGACCGCCGCCTTCAGCCTGTAATCCTGATCGGACGCGCCCGGAGTTAGAGTGTCGCGCCACTTCTTGTACAACCACTCGATCACATTCGAGTGCAAGTCCTTGATCTTAATCCCGAGTAATGTTCCTTTACGCGCGTCGCCGATGTGACTCTTCAATTCGCCGTAGTTATCTTCGGTGATCTTCAGCGGCCCATAGTCATTAGAATCCTGAGCGGAGTCCGCTGGAAAGGAATTAACAGCGGGAGCACCGGATGGTTTATCATCCGTTACGCGCTCAGTACTCTGCTCAGGAATTACTAACTCAGCCTCAGTCGCGTTAGCCGTCGCCTGCTTAACGTTGCGCTCGATTACTTCGGCGCTAGGTCGCTGATCCAAATCCGTTGGCTCTGGCCCCATGTCGATGATCTCATCTTCCGTGTAGATGCCAGCGACTAACCCGGGGTTGATAGCTCTTACTCCTTCAGTTAAACAACGTGCGTGTAACATCTGGCGAGGCGATTGCTGCCAGTTCCATTTCATAACCCATCCTTTACCCTCTTTGTAGGACTGAGCAACGTGCTTCTCAATCGCATCAGCCATTGTCCTTATGATTGTGACTTCACCTATCTCTGCGAACATAGATGCGGGTTGTCCGGCCATAAGAGCGTCGTACCGTTGCTTGCTTCGTTTGATTGACTCGCCGTCCACCTTGCGCTTGTCGCGGAAGAATGTCGCAGACACTTCGCGCTCATTACGTTCATGCCACAAGATTGCGCCCTCTTGTTCAAACTCACCTTGCAAGGCATCGGCGCGGTAGGCCGGTTTATTGTCGATGATATGATACCGTCGCAGTGCCATTACTGGATGGATGCCTTCAGCTTGGCAGAGTAACATGAGCGCCATTGCCTGAGCCTCAGTCTTAACTCCGAACATGCCAGACTCAGCTATAGACTTAGCCATAGTCTGCATGTCCCCTAAGCTAACAATAGCTCGCCTAGTGTGATCTGTAAGTTGATCCTCTCGGACTACAATTTGTTTCTTCTTCATTTTGTTAACTCGATGTGCTCGCCTTCTAGTATAACCGTCGCGCGATCCTTCCATCCAGCCTTAACTAGATGGTTCACTGCGTTATGAATCGCTACCATGATTATGTTAGAGAGTAGGTGATACTCAGCCCCATGTTGTGATAACTCTTCTGGAGTGCCAGTCTCGATCTTCTTGATCGACACTACTAACTTATCGTTCTTTGTTTCGATGCCTGTTATGATACTCATAGTTATTTTGAAGCATGTTTGCGCCGTCGTGCCTCACCCTTGCTAGTCCAAATGATATTCAGATTGTAATGACAAGCCTTATGGCCTTCACTGTCCTGACATCGGATCAGTTCACCGCGATATCTAACCGTCGAAGGACATGGCTGAGGCATAGTCGATCGTGTATGCCTCACTGGCAATTCCATAACAACCTTTCTCCATCCGTCTCGGCCCCGATAGGCCCGCGCTCCGATCTCGGGATTACGGCGTTGCTTCACAATCTCACCACTGGCTTTTATTCTCCTTACCTGTCGTCGCTCCCGTTGTAGCTGTGATTTCCGGGCACGGGCACACTCTGGTTTCTTTCTCGCGTCGCACAGAGCAGCCTTATCGCCATGCCTAACAGCATGGGAGATGAAGTTCCCTTTGTTGTAGGGGTTAACCGTATCACCGCAGATTACGCACTTAACGTCGTGATAACTCATCTTACGTGTGGTTTGATCTCTTCGAATACTCTCAACCCTGCGGGCCTAACAAGTCGCTGATCGTCGCTCGCGCTTAACTCTTCAGGGAACTTAGTCCGATGGAATACGCCGTCGCATCTCTCTTTGTTAAGTTCATCCAGCACTCGTTGACGATCCACGCGTAGTAACTCATTCTCGTGATTGTTAACTGTCGCTGCTATCCAAAATTGCGGCCATGCTTGGACAAAGACGATTGGATCAGTCACTTGGAAGCTAATACGCTGGCGAACTACCAGACCTTTCGGCTTGGACATATCAGTTCGCTCGGATAACTGTGCGGTTAGGTCTAAGTCTGTTAGCCGGGCCGATAGCTGGTCAGCCTCGTTTAACATAAACCTTTTCTTCCCGCCGTCCGTTTCAAAGAGTGCTTCTTGCCTAAGCTTCCCAATCTGGATTTCCAACTCAGTAACCTCTTCGTCGCTTCGTGCCAGCTTCTTCTCTTCGGTGCGCTTAACCTCTATCTGTTTGCGTTGATAGTGGTTGACGAGTCCTTGTAGCCGATTTTCGGCGCGTGTTACATCTGCGAGAAAGTTATAGGCTATGTCGTCAATCTTGCGGCCTAAGTCTATGACTGGCGCTTTGACCGCCTTACGACTTAACTCCATGCCGTTACGCACGGCCTTCAATTGCTTCAGAGCATCCACGGCAGTCAGTTGCTCTTTAGCGTTTTCAACCTTCGTGATCGGTGCGGCTACCGCGAGTGCGTTTCTTTTTAACTCGTGCGCGTCCGGCGTTATCTCCGGCACTCCCGAGAAGTTCCTAAGTACTATTGGCGCGTCCATTTTCAAAACTCTTCCGATGTAGTCTGGATGTACCGTTTAAGTTGAGGCATGAAAAATATGTCGGGAGTTAAGTGTTCCCGATACCTATAGACCATCTGTTCAAATTCGCTCGCATCCATAACTCGGTTTTCATAGGTCATAGTTAAGGTAGCGTCATTCACGCCTAGCCTGTAACACTGTGCGGCTACCTCAGCGCGTTGCGCCCTAGCCTCGGCGTCCGATGAAATACGCGCGACAAGTAAGACTGAGCAACTAGCTGCCATTACCATACCTATAAAAAGGATGATGGCGTTGCGCTTAGTGAACCGTCGCAGTGCGTGATTGAAGCGCGGATCACTGGAAGGCTCACCGATAGGTAAGGCTCTCTTCCTATGCGCGCCCCGAGTAGCCCTTGTGCGCCGCATTATCCTAACTACCGGCTCAGGCGGATCAGATAGTGGAAAGTTGTGGACTGTCTTTGTGGGTTGTTCAGCCTTAGCCTTAGTAAACAGGCTAATGAACTTCTTGTAGAATGGTCTTGTAAGCATGTTGATTCCTTTTGTTCTCTGTGATGTTAGAACTTAGCAGAGTTACTAACACTGTCAAGTGGAAAGAAAACGCCCGGGAAAGATTCGGCGGAAACTTATCCCGGGCGCTAACAAGAAGGTCACTCAGTCATCACAGAGAGAAACCAACGATGTAAGATTAAGCTACTAGCTCATGGTTGGCAAATTCTTTTCGCGATAGCATCCAGTATGGTTCTAGTCATCTGTGCCTCGGGTAAACCCTCTAAGTGTTGATGACAATTGATACAAGCTAAAGCTACCTTCTTAGGATCGCCTAGCTCTCCCGGCTTAAGGTTTAACCGCTTCTTGTAATGAGCGAAGGTAAGTCCGTTATGATGCCAGCACGCTCCATACCTAAACTCGCAAGCAGTTATACCAGCCTTCTCAAATCGCGGCTTAAGCTTCGCGCGCTCTCGTGCCCACGCCTTTGTTTTCTTGCCCGGTTTTAAGGTTGTATTGTATCCCATTTGTTAATGGTTTCATTAACGTCATCGGGATGCCTATTCTTACCAAGGTAGTAATCTATAAGAAGCATCTCGTGTGTCTCTAAGTGAAGATCAAGTTCCCGGTAAGCCTTAGCTGCGTTGATAGTAGAGCGCAACCGATCTTCGTGGTAAGTCTTAGACGGCGGGAACTGAGGCAAGTTTAGCCCCTCCGATGATCCTGAAGCTGCCGCGACGTTCGAAGTTGTTAGTCAATCGCGTATAAGACTCACCGGGTTCGACGAAGGCCGCTGCCGGAATAGTTAAGTCTAAGGCGTGAGGCTCATTCGGTCGGGACGCCCCGAGGCCCGGCCCTAAGTCCACTATACCGTCTTTAGGTATGAACGTTATGCCATGAACGCCCGGCATTGCGTCGATAGTTACTTCAACCGGCGTATGCCAAGCTGTTAAGCCTCTGGCGTTAAGTAGGCGAGGAATAGGAGCGCCGTCCAGTGCCTTATGCTCTGCCGCACTCAGCCCTGAGAATTGTCTGCCGTCCATTGCTATACTAACGCCCTCGACAACATTGTCGCGCGTGTTTATCCCACTGGCAGTCCCGCCTTTGTCCTGTGTATCAGCGATGCCAGTGCCCCATCCGCCGAAGCATGTTATGACAACGTTCTTAACTACTATGTCGTCACCTACAATCTCCATTGTAAAAGGCCACGCGGGCGCGCTCACTCCGGCGCATAGAGCATTGAATGCGTCCCGAGTCTTAGGCCCACACTTCCCATCCTTGTCAACACCTAGAAGTCCTTGAATGTCTTGTAACTTACTCATGGCAATGCGTGCTTGTAATAGAAGATGTGCAAAATGGGATGTAACTCTACGGCGTTACCCGCTGCCGCGCCCGGCTGCTTATGCGGCCAATCGAAAAACACAACCCCGGTGATTTTGGCCGGTATGTTACACTTGATAAACGGCGGGCCGTAGGCTGTTGTCCAAGGCGCGGGCACGTAGCCCGTTTTACTTAGGAACTGATAACGGACAACTCGCACCTTATTAACCCACGGAGACGCGGCCATACCGCTCTTTCCAATTAAGTTAGCCATACAACACTCACACGGGATTTCCCCGATCATGGTTGAAACACCATCAGACATTATCAAGTGAAGGTCAGAATCATTCTCAACCCGATAGGCCGTGATAGTAACCCGTAAGGTAACTATGGAGAACTCCCCTGTTAGCCTATGGTTGATCTGTGGCGGGTATTTCCCGGTCTGCTTGGGTAGCGGGGATTGCTCGTGCGTTAATAGAGCTATGGTTGCGTCCCCGGCCTTAGTGACCATCTTAGCCGTCGCGTCTTGTCCAGTCTTAACCGCCCATCGCTCATAACCGCAACGCCATGTCGCGGCTGGAGTTTGCGCGCACAAGGCAAAGACAGCCAGCCAAAATACTAAATATGCTACTAATCCTTTCGCCATATTATTTTTTTACTCCACGGGCGTTGTAGGTGTAGGTCTAGCCAGCGAAACCATGTCCAGAGTAATCTCATTCAACTTGACTGATAACCCAAAAATCGTCTGCGAGATTCGGATCGGTGATGTAGTCGTAAGGCATCCCAAAATATCCGGCCATTCCCCAATCAGCCGCCCACGAGTTGCGGACAAGCACCATGTTAGTTGAATCGTCATAACCCACGGCCATAACCGCGTGACCACCTACAACCTGTTCATCCGGCCCCGGCATCCGAAGCAAGCCATCCTTAGCCATTTGATTGGATTCAAAGTAATCATAAACGGTGAATCCAAATACAAAAGGAAAGCCTTTTGCGAGGCATGATTTAATGTTGTGAATCTTTGTATGATTGATCCGTTTGTAGAGAATTGACTGATGACTCATTGCATCCGTGTAAGCCTTCTTGGTAGGCTTGTTGGCGAACTTACTGACAACGTATTTCCAGAGCGTCTCACGAGGAGCGCCTAGCTGTTTAACCGACTTGATACCGTCGCGAATCTCAGCCCCGGCGTCCTCACTTACTGAGCCTTCCATCACGCGTTCGTTGTAGTAGATGAACAATCGGGACGGCGTTGCGGCCTTAACCTCTTTCTGTTTAAGCTGATCGAACTGTAGGACTCCAGCTATCGCGTTCGCCGTGCAACTGCCTAGCTCTCCTTGATCGTAAACAGGCGGACACAACGGTCTAAGATCGACCGAAGGCGGAAGTGCTACAGCTTCATCGACCGAATACAATAAGTCTCTCTTGTCCGGCAAGTCCGGCTTCCATCCGTACCATGCGTTAGGCTTTGACATTGCGTTGTGCTTTCTTTTTGATTGCGGTTGAGAATCGTGAGTAGGCGTTGCTCCATGCCCTCCATGAGCTAGGCCCGCCGCCTAACACTCGGCCTACCGGCTTGTCATACACCGTGTAAACGCTCGCGGATAAGTGGTGACATACAGCCTTCGGATATACGACTTTGACAAGTGCCTTATGTTTTAGTTTCATAGGTTGTACAGCTTATCCCGTAACACCCTTAACTGCCAAGCTATCGCGGCACCGAAGATTGCTATGAGCCACGGTAAGAGTTCTGCCATCATTGCCCTAATATCCTACACTATGCGTGAATGATAGCAATCATTTTGTTATGTTAGCCTGTACCACTTGCGCGAGACTACCACTGTTCTTGAAGTCAACGGCGGCTATTGAGCCACAACCCACACTCACAACTCCACCGATACCAAGCACCGTCATTGTAGTTAGAGAAGCAATAGGTGTAGCTAAATCCGGCTTTATCATTAGCATCACGCTTCCTACTAAAAACACTAAGATGATCCCGTACAGCCCGCGCATGAGTAGCTTGAATTTCTTAGAATCCTCTGGCGGCTTGTCTAGCTGACCTTGTAGAGTAGCAACAACGCCAGCGGTTGTGCTGTCACTCATATAGGTATTTTAGATGCTATTTGCGCGGCGTTGAAAGAGATTTTCCCGGTTGCTTTCAAGATCGCAAATAACACGCACATGGCTATGCCTAGCCCTAGCATAATCCACGCGCCCCACCAATGTAGGCGATACCACCAAACTGCCTTATCTAATTTGTTAGCCCTGTCAGTCTCGGCCTGATCGTGCTTCGCTAATTGGTCGATCCCGCTCTGCAATGAATCGACGTGAGTTAAGCCGGACGTTGTGTTACCCACAGCTATGTTAATCTTACTAGTGGCGTCATCCAAGTTCCACTGTAAGTCCAGTCTGATCTTGTGTTCATCCTGATACATCTGCACGAGATGATGCGCGGTTTTAGCTATGTCCTCTTTAGATAGCTTACTAACCTCAGCGTCGCTGATAGTGTATGGCGCTGGAGTAGGAGTTGTCTCGGTGCGACTAACAGCCGCGAATAAGAGTAACGCCAGCCAAGCAAAAGCTAATTGTTTCATGGCTGAGTTTGCAACCATCGGTCAATGATGATTGTCTTGTGCTCCATTCGGTCAGACATTAATTCCAAAGCCTGAGCATTGCCGCCAGCCTGTTTCACGGCCTGTGCGGCTTGCTGGACGTGTTGCTGTGCCGCCTGCATATCGCCGCGTACCGTAGCCGTCGAAGGAACGTTAGCTGGCTTATGTGTTTGCGCGCACCCTACCAGAACTAGCGCGAGAAGTAATCTTAGTGTCATACCTGATGATCTTAGCAGTCCTACAGACTTTAGCAACCTTCTTTCTTCTCCTTGAAGATTTGCCCCATGATGAATAATAGTAACTCCGCGCGCTTACGTTCCTGAGAGTTACGTGTCATATCATGGGCGCGCTCCAGCATAAGAACTCGTAACCTAGCTGTCTTAGCTGGCGTCATCTTATACTCCAAATCTTCTATCAAGGCGTCAGCTTCCTTGTCTTTTAACTCAGGGTTATGAAGTGTGGCGGCGACTTCCCTTTGTAGCGCGGCCCACAGTGGAGTTACCTGTGTTTCCACGACACTCATGCGGCCTTGTATCCTCCATAGTAACCCGAGGATAGCTAACCCTACTGTGACTAATATACCTAAGAGGTATGGAGTAACCGGAGACGTATCAGCTATAATGAGTGCCGCGAATGCGAATAACCCTCCGACACCTAGTTTAACAAACCTCCAGTTATGCAACACGTAAAATAAATTCATGGATGAAATATCCTATCCCATAAGGATTTTCTCGGAGTTGCGTGATAGTGGTGCATTCTCTGTAAGCCTACCTCCGGTGTA
>Ga0193729_1000962_pt1 | contig 14923 bp, 16 predicted proteins | sample U1c2metaG_FD_143036 | JGI IMG/M metagenome (GOLD analysis project Ga0193729, IMG submission 143036) | Soil microbial communities from a riparian zone of the East river system, Colorado, United States - U1c2 | ecosystem: Environmental > Terrestrial > Soil > Riparian zone | place: USA: East River...
GCGACGGCCAGGCAGCTGACCGCGCCGAGGCCGAGCCCGGCGCGCGCGCCGGCATTCGCCATGACCCAGCCGACGATCGGCCCACCGATCGGCGTGGAGCCCTGAAAGGCGACGAACCACAGCGACATCACGCGACCGCGCATGCTCGGAGCGGCGGCCAGCTGCAGGGTCGAGTTGCCGGTCGACATGAACGAGATGCTCGCGCCGCCCGCGAGCGCGAGCGCGAACAGCTCGATCGGCAGCGTCGGCGCGACGCATGCGAACAGCAGCACGACGCCGAACGCGGCGGCGGCCAGCACGAGCGTCGGCAGGCCCGTCCGTCCCTTCGCGGCGACGACCAGGCCGCCGACGACGGCGCCGACGCCCATCGCGGCGGTCATCAAGCCGAAGCCCGTCGCGCCGACGTGCAGCCCCTGCCTGGCCATCACCGGCAGCGTCACCTGGAACTCGTATGCCATCGCGCCGGCGAGCGCCATCATCAGCAGCGGGACGCCGAGCTGAGGCGTCCGGCGGACATAGCGCAGGCCCTCGCGCAGCTGTCCCGGCTCGCGAGCGCTCGGCGGGCTCGTGGAGATGGCGGCGCGGTCGAGCGTCACGAGCGAGGCGACGACCGCGACGAAGGTCGCTGCGTTGAGGAGGAAGCAGATCCCCTCGCCGACCGTCGCGATCAACAGGCCGGCGAGCGCCGGGCCGATCACGCGCGCGACGTTGACGAGCACCGAGTTGAGGCTGACGGCGTTGCGCAGGCTCTCGGGGCCGACCATCTCGTGCATGAACGACTGCCGCGCGGGGTTCTCGAAGGCGTTGTTGAGCCCCAGCAGCAGGGCCAGCGCTCCGATCTCCCACAGACGCACGGCTCCGGTGACGGTGAGGACGCCGAGCACCAGCGCCTGAACTCCCATCGCGATCTGCAGCACGACCATCAGGCGCCGCTTGTCGACACGGTCGGCGATTACCCCGCCGTACGGGCACAGCAGCAGCACGGGCAGCGTCTGCAGCGCCAGGATCACGCCGAGCGCGGTGGCCGAGCCGGTGAGCGTGAGGACGAGCCACGACTGCGCCGCCATCTGCATCCAGGTCCCGACGAGCGACACCGATTGGCCGGCGATGTAGCGCCGGTAGTTGGGGATCGCGAGGGCCGCGAACGTCACGCGTCCGACGCCGAGCAGGCGCGTCACGGCCGGCGTCCCGGCAGCCGCTCGCCGAGGCGCGTCACGGGCGACGTCCCGGCAGCCGCTCCGCGAGCTCTTCGAGCACCGGCAGCGCGCGCCACAAGGCCTCGCGCTCGTGCTCCTGCAACTCCTCCACGTGCGCGTTCAACGCCTGCGTGCGCTCGCGATGTATCCGCTCGCGGATGCGTCGACCGGCGGCCGTCGCGACCACGAACGCCGCGCGCCGGTCCTCGGGATCGGCCGAGCGCCGGATCAGGCCGGAGTCGGACAGCTGTGCGGTGATCCGCGAGAGCATCGTCGGGTTGAGGCGCTCGATCTCGGCCAGCTCGGAGAGCCCGAGCGGACCGAGGCGGACGATCGTGAACAGCACCGAGGTCTCCGAAGGGGTGAGGCCGGAACCGGCGACCGTCGGGCGCAGGCGCCGCGACAGCTTGCCGATCACCGCACGCAGCCGTGCCGTCGAATCGGCGTCAGCCGAGCCGAGGTCTGGCTTCGGGGCCGTCGTCGATGCGGGAGCCGCCACGGAGAACCTCCTCGGTGCGATTAGTTGCTTGCCAGCAAGCATTATATCACCGCCCGTGTAGCGGACGAAGCGCCACCGGACGAACGGCCGAGGCGAGCGACGAGGGCCCCGGGCGAGTGAGCGCGAGCTAGGCTGAGGCGCATGGCCGGCTGGGAGGATGTGGTTCGGATCGCGCTCGCGCTGCCCGAGACCGACGAGCGGCTCTCGCGCGGGCTGCGCCAGTGGCGCGTGAAGGACAAGCTGTTCGTCTGGGAGCGTCCCCTGCGCCCCAAGGAAATCGACGCGCTTGGGGCCGACGCGCCGGACGGACCGATCCTGGGCGCGCGCGTGGAGCACCTCGTGGCAAAGGAGGCGCTGCGCGCCGACGATCCGCGCGTGTACTTCACCACCCCCCACTTCGACGGCTACGCGGCGATCCTCGTGCGCCTCGAGCGCATCGCCGTCACGGACCTCGAGGAGCTCGTCATCGAGGCGTGGCTCGTTCGAGCGCCGAAGCGGCTGGCCGATGCGTACCTCCGCGAGTCGCCGCCGGCCTGAGCAAGCGTCCAAGACGGGCTCGCGGATGCCGGCCATATGTCCGTCGAGCGCTAGCCGGCAGCAGTTGCGCGCCAGGTACACTTGTGACGACGTCGAAGGGTCGAGCCGGGGTCAGGAGGTTCCGTGAGAAGCGCAATCGCAGCGATCGGGACGGTCGCAGCCGCGTTCTTTGCCGTGAACATGCTCGGGGTTGCAGTCGCGGAAGCCCCGACCGGCACTCCACTGCGCACGATCAGCGTTCAGGGCGTCGCGAACGTGCCGATCGGCCAATCCGACAACGCCGCCGCCGCGACGGCGGTCTACCGTGAAGGCATGGCCGGTGCGGTGGCCGACGGCCAGAGCAAGGCGACGTTCCTCGCCGGCAAGCTGAGTGCGACGCTCGGACCCGTCCAGAGCGTCGTCGAAGACGGCGGGTACATCTCCTGCTCTGGCGGCGGCGAATCTGGGTACGCCGAATACGAAGGCGAGCAGCCGGACTTCGGCTCGGCGCCGCGGCAAGCGGCCGTGGCACCCGCCGCCGCGCAACTGAGCCAACCAGCGCGGGCGACACATGGGGCAAGGACGAAGCGCGCCAAGCGCAAGCATCGGAGGGCGAAAAGAGCCGCAGCGGTCACGTGCAGGCTGACGGCGCAGATTTCGCTGGCCTACGCGATCAACTAGACGGCGGGCGGTAGGCTCGGGCAATGGCGTACCGGCCAAGGCTCATCATCCAGCTGCCACGCGGCGGCGCGGTCGAGCGACAGCTCGGCGCGCAAGCGCCCGACAGCGTCGCCAGTGGCGAGGTCGTCCTCGAGGCCGGCCCGACCGATGCCGAGGGGAACCTCGAGGCCGGCGCGGCGGGCCAGGTGGTGCTGTCCGTCCCCTCCCCCGAAGCGCTCGAGCGCGAGGCCGGCGAGGTCCGTCGAGTGATCGGGTTGGCCGGCAGCGGCGTCGAACCGCTTGTCGTCGTGGTCGAGGCCGCCGAGGAGCTGCGCGAGGAGGAGCTCGCCGCGGTCCTCGACGCGGCGAGCCACACCTCACGCGCGGTGATCCTGCGCGTCGTCCGCGACGGCTGATCGACGCCGGCCGACGGGCTCAGGCCGGGTCTTGCGAGCTGTGCGGGTCGTCCTCGCCGCGCAGGTCGCGGTAGCGGCGGTCGAACAGCTCGAGCACGGCAGTGACGTCCGACGGCCCGTTGACGCTGTGGGTGACCTCGTTGGAATCGGGCATCGAAGCGGCCGGCTCGACATCCCCACGCTCGACGAGCTCGTCGCGCTCGGGACGCGAGAAGCGCAGCTCCACCGTGCCGCTGTCGCGATCCAGAGAGCCGAGCTCGAGCTGCTCGTAGCACACGAGCGCGACGCCGGCCGAAGGACGCTCGATGCGCACGCCGGGCCAGGTGTCGAGCTCGTTGGCGATCTCGTCGACGAGCGTCGCGCTGGACACGGCCGCCCTTACCGCTTGACGATGCTGTGAATATCCATCAGCTCCGGCTCGCCAGGTTCTATCCCCACTTCAGCCAGGACCGGCATCAGACGTTCGCCGAAGGCATCGAGCTGCTCCTGCGAGTCCCAGATCTCGCTGACGCGGAGTTTGCCCTCCGAGCCGAAGCAGACGTGATAGTCCAAGCCGTCGGGTGGCCAGGGACCGTTGCCTTGCAGCCTTCTGACGGACTCGTCGTACTCCCCGGCGGTCAACGACGCGGGCGCGAAGCGGATAAGGATGCTCATTGCGACCTCCTCAGTCGGGTGAGGCCGACTCTAGACCTGTGCACCGAGGTACGTCAACAGCGCTCAATGCAGCGGCTCCATGCGAGGCATCAGCTTTGTCCTCCGAGAGCGCCGAGAGGAACCGCTCGCGAAGCGCGAGGTCGCTTCGCGGTAGCAGCCAGTGGAAGTCCTACGACCCGCGACCATCCGGCATCTGACACCATCCGTCGGCGAAAGCGACGCGACCCAAACGGGAGGAGAGATCCGATGGACGAGACCAGGACACGCGATCACGTCAAGCAGCACGCTGCCGCCGTTGAACGTGGGGAAATGGACGCGGTCGCGGCGGACTTTACGGAGGACCTTCGTCCGCAGCTCCCCAAAATCGCGCAAGTCCTGCCGCTTCCGGTTACGTCGGCCGAGGTGCTCAGCGTTGAGATGGGGGACGCCGAGAGCGTGGCGCTGATTCGCTACTCGGGCGACAGCGGCGAGGTGACGATCCGCTCGCGCTGGCAGGACCAAGCCGGGCGTCCCTTGATCGTCGGCGTCGAGCCCGTGGGCTAGCCACCCAGAGGGGACCGGGCCAGGGGCCTTCATCGAGTCTGCATAAACGTCGCGCAAACGGGGTACCGAGGCTAAGGTGGAGGGGTATCGGGGGAACCGAGGCGGGCTGAGCGCGAGGCTGGCGGTGGCGCGGTCGGCATGCGTGCTGATCGGGCTGTCAGCAGCGGTGCTAGCCAGCGGCGCCGGCGCCTTCGCATGTGGCGGCTTTGAAGCCCCCTGCTCGCAGGAAACCTCACAGCAATTCAGCTCGGGCAGCGTGCAGCGAGAAGACACGCCGAACGACCCCGGCTACGACCAGTCCGAGCCCGACACCCAGCAGCCGCCCGGCAAACGCTCCTCGAACTTCTACGACGAGCGCTTCGACCTCTTCGGCTTCCCCTCGCAGCTGACCACGAGCGCGACGTACACGGTGGGGCCGCATGCCGGCAAACCGATGGTCGCAGGCTTCAACGCGGCCGGCGCGTGGAAGGCCGAGCGGGGCCGCAGCGACGCGGTGGTCGCGATCCTCGACACCGGGATCGACTGGGGCTCGCGCGGCATTCGCGATCAGGTTCACCTCAACACTGCCGAGCTTCCCTATCCCGAGCGCGCCGACGGCTCCTCGTGCGGCGCGTTCGACTGCAACGGCGACGGTGTCGTCAACGTCGAGGACTACGCGCAGGATCCGCGCGTGAGCCTCTCATACGCCGGGCGCACCGGGCCGGCCGGACTCATCACCGGGCAGGATCTGATCCACACCTTCGGCGACTGCCAGCTCGATTCGGGCACCCATCTCGTGGTGCAGGGCGTCTCAGGCCAGCACTTCGACAACGACAACAACGGCTTCGCCAACGACATCGCCGGCTGGAACTTCTTCGACAACAACAACGAACCCGCCGACCTGTCGAGCTACTTCGCCGCCCATCACCACGGGACCGGCCGCGCCCAAGACGCCACGGAAACGGGCAACGACGGCCAGGGCTCGATCGGAGTGTGCCCGCACTGCCAGGTCATGCCGGTGCGCATCTGGGACACGTTCGTCTCAGACGGCAACAGCTTCGCGCTCGGGATCATGTACGGCACCGACAACGGCGCCAAGGTGATCGAGGGAGCGAACGGCAGCATCTATCACTCGGCCTTCGCCGAGGCGGCCTCGCAGTACGCCTACGACCACGGCGTCGTGCAGACGTTCTCGGGCGATGACCTGAACACCGCCAACCACAATTACCCCGCCAACTACGGCCACGCGATGCTGATCCAGGGGACGGTCCCGGACAGCGTCGGCCTCGGCACCGCAAACAAACAGTGGCTTGAAGGCCAGAAACTCTGCGGCTTCAGCGGCCAGCCGACCTGCTTCGGCTCGAACGCTCCGGTAGGCACGTTCTTCCGCGGCGCCAACACGACGCAGTTCGGCGGCAAGAGCTCGATCTCCATGGAGGGGGCGACGGGGTCGGTGAACACCAGCAAGGCCTCAGGAGCCGCCGCCCTTGTGGTGAGCGCCGGGCTCGACCACGGCATCGCGCTGCGCCCCGATGAGACGCGCGAGCTGCTCGAGCAGACGGCCGAGAGGGTGCTGACGGGCAACGGCGCCGGCACCGGGAACCCGGACCCCGGAGCCGATCCGACCCTGCCGGCAGATCAGCAGTGGAGCTCGCACTTCGGCTGGGGCCGTGCCGACGTCGGCGCCGCCATTGGCGCGGTGGCGAGCGGCAACATCCCTCCCGAGGCGGCGATAAGCGCACCCGACTGGTACGCGCCGCTCACCGGCTCGAGCGTCCAGATCACGGGCCTCGCGCGCGCCCGCTTCGCAACCGGCGGGCAGTTGCACTGGAAGCTCATGTGGGGAGCAGGGCAGGCGCCATCGTCGTGGACGACGGTGCGGGAAGGCGACTCGAGCGGAACCGTGACCGACTTCGGATCGATCGACCTCAATGCCGTCAAGACTGCACTGGCTTCCTACGTCGTCCCGCCCGACTCGGGTGGCCCGACCTTCGCGGCCTCCGAGCCCAACCCCTTCCAGCACGAATTCACGGTCCAGCTCGAGGTGAGCGGGCAGGGCATCCCGCTGACGGGCATCGACCGCCGCGTGCTCGACGCGTTCACCGACCCCACGCTCGTCTCCGGCTATCCCAAGCGGCTCGGTTCGGGCGGGGAATCCTCGACCCGCTACGCCGACTTGAACGGCGACAACGTCCAGGAGCTCGTCGTCCCGACCGAGGACGGACTCGTTCACGCCTATGAGCCGAACGGCAGCGAGCTTCGCGGCTGGCCGGTGCACACAGAAACCCAGCAGGCCGCGCTGGGCCACTCGGGCTCGCCAGGGCTCGCCGTCCTCGGGCTGCCCCGCGAGCCCGCGCGCGGGCCCCTGATCGCCGACCTCCAGAACAACGGCCGCTCGGCCGTGATCGTGGCCGCGGGCATCCATCTCTACGCCTGGAGCGCGAACGGAAGGCCAGTGAAAGGCTTCCCTGTGTCATCCAATCTCGCCTTCTGCGGGCCGGCGCGCGAGACCGACAAAAGCCATCCCAAGTGCGGCTTCCTCGCCGCCCCGGCGCTCGCCCACCTCGAAGGCTTCGCCAAGAAGCCCGACATCGTCGAGCCGAGCCTCGATGGCCATCTGTACGCCTGGAAAGCCAACGGCACGCCCGTAAAAGGCTACCCCGTCGCGCTCGTCGATCCGGCAGAAGCGGCAGCGGGCCACGCGATGATCGCCGAGTCGATCAACGACCCGGCGATCGGCGACTTGAACAACTCGGGCCACGACGACGTGGTCGTGGCCAGCAACGAGGTCTACGGCGCCGGAGAAACGGGCGAAGACGTGAGCTTCGCCGGCGTCACCTCCTCTGCCGCCGGCTCGAACGGACGCCTGTACGCGATCGACGGCGCGAGCGGCAAAATCATGCCCGGCTGGCCCGTGGCGATGCCCGGGATCATCCAGGAAGTGCTGCCGCTCGTCGGCCCCGGCCAGGACGCGGCGATCGCCAAGATCGGCGGCGAAACCGTGATCGTGGCGTCGGTCACCGGCGGCGCGCTCGAGGAGCTCAGCACGAGCGGCCAGGTCGTTCGCACGATGCAGCAATCCGGCTCTGGGGCATTCGGACCCGCGTCCGACGCCACTGACAAGAGCGGGGCCCTGAACCTGTTCGAGTTCGCGTCCGTCGGCGACCTGCTCGGAACGGGGACGCCGGATGTCGTCAAGTACGAGCTCTCGCTCAGTGATGCCGCGAACCTGCTGCTCGTCGGTCAGAACTTCCCCTACAACCATCTGATCGCCGCCTACGACGGCACGACCGGCGCGACGCTGTCCTCCTACCCGACCGTGACCGACGACTTCCAGTTCCTGTCGGCCAACAACGTCGCCAAGATCGCCCCGCAGCTGCCCACCAACCAGATCGTGGCCGGCACGGGGCTTGGCCTCTTGCACGCCTACGACGGCGCGAGCGGCCAGGATGTGCCTGGTTTCCCGAAGGTGACTGGGGGCTGGCTGTCGGCGCCGGCGGCGCTCGCCTTCGATGGTCGCATGGCGGGCATGACGCGCGAGGGCTACCTGTTTGAGTGGCAGACCGAAGCGCCTGCCTGCCAGCCCGAGTGGCCCACGTTCCGTCACGACCAGCAGGACAGCGGCAACTACAACCACGACGGCACGCCGCCGAACGGGCCGAGCAATGTGACGCTATCCGCGCTCGGAGGCGGCAACTACCGCCTCGGGTTCACCGCGCCCGGCGACGACGGTCCGTGCGGGACGCCCGCCGCATACCTCACACGGGTCAACGGCAAACCGGTCCAGCTCGGTCTCGGAGCGCCGGTCGCCGGTGGAAGCTCCTTCAGCGCCGAAGTCGCGCTGCCGTCGGGCTCCCGCAAACTGTCGATCCAGGCGCGCGACGACGCCGCCAATCTCGGGCCGCAGGCGACGGTCAAGGTGCCCTGAGCCGCTGCGAGTCGAGGCGACTCTCCGTCGCCGCGTCCGCCACCCCGCCGAAGTACTGCGCGAGGACCTCGCGGAACAGTGGGTCCTCCGGTGCCGCGTGAGCGAACAGCGTCATGGAGGACCGGAGCTTCATGGCGTCCGTCGCGCCGAGGATGTCCTGCGCACTTCGTCCCGCTAGCTCTGTGAGGATTCGCGTCGCTTCGATCAGCCGGGGGCCGAGAACGGGATGCTGGAGATACGCCCTCGCTTCGGCCAACGAGGAGATGGAGTACGTCCTCGACATCGAGCTCTGGCCCAGGCCGGAGACCTGCGGGAATATGAACCACATCCAGTGACTCGCCTTGCGGCCTGCGCGCAACTCGGCGACCGCCCGCTCGTATGTCCCCCCTTCGTCCTGAGCCTGCTCGAAGCGTCTCAGCGAGAAGCGATCGGTCATGTCGAGGGAGTCAGCACGCGCTTCGGCGAAGCGTATCGCCGGGCTCCGGCGCGGCCTGCTGACCGGCCGAGAATCTCCTGCGCCGACCAAGCGGTGCAGTAGGGTCGGCCGATCCGACGCTACGCATCGCTAGCCGCGCTGATCGCCGTGTTCGCATCAGCCGGCGCGTGCGGGCTGCCGTCGACTTCGGCCGCCGCCCCGGCAGTGCGCATCGCCGTGATGGGGCCGATGTCCGGGGAAGAAGCCTCGACCGGCCTCGACATGCTGCGAGGCGCGCAGCTTGCGGCGGCCCGGCTGAACGACGGCGGAGGCGTCCTCGGGCGTCGCGTGGTGCTGGTGCGCGGCGACGACCGGGCCGACCCGGCGACTGGCGCAAAGCTCGCACGGCGGCTCCTGCGAAGCCGAGTGAGCGCGGTCGTCGGGCCGTTCAACTCCTCGGTGGGACTGCGAGCGCTGCCGCTCTATCGCGCCGCCGGCCTGCCGATCGTGCGCCTCACCTCGGCCACCGCGACCGAGGGCTTCGGCGTCACCGCGCAACCGATGGTCACGCAGATCGCGCCCGTGGAGGAGGCCGAGCTGACCGGTGTCCTGCACGCACGGAGCGTCGCCGTGCTGTACGACCCATCGACCTACACGGCCGCGATCGCGGCCCAACTGGCAGGAGCGCTGCAAGGCGCAGGAGTCAGCGTGCCGGTCGACGCCGTGCTGGATCCGCAAGCGAGCACGGCGCAGGTCGATCAGGCCATGCAGGCTGTGGCCGCGGCGCGGCCCGACGTCACCTACCTGGCCATGTATGGCCCGCAGGCCGGCGCGATCGCCACGCGCCTGGCTGCCACACCGGGGGCGTACGGGCGCTGTTTCGTGGACCTCGCAGCGCAGGGACCAAGCTTCGTGAGCGCCGCGGGCACGGCGGCGGCACGCTGCCTGAACAGCGGTGTTCCGAGCGCCGCGCAGCTGCCCGGCGGCAAGCGTTACGCGGCCGCCTACCGGGCGCGCTTTCACCTCAGTCCCGGCACGTGGGGAGCGTTCGCCTACGACTCTCTCGACATGCTCGCCGCCGCGGTCGGGCGCACCCACCGATGGTCGGGCGCCAAGCTGCTGGGCGCGTTGTCGCACACGCGCGGCTTTCGCGGTGTGACCGGAACGACGACGATCCTGCCGGCGAGCGGCAATCGTGTGAAGCCGCCGGTGGTGATCCTCGACATCGACGCGCACGGGCAGTACGCGGTCGACTCGGCTTGGGCCACCTTCGCCGGCTACCGCTAGGCATGGTGGCCGAGGCAGCGTAATGCGCAAGCTGATCTACTCGATGAGCGTGTCGCTGGACGGCTTCATCGCGGGCGGCGACGGGGAGATCGACTGGTCGGCGCCCGACGAGGAACTGCATCGCTTCCACAACGAGCGGGTGCGCGAGATCGGCGCGCACCTGTGCGGACGGCGACTCTACGAGACGATGGTCTACTGGGAGACGGCTGAGGAGAACCCGTCGGCATCCGATTACGAGCTCGAGTTCGCCCGCATCTGGAAGGGACTGCCGAAGATCGTCTTCTCGAAGACCCTCCAGAAGGTCGAGGGCGATGCACGGCTGGTCCGCGACGGGCTCGCAGATGAGGTCGCCAAGCTGAAGGAACAACCCGGCAAGGACCTGGCCGTCGGCGGCGCCGGCCTGGCCTCCAGCTGCATCGAGCTGGGCCTGATCGACGAGTACCGGCTGTTCGTCAGCCCGGTCGTGCTGGGTGGCGGCAGGCCTTACTTCCCGGCCCTCGAGGAGCGGATCGACCTCAAGCTGGTCGAGACGCGAACGTTCGGCTCTCGCGTCGTCTACGTTCGCTACCGGCGTGTGTAGGGCGCCAGGCAAACGCGGCGCCGCCTCGCAACGGCACAATGCAAGCCGTGACCGAGTACGCCAAGCCATTGCGCGAGCAGGACGTCGCGGCCGACCCCCTCAAGCAGTTCGCGCTCTGGTATCGCGACGCCGACTCGGCCGGGATGCGGCTGCCGGAGGCCGCGGCGCTCGCGACGGCGTCGGCCGACGGCGCCCCGTCGCTGCGAATGGTGCTCGTCAAGGGCTTTGACGAGCGCGGCTTTGTGTTCTTCTCGAACTACGCGAGCATGAAGGGCAGGGAGCTGGCCGGCAACCCGCGTGCGGCGCTGCTCTTCTACTGGGATCCACTCGGTAGGCAGGTGAGGATCACCGGGCCGGTCGAGCGCACGAGCGCCGTCGAGTCGGAGCGCTACGTGCGCAGCCGGCCGCGTGAGAGCCAGCTCAGCGCGCTCGCGTCGCCGCAGAGCGAGCCGCTCGACAGTCGCTCGGCGCTCGAGCAGCGTGTGACGGATTTGAAGCGGCGGTTCGGCGACGACGAGTTGCCGCTACCCACGAACTGGGGCGGATTTCGTCTTGCCATGGAGACCGCCGAGTTCTGGCAGCAGCGCGATGACCGCCTGCACGATCGCCTGCGGTACCGTCGCGGCGATGACACCGATTGGGTGCTCGAGCGCTTGGCGCCGTAGTCAGCTCGGCGGGTAGGCTCACCTGTGATGGCAGGCGCTGAGACCTTCCGCGGCTCGGCCGATGCATATCACCGTCTCGTGGGTCGCTACAGCCCGCAACTCGCGTCGGCGCTGATCGGCTTCGCGGGCGTCGAGCCGGGGATGCGCGCCCTCGACGTCGGCTGCGGTCCGGGGGCGCTGACCGCTGCGCTCGCGGACCGGCTCGGGAGGGGGAGCGTCGGTGCCGTAGACCCATCGGAGCCGTTCGTCGAAGCGTGCCGCGCGCGACTGCCAGGCGTCGACGTGGTGGTGGCGGGTGCCGAGGCGCTGCCGTTCGCCGACGGCACGTTCGACGCCGTCCTCTCGCAGCTCGCCTTGAACTTCATGCGCGACGCCCGGATAGGCGTGCGCGAGCTGGCGCGCGTAACTCGCCCGGGCGGGGTCGTCGCGTCGTGCGTCTGGGACTACGCGGGCGAGATGACGCTCTTGCGCGCGTTCTGGGACGCGGCGCGCGAGGTCGATCCGCAGCGCGCCGCCGCAGCGGACGAGGGCGTCGTGATGCGCTGGTGCACGCAAGATGAGCTGGCTGGGCTGTGGCGAGACGCCGGGCTGCGCGATGTGCGATGCGGCCCGCTGGTGGTGAGCGCGACCTATACCGACTTCGAGGATCTCTGGTCGCCCTTCCCCACGGGCGTCGCCCCGACCGGAGCGTTCTGCAAGTCCCTCGACGAGGACCGCAGGGCCGCGCTGCACGACGCATACCGCCGTCACCTGGGAGTCGACGATGGCCCGTTCGAGTTGGGCGCCCGCGCCTGGGCGGTGGCCGGCGAGCGCCCCGGCTAGAGTGCTCGCGAGCGGCGCGAGGTCACACGCGGTCCCGAGCCGCCTACCGGTAAATCCGACGCAGGAGGTGTCCGAGCGATGGCCAATCCGATACCGGAGGACTACCCGCGAGTCATGCCCTATCTCATCGTCGACGGCGGTGGTGCCGCGATCGAGTTCTACAGCTCGGTGCTCGGCGCCCACGAGCGCATGCGCATGGCAGGGCCCGACGGCAAGATCGGCCACGCCGAGCTCGACATCGGCGACTCCGTGATCATGCTCGCCGACGAGCACCTGGAGATGGACATTCGCGGACCGCGAACTGTCGGTGGCACCCCGGTGATCGTCCACGTGTACGTCGAGGACTCCGACAGCGTCTTTGAGCGAGCGATCCAGGCGGGGGCGAAGTCACTGCGCCCCGTTGAGGACAAGTTCTACGGCGACCGCTCAGGCCAGTTCGAAGATCCTTTCGGACACCGCTGGGACGTCGCCACGCACGTTGAGGACGTTCCGCCTGAGGAGATGTCCAAACGCGCGGCGGCGATGGCGGGCGGCTGACCGACGAGGCGGTTGAGGCTTTCATCCTCCCGTCATGAACCCATCCCTAGCTTCGGTCGTGCTCATGACCCCAAAAACCAAGGAGCACTGACCATGCGCAAGCGATTGAAGACGACTATGGGCGCTGCGGCGGCGCTAGCCGCCCTGGCCCTCGGCGGCTCGGCCATCGCGTCGGCCACGCAGAGCACACAGAGCAACGGCACGAAGCATGCTGTGAAGCAGGCCGTTACGAAGTCCCCGGAGACCGCCGGCGGGCCGGACACGGACAGCGTCCAGTCGGGCGACCAGAGCGCCCCGGACACCGGTAGCGCCAAGGCGTCGTCCGCCTCGACGTCCGAGACCCCGGGGACCGAGAGCTCCTCTGAGACCTCGTCCGAGAGCTCGGAGGGCTCGTCGGCAAGCGACGGCCCCGGTGGACACGAAGACCCCGAAGGAAACGCGGACTACCAGAGCGAGGCCCAGGAATAGCCGGCGTTGGGCGCTGCTGTTCATGACGAGCAACCGGGACGGGCCGCGCGTGCGGTCCGTCCCGGGGCCTTTCAGGCTGTGTTGAGGTCTCCCTGACACGCTTGAAGCATGCGCGTTCTGATCGTGGAGGACCAGGCCAAGTTGGCTGATCTGCTGCGCAGCAAATTTCAAAAGCACGGTCTGGTGGTGGACGTGACCGACCGCGGAGAGGACGCCCTGTGGATGGCCGGCAGCACACGATTCGACGTCCTCATCCTCGATCTGATGCTGCCGGGCATCGATGGTTTTGAGACATGTCGCCGCCTGCGCGCAGACGGGGTCCGCTTCCCGATCCTGCTGCTCACCGCGCGCGATGGGATCGGCGACCGCGTGACGGGACTCAACGAGGGCGCCGACGACTACCTGATCAAGCCGTTCTCCTTCGAGGAGCTTCTCGCCCGGGTACGCGCGCTCGCCCGTCGTCCACCAACCCAGCGTCCCACGGTCCTGCAGGTTGGCGACCTGCGCCTGGACTGCCTCGGCATGAGGGTCTGGCGCGGACGGTCCGAGCTCTCGTTGTCGGCAAAGGAGCTGCTGCTCTTGGAGGCGCTCATGACTCGGCCAGGACAGGTTCTCTCGCGAATCGAGCTGCTGGAGTGCGCATGGGATCAGGCCTACGAGAATCGCTCGAATGTCATCGACTCCTACATCCGGCGCCTGCGCGAGAAGATCGACCGGCCATTCGGACGGCGGACCATCGAGACCGTTCGCGGCGGCGGATATCGCCTGACAGCGTGATGCGAGTCCCCAGACCTCGTCGCCCCTCGCTGCGCTTCAAGCTCACGCTTGCGTTCGCACTAGCGATGGCTCTGCTGCTGGCGGGACTCGGCACGTTCATCTACGCCAGCTTCGAGAAGAGCCTTGACCAGTCCATGAACCAGGGCTTGCGTTCGCGCGCGAGCGACGTGCGTGCTCTTGTCAACCAAGCCGACACGGGACTCGCGGACGCCGGCGGTGCACGTCTCAGCCGTACCGGCACGGGGTTCGCTCAGGTACTGACGCCGAAGGGAAGCGTCCTCGACCAGACACCGGGGGTGCCGCGCAGGACGGTCCTCGGCGCTCGCCAGATCGCCGCCGCAAGCCACCGACCGATCCTCCTCACAACCGGAATTCGCGGCGTGGCGGGCCCCGTGCGCGTGCTTGCCACGCCAGTGCACGCTCAGGACCGTCCGCTCCTGGTCGTCGTCGCGGCTTCGCTTCGGAACCGTGCGTCCGCGCTGAAGGAACTGCGGGCCCTGATGCTGCTCGGCGGACCTGTCGCGCTCGCATTGGCGTCGTTGCTCGGATACGGCGTCTCCGCCCTTTCGCTTCGCAGCGTCGAGGCCATGCGCCGTCAGGCGAAACAGCTCTCGGTCGCCGATCCCGGCAGGCGGCTTGCGGTGCCGGCCGCACGCGACGAGATGCAGCGCCTTGCGCTCACGCTCAACGAGATGCTCGATCGCAACTACGCAGCGTTCGCCAAGGAGCGGCGATTCGTCGCCGACGCCAGCCACGAGCTACGCTCGCCGCTGGCGATCCTGAAGATGGAGTTGGAGGAGGCGCTCAGCGGGCATAAATCCGAGCGCGAGCTTCGCTCGGCGCTCGCCTCGGCCGACTCTGAGACCGATCGGATCTCCCACCTGGCCCGTGACCTGCTCACGCTCGCCCAGGCCGAGGAGGGCAGGCTCGGGGTAGAGCCGGCCGCCCTACGGGTTGCGGTACTGCTAGAGCGTGTCCGAC
>Ga0193729_1000963_pt1 | contig 14917 bp, 15 predicted proteins | sample U1c2metaG_FD_143036 | JGI IMG/M metagenome (GOLD analysis project Ga0193729, IMG submission 143036) | Soil microbial communities from a riparian zone of the East river system, Colorado, United States - U1c2 | ecosystem: Environmental > Terrestrial > Soil > Riparian zone | place: USA: East River...
CGTATTACCTCGGGCCCGACGGCGACCAGAGCGCGTACTTCGCTCTGGCTGAAGCGCTGCAAAAAAAAGATCGTGAAGGTGTGGCGCACTGGGTTATGCGCAAGCAGCCTTACGTAGGCGCGCTGAGAGCGGAAGACGATCACTTGATGCTGTTCACCCTCCGGAACGCGGAGGAGGTGCTTTCGGCAAAGGACCTGCCGCGACCTTCGGGACGCGCGCCTGACAAAAAAGAATTGGCAATGGCTGCCCAGTTGGTGGAGCTGCTGAAAGGCGAATTCGATCCGAAGGAATTCAAGGATGAATACCGCGAACGAGTAATGGAATTCGTCGAGAAGAAAGCCAAAGGGCACAAGCCCAGACTGCATCTGGTAAAGGCGAAGAGGAAAACAACATCGCTTGATAAAGTTCTGTCAAAGAGTATTGAGGCCTTGAAGAAGCAGAAGAAAGCAGCGTGACGTAGTCGATGGCACGGAAGAAAGCAACACGAAAGAAGACGTCGGACGAGAGCGCTAATCAAAGATCGGCGCGCCCTTTCTGGTCGGGCACGCTAACGTTTGGCCTGGTAAGCGTGCCTGTCGATCTTTACCCCGGTAATCGCACCAACCGCGCGCCGCTGCGGATGTTGAGTCCTGAGGGTGAGCCACTGGCGCGCCGCTACTATTCGGAAAAGTCCGGGGACGATCTGCAAGATGATGACATGGTGCGCGGGTTTGAACTTGAAAAGGACCGTTATGTGATTATCACCGACGACGAACTCGAGCGTCTTGCGCCCGAGCAAAGTCGCGATATCGATCTCCGCCGATTTGCACCGCTCGAAGAGATCTCGCCGCTTTATTTCGATCGATCCTACTTTCTCGTTCCCAGCGAAGGATCTGAAAAAGCGTATCGCCTGCTCGCGCAGACGATGGAAAAGCAGAAACTCGCCGGCCTGGCGACATTCGTTATGCGCGGCAAAGAGTATCTGGTAGCAATCTTCCCCGAGGACGGAATTCTGCGGGCTGAGACAATGCGCTTTGTTGATGAGATTCGGTCGCCGAAGGAGATCGGTCTGCCCGAAAAAAAGAAAGTCTCTGCCGCGACCGTTAAGAAATTCGAGAAGTTAATCATGACGCATTCCGCCACGCGCTTCCCGCTTAAGGATCTCAAAGACGAGCAGACTGCGAAACTTCTCAAGCTGGTGGAGAAGAAGCGAAAGCAACGCAAGGACATTGTTGAAGTTGAAGTGCCCGAGCGCGAAGAAGGAAAGGTCGTCGATTTAATGGAAGCCTTGAAGAAGAGTCTCGCCGGCAACCGCAAAGCGGCATGAACGCGGGGGCGCCTTGCGCATAACCGTAATCCTTTCGACCAAAAATCTTGACAACAACCTGAGGCGTCGCTAGATTTCGTGCGCGTGGCGGGTTGGCCTGCCAAATACACTTGACGAGGTATTAGCCTCGCAAAGGAGAAAAATGATGCGCTCCTCCTCCTTACGCGTTTACTTTTCTTTTCTACTCGCTGGTTTCGTTACCGCATTGACGGCTTGCGTTGGCCCGGCAGGCCCGCCAGGACCAGCCGGCCCTCCGGGATCTTCGAGCGGCGGTGGCCCACCCTACGAGTGGGTTTGCACGCCAATTAGCATCCCTAAATCCGGTGGTAACTCGGCGATTGATCTGTCCATCTTCAATGGCAGCGCTAACGCCGCGAACATAGCTGTGCACATTCTTAACGAAGCTGGAACGAATCTCGCGGGTCACAATATTCCCGGCACGAATCCCGTTGCCCAGTACCCCGGCCAGACGGGCAACAATACAGTTACGCTTGCCGCAAAGAACACGCTCCACGTCGAGTTCCAGGTGGCGCAGGCTCAAATTGATCCGCCGAACATTGGTACTTCGGTCCATGTTACTTCCGATAAACCGATTGCGGTTGGCATAAACGTCCAATGGGGCGGTGAATTTCCGGGGCCATGTACGCTGTTACCTAAGTAGCGAAGCGGTCGCGATGACTATTAAGGCCCTGCCTTTCGCGGGGCCTTTCCACTTAAGCACGAGAATCACAACAAAACCCTTGACGCGCTTTTCACGCGGGTGCTAGGTTCGAATTGGCGGAACGCCAAAATAAAGAGCCCAAGGAACGAAGGAAGAGAAGTTGATAGCTGGAAGAAAGTTGTTGTTGGCTGATGACTCGGCCGCGGTCCAAAAAGTCATTGAGTTGACTTTCGCGGATGAGGGAATGGAAGTAGTGTCGGTCGGCGACGGCCTGTTGGCGCTGGCAGAACTCGAACATGTTACGCCGGATGTCATCCTCGCCGATGCATTTATGCCGGGTCTGAACGGTTACGAGCTTTGCCGATCGATTAAGGACGACAAACGCTTCGCGCAAATTCCGGTGATGTTGCTGGTCAGCTCGTTTGCCCCGCTTGACGAAGCTGCGGCGCGCCGCGCGGGTGCCGACGACATAATGACCAAGCCTTTCCAGTCGATCCGTCAACTCGTGAATCGGGTTGGGTCTTTACTAGCTGCGAACAAGGATAACGTTCAGCCGCCCCCCGACACTTCCACTTTGGATTTGGCTGGACCCCCAACGCCTTCGGTTGTTATTCCGGAAGAGCCGGACAATCAATCGAATGTGACCGTCCTGGTTGAGGCGGCCCAACTCGAAACCGATCAGTCGCATGAAGCGTCCGGCAGCGCGTGCGCGCCGGATATTGAATTTCAGACCGCCGACACTGCCAGACTCGAGCGAGTGTTTGATGAGCCTGAACCGGACGTATCAGCTGAGGCACGGCAGGTCGAAGATACGATCGAACTCGAGCCAGTCTTGATCGATGCCGAAATTAGTGCCACACCGATCGACGCCACACAGGTTGCTCCAACCGCTGCCGAGAGTTATGAGAGTCCCATGACCCAAATACACAACCAGCCGCGCGCGAACTTTAATGGCGCCCTGCTTGATCTTGATGAGAGCGATTTCAGCGCTGCATCGATCACCGATGATGTAGTTCTGGATCTGGATTTTGAAGAGTCCACCCCAGGCCCGGTCGCAGCCGGATCCCCGCAGACGACGGCGATTGAAGATGCGCTTCCGGCCCCGATACAACCAGACGACACATCTGTAGCGGCCCATGAAGTAATGAGCGCGACCGAAATACCTGAGCCCGCAAGCGCCATCCATGAAGTTGTAAACGCCACGATGCATCAAGACCAGGCGTCAGCGCCGTCCACAGCCGAGTCCCTGTCGGCACAACAAATCGATGCGATCGCTCGCCGGGTGATGGACCAGATGTCCGACAAGGTTGTGCGCGAAATCGCGTGGGAAGTCGTGCCGGAGTTGTCAGAGTTACTAATCAAGAAGAAACTGGCAGAGCAGAAGTAGTCATATCGCAAGCTGGGGTTTAGAGGCGGGTTACGGCCCGCCTTTTGTTTTGACTGTGGCTGTCTTCCCGCTGAGATCGGGCTATAATTTGTTGGTGCGATTCGAATGGGACGCGCGAAAAGCGTCGACAAATCTCAGGCGTCACAGGATAAGTTTCGATGAAGCTACGACGGTCTTCCGAGATCCATTGGCCGTAATCTTTGACGATGAGGACCACTCTGCAAAGGAGAGACGGGAAATCATCATTGGTCATTCTCTGACTAATCGTCTACTTTTGGTTTGCTTCATTGAGAGAGAAACGGAGTGCGTTCGTATTTTCAGCGCGCGGCAACTCACGAAAGGAGAGCGAAAAGAGTATGAACAAAGGCAAAGGTTCTAAGAAACAGACGAACGGCGGAATGAAGCGCGAATACAAATTAGATTATTCAAAGTCACGTCCAAATCGATTCGCCTCCGCGGCGACGAATGGGCCGTTGGTTGTGATCGTCGATCCCGACGTGGCGGAGGTTTTTAAGTCATCCCAGTCAGTAAATCGAGCGCTTCGTGCGCTCATTGTCGCTTTACCGAAGCCAGGTCAAACTAAACGAATCAATCGACAATAATGATCGAAATCCCCAAAACTTACGATCCGAAAGAAGCCGAGCGAGATCATTACGCGCGCTGGGAAGAGCGCGGCTATTTCGCGCCTGAAATCAACCAGGACAAAAACGCGCCAGTCTTCACGATCGTGATTCCACCGCCGAACGTTACCGGCTCGCTGCATCTGGGCCACGCGTTGCAGCACACGATGATGGACGTGCTCACCCGTCACAAACGCACGTTGGGATTTCGCACGTTGTGGCTGCCGGGCATGGATCACGCGGGCATCTCGACGCAACTAATGGTGACCCGCCAACTTAAGAAGGAAGGATTGTCCCGACACGATCTGGGACGCGAGAAATTCGTCGAAAGAGTCTGGCAGTGGAAACAGGAGTACGGCGGACAAATTCTTAACCAGATAAGGCGCGAAGGCGCTTCAGTCGATTGGTCGCGATTTGCCTTTACCATGGACGAAGATCTTTCGCGCGCGGTGCGCGAGTCGTTCGTCCGGCTGTACGAAGACGGAATGATCTATCGCGGCAACCGGATCGTTAACTGGTGCCCAAACGATCAGACTGTGCTTTCGGATTTGGAAGTCCTGCGCGAGCCGCAGAAGGGCAAGCTTTACTACATTCGCTATCGTTTCAAGGAAGGCGACGGAGAAATCACCGTGGCGACCACGCGCCCTGAGACGATGCTGGGGGATACGGCAGTCGCGGTTAATCCAAACGACGAGCGCTATCAAAATCTCGTCGGAAAAACATTAATCCTACCGATTGTTAATCGAGAGATTCCAATTGTCGCTGATGACTTTGTCGAGTCAGAGTTTGGCACTGGCGCAGTGAAAGTCACGCCGGCTCACGATCCAAACGACTATGAAATGGGTCAGCGGCACAACCTGGAACAGGTCCAGGTGATCGATCAATTCGCGAAGATGACTGAAGCTGCCGGCGCCGATTTCGCCGGGCTTGATCGCTACAAAGCCCGCGAGCTGGTGCTTGAGAAGTTGGAAGCACTCGGCCTGCTGCAGCAAGTTGTTGATTACGAAAACGCGATTTCCAAATGCGAGCGCTGCAAGACAGTGCTCGAACCTTTGATCTCAACCCAATGGTTCTGTCGCATGGGCGAGTTGCGGGATTTGGCTCTGGCTAAGCTGCGAGACGATCGTAAACCGAAGTTCGTACCCGATGTCCCTTACGAAAAAGTTTATTCCGACTGGCTCGAGAATCTGCGCGATTGGACCATCTCGCGACAGCTCTGGTGGGGCCATCAGATTCCTGCCTGGTACACAAAAGACGGCGAATTGATCGTCGCGCGTTCGCGCGCAGAAGCCGAAAAGAAAGCGGGCACGAACGAGCTGACCCAGGACGAAGACGTGCTCGACACATGGTTTTCGTCTGCGCTGTGGCCGTTTTCGACTTTGGGATGGCCCGACGAAACCGAAGACCTGAAGACTTTCTATCCGACGTCGGTTTTGATCACCGCCCGCGACATTATCTTTCTCTGGGTGTCGCGCATGGTGATGACGGGTCTCAAATTTATCGGCAAGGAACCATTCGCTGATGTCTACGTGACCGGCACGGTGCTGGACAAGCACGGCCAGCGCATGTCCAAGACTAAGCTCAACGGCGTCGATCCTTTGGAAGTTTTCGATAAGTACGGCGTGGATGCCACCCGTTTGATGCTGGCCTCAATCGGCTCAACCGACACGCGCTGGAACGAAAAGCAGGTCGAGTCATATCGCAATTTTGCGAACAAGATTTGGAACGCTTCGCGCTTCTGTTTGATAAATGCTGAAGGCGCAGAGTCAATTGCCGATCCTTTCGGTGGCGATCGAAATGATCTTCCGCTGCACGATCGATGGATATTGACTCGCCTGAATAAAACTGCGCGCGACGTGAACGCCCAACTCGAGGAATACGACTTTCACGCAGCCGTGCAGACGCTCTATCACTTTTTCTGGGACGACTTTTGTGATTGGTACATTGAGCTTTCGAAGGCCACCGTTACCGCCGAGAATGATTCAGCGGAAAGAAGCACGGCCCGCGCGCGAATGATTTCAATTCTCGAACAGTCACTGCGTCTCCTGCATCCATTCATGCCTTATCTAACCGAGGAGCTTTGGCAGAAGTTGCCGGTCAATCATTCAGCTCTGCTGCATCAGGCCTACGCAGGTGCGGAACCAACGGTGATGCTCGCCGCTTTTCCACAGGCTGACGCGGCATTGATCGACGAACGCGCCGAGTCAGAAATGCAGGCAGTAATCGATCTGATTTCGCGTGTGCGTAACATTCGGGCCGAAATTAATATCAAACCGGGCGATCGAATTCAGTTGATGATTGCCGCCAAAACAGAAATGCAGTCGGTGTTTGCTTCAAGCGCCGATCAAATTGCGCGGCTCACTCGCGCGGCAGACGTTTCGATTGACGGGACCGTGCAAATGCCGAAAGCTGCAGCGCGCGCGGTGCTCTCAGGCGGAGCAGAAGTCGCAGTGCCGCTCGAAGGATTGATCGATTTTGCGCAGGAGCGTGCGCGACTGTCGAAAGAGAAAGAAAAGCTGCAAAAAGAGGCTGAGAAGCTCGCGGCTCAGTTGGGCAATTCTGATTTTGTGAATCGAGCGCCGGCCGAAAAGGTTGCTGAATTACGGGCGCGGGTCGCCGATATTGATCAGCGAACCACAGCTCTCGATCAGATGTTGGAGGCGCTATCGTGAACTGGCTTGACGAAGGCGCGCTCTATTCGAGCATCGGACTTTTTCTGCGTGAGGATCTCGGTCGCGGCGACATCACTACGCAAAGTGTCCTGACGCGCAACACCCGCGCGAAGGGGCGGTTCGTCGCGGCGGAGCAAATGGTGGTTGCCGGGCTGGAGGCAGCCGAGGAAGTTTTTGCCACGCTCGATCCGCAACAGCAGTTGGAAGCGTTCACGGCTGATGGTGAAGAAGTCGAAGCCGGCAAAGTCATTGCGCGCACGAGTGGATTTGCGGATGTCCTGTTGGCTGGCGAGCAGGTGGCGCTTAATCTGCTTCAACATCTTTCAGGCGTCGCGACGATCACGCGGCAGTACGTTCGTGCGGTCGAAGGTACCGACGCGAAGATTGCCGATACTCGCAGGATGACGCCGGGTCTGCGCATGCTTGAGAAGTACGCAGTACTGCTCGGCGGTGGCGTGAACAGTCGCTACGGTTTGGACGACGGCGTTTGCATTAAATCAAATCATGCGGCGGTTGCCGGCGGCCTGGCCGCTGCGGTCAAGAGCGCCACGGAAAAAATCGGTCACTCGCATCGTATTGCGGCGGAAGTCTCAACCAGAGCGGAGATTAAGGAGGCAATTGACGCCGGGGCGACTGTCTTGATCTTCCGAGATGTGGACGCGAATGAGATCAAGGATCGGATCGACCTGGCGCGCCAGCTCTCGGCTTCGCTGACGGTTGAGGTTGCAGGTGACATTACTTTGGACAACGTTCGCAAGTATGCAGAATCCGGCGCAGACTTGATCCGCGTGGCGGCGCTGACTCAATCGGTGCGGGCAATGTCGATTAGTTTTCAGTTGCAGATGGGTTAGAGTCCGATTAAAGAACTATTCAAACAGGAACTGAGCGTTCAGTGGAACGTTGAATCTTAAGAGACGGCTTTTTCGATGACCCGGCAAAGCATCCTGTTTTCGAAAGCGAGCATCCCTCAATTTGTTGGGTGAGGTGAGCAAATGAGAGACAATTCGGTTCGCAAGTTGGTGATTACGGTCTTCGCGATTCTTCTGATCGGCGGTCTTTTGGTTGATTCCGCCGCTCAGAAACGCCGGCGCACGAGGCGTCGATCTTCCGCTCCGCGAATTACGAATCCTGAAATCTATCAACCATCGCCGGGCGACAATTCGAATTCAAATAGTTCTGAAACAAGTACTACAAGTGGAAATTCCAATTCGAATTCGTCGCAGACTGAAGATCCGGACTCGATGAAGCGGACGATTCGCACACTGTCGAATCAAGTCGACAGACTTACCGACAAGCTCAATGACATGCAGGCATCGCAACAGTCGATGGTCGATCTCGAACGGCTGTCGCGGTCTGAGCAGCGGTCGGCCCAATTGCGGACCGAGTTGAGCGGCGTCCAGTCAAAGAAATCGGAACTCGCGGCCCATCTCGAGGACATCGAATTCGCGCTGAAGCCGGAGAACATCGAACGCGCCGCGACAGGTATTGGTACGACGCGGCCTGAAGAGGTGCGCGAGCAACGCCGGAAGCAACTGGAAAGCGATCGAACGCGAACGCAACAGCAGTTAGATCAATTGAACGCCAGCGAAGCTCGCCTGCAGCAGGCAATCGCGACTTCCGATGCCGACGTTGATCGTTTACAGAAGAAGCTTGACGCGGCTGATCGGGCGGCGATCGAAAACGCCAAGACAAACTCTCAGTCCGGGGCGTCGCAAGTTACTGCGAGTCCAACGCCAACGCCGTAATCGGAGCGCACGCATTATGCGTCCGGTTTACGCATGTTTGCCGGTCGCCATGCAGGCAAGATGCCTGCGAACCGCCGACAGGGATGTCGGCGCTCCCAGGGAAATCATGGGAACTATTGCTCAGAACGATCTCTATAACCTAATCGGCGACGCAAATGCGCGCGGCGAACGGGTGGTCGTCGCCACGGTCGCAGATACGCGCGGCTCAACTCCGCAGCGTCGTGGCGCCAAAATGCTTTTCTTCGAGAATGGCGAAACCGCAGGCACCGTCGGCGGCGGCTGTGTCGAAGCTGAAGTCTGGGCCGAAGCGCGCGAGACGATGCGCAACGGCCTCCCGGCTTTGCATCACTTTGCATTGACGGCGGACGAAGCGAGCGAAGAGGGCATGGTGTGCGGCGGCACGATGGATATCTTCATTGACATCTGGAAATAGCGTTCAACAAGACTGGAGCGCAACCGTCCCGGTTGCTGCTTTTGAGCGGGATGCAAGCGAGGATGCTTGCGCTCCAGTCGCTCGCAAAGCGCGGAACTTGCTATGGACCATTCTCTCGTCGACAGCTACAAATCTCAGCACCAGCACCCACTGAACAAACTATGTCACATGATCGGGGTTCCCCTGATCACGATCTCGTGGCCTTTGTTTTTCTTCAGGTGGCGTTGGGCGCTCGCGCTATTCGTGGTCGGTTGGATCTTGCAGTTTGTGGGACATGCCATCGAAGGCAATCGTCCGGCCTTCATTCAAAATCCCGTATATTTCTTTGTTGCTCCGTTGTGGCTCGTGCAACGGCTCGCGCGAGCTGTTGGCCTTCTGCATTCTTCTCCTTCAAAATAGCGCCTTCGTAAGCGGAAGCTGCGAGTCCGCAAATGCGTGGGCTGATCTATGGCTGTCGATAAAACCAAAACAAGTAACCGCGTTAGCGATCACATTCGCATTGTTTTGGCGGAAGGCTCGACTGCCGTACTTGTCACTGTGATTGAGTCATGCGATTTGAAGACGGGTGCGAAACTACTCGCCAAATCAAGCGGTGAGACAACCGGCGACCTGGGTGATCCGAAGTTGAATGACGCCGCCGTTCTCGAAGCTTCAAGGTTCTTGCTGCGGAAGGAGGATGCCAGATCGTCCCGAGTCGATGAATTCGCTGGGGATCTCGCATCGCTTGCGGATTCGACTGTTTTGTTCGAACGAGTCGAAAAAGAACCGCGCCTGGTTGTCGCCGGCGCGGGTCATGTCGGCGCGTCGCTGGCGGGTCTGGCTTCACTGGTTGGTTATCGAGTGACCTTAATTGACGATCGCGCAGAGTTCGTCGCGAGAGAATTGTTCGCTTCGCCATCGGAGCGCGACGTTAACTTAGTGGCCGCCGAGAGTTGGTTCGAAGCGTTGCGAGACGCAATCGGAAATGGGCGGGCCGTCTCAGTCGCGATCGTTACGCGCGGCCACAAACAGGATGAAGATTGCTTGCGAGCATCGCTCTCAGCTAATCCGGATTACATTGGGATGATCGGCAGCAAGCGGCGAACAAATATCGTACTGGATAAATTGCGCGAAGAAGGTTTCGATCAGGAGCAGCTCAAGAAAGTTCGCGCGCCGATTGGACTGGACATCGGTGCGGTCTCTCCGGAAGAAGTGGCGCTCGCCATTCTGGCCGAGATTGTTGCGGAACGGCGTGGGGGAACGGGAGGCTCGCTTTCAGTTTGGCGACGCGCCTAGTCTTGCAAAAATCTTTACATTGTTGGAGTTGTTACTAAGGAATATAATCAACACCCAGGACCGCTTATGAAAGTTTTTATTAGTCACTCAAGTAAGGATGAAGCTTTGGCTTCCCAAATCACAGGCTCTCTGGAAGCCGCCGGCTTCGATGTCTGGTTCGACAAGTACGAGGTGCTGCCTGGAGATAATTGGGCAGCTAAAGTCGCTCAAGGTCTTCGAGAATCAGACGCGATGGTTGTTCTAGTAACACCGACAGCGTTGGAATCAAATCGGATGCAGGGTGATATTGATTATGCTCTCACCCAAAGGCGATTCAAAGGACGTCTCATACCTGTGCTTGCGGGAGACGCTCGCGGTTTTCAAGGCTGGTCCATACCGTGGATCTTTGAACACCTACCAGTAGTTACTCTCCAAGACAACGGTACAAACGGGGGAGACTTGAATCAGATTGCTGAAGTCCTTAAGAATGCTGCGTAATTCTGGTTGATATGTCCTCCACGCTCCCGCACGAAGTATTCCTATCCCACTCAAATCAAGATCGAGCCTTTGTTGACGGTCTCGCGAACATGTTGCGGCGCCATTCGATTCCGGTTTGGTACAGCCAGACCGATATCAGAGGCGCGCAGCAGTGGCATGATGAGATTGGAGCGGCACTACAACGATGTGATTGGTTCCTTTTGGTCTTGTCACCACAATCGCTGGTATCTGACTGGGTAAAATCAGAACTGATGTATGCCTTCCGGCACAATCGGTTTAGAGAGAGAGTTGTCCAGGTCTTGTACGAAGAGTGCGATTCGGAGCGACTATCATGGAGGCTTCCCGAGTTTCAGATGGTTGATTTTACTCGTAGCTTTGATGAAGGTTGCGTCGATCTTCTTCGCATCTGGGGGTTGGGTTACCGGAAGTAGCCGTTCTCGCTGATTAATTCCTCGATCTCAAATATTCCGCCGGCAGCGGATTCTTATCATCCTCAGCTTGCCAGAACACCGTCACGATCCACCAGCGTTTGCCATCGTTCATTAATTGAATGCTGTTGATGCCGCGCGCGAACGGCTTGGCATCGTCGGCCTTGTGACGCGATTCGTAGGTGCTGAAGATGTGTGCGATGTTGCCGAACTTTTCCAGCCGTCGAGAGACCTCGCGCTCGAAAAATCCATCCTTCTCAAGACGGGGCGACGACCGCTGAATGTACTCGTCGGGCGTGAGTATGCGCGAACCGACTTCACCGGTTGGCCGGGCGCCGGTCGGAATCAAACGCGCGCCGGGAACAAACAACGAACGAAAGCGATCCCAGTTGCGCGCGCCCGGCGGGCCGGAGATGACGTCATAGAGCGACGCGACGATCGTATCCATGGTCGCGACGTCCGCCGGGTTCGCAGGCGGCACCGCGGCCGCAGTCTGGGCTGGCGATGCCTGCGGCGTCGGCGTTGGTGTTTGCGATTGAGCGTGAACGCCGATAACGAATGCAACCAATCCGGCCGCGAAGGCGAGTCGAACTGCCGTTGACGAAAAGTGTTTCATAGTCCGAGGCTCCTGAATCTTTGGTGAACCGAGCCGTAATTAAAGCACGCCCGTTTCTTCGATGCCAATGAATCTCTTGGCCCTGGGTTGGCTTTGGGTCGTCTTCGCGCGCAGCAGGAATGTCCACGAAACCACACGAACCAAGCACGAAAACATGTTTCGTGTTGATTCGTGGATCGTTTTACCGGGCTCCATTTTTTCGGAAGTGGTTGTTTGCTGAGATGAATAGGAACACCACGAAAGTACACGAACGAATACAAGTCTCTCATTGCTGAAACAGGTGCTACCGTCACACTCACGGCTTCCGAAAGTTGGCGCGACTGCCGCGCGAATGTTATTAAGATTATTCATGTCAACCCGACAACAACTTGAAGAGCGGCCCGATCGCGGTGTCGGCGAGATGTTTCGCGCGCTGCGCCATCGCAACTTTAGATTGTTTTGGTCGGGCGCGTTTCTCTCGAACACGGGCACCTGGATGCAGGCTGTCGCCCAGGGCTGGCTGGTCCTGTCACTCTCGAATTCGCTTTGGCTGGGCGTTGACGGTTTCATGGCGACTGTGCCGGGATTGTTCCTCACGCTCGCCGGCGGAGTGTTCGCGGATCTTTTCGATCGGCGCAAACTTTTGATCTACACCCAGGCTGTGGCCGGATTAGCGGCGCTCACGCTGGGCGTGCTCGTGCTGACGCAGGTGGTGCAGGTTTGGATGATTCTGTGTCTGTCATTCGTGACCGGCTGTTGCATGTCAATTGCCGGGCCATCGTACATGGCACTCGTGTTTGATTTGGTCGGACGCGAGGATCTTGCGAATGCGATCGCCTTGAACTCGACGCAGTTCCAACTCGCTCGGGCGCTTGGACCAGTGTGCGCGGCAGCTGCCTTCAAACTATTTGGGTTGGCTGGCTGTTTCATCGCCAACGGAATTTCGTTTGTCTTCGTGGTCGCCGCGATGATGATGGTGAAATTCAATCGTCCAAATGCAGGCGACGGCGGGCCCGCGCGTTCAGTGAAAGAGAAGGGAGTTTTCCTGGGTGATTTAGTCGCCGGCTTTCGCTATGTTGCCGGCCGGCCGCGCGTTTGGCGGCTGCTGATAATCTCGGCCGTCACGAGCATGTTTGGCGTGCCGTATATCTACATGACACCGGTTTTTGCGCGCGATATTTTTCATTTGGGAGCAACCGGATTGGCGGTGCTTATGGGAATGGCGGGCGCCGGCGCCCTGTTTGGTGCGCTGTTTCTTGCCTACCTCGGCGACTTTCGGCGCAAAGGCTGGTTCATACTCAGCGGTGCTATGGCATTCGCTTTATGTCTGATAGGTTTCTCGTTATCGACAAATATCAAGCTGTCTTTATTTTTTCTCTTTGCGCTGGGCTTTGGGATTGTTTGCTCGGTGGCGGTCACGAACACGCTGTTACAAAAATTGGTAACCGACGAAATGCGTGGCCGGGTGATGAGCATGTTCATGCTTTCATTTATCGGGGCGATGCCGATAGGTAATCTGATCGCGGGCGCAGCATCGCATCGCTTCGGAGTGCAGCGAACCCTGGCGGCCGGCGGTGCGATTATCGCGTTGTTTGTCGGGACGGTTGCCATCCGGAGCCCAAGACTGCGCGAGCTGTAACCGCGTGTTCGGCTTTGGTTAAATGAACCTTCATGTGCAAAACTCGTTCTATCCAATGATGAGGAAATTCAGTGTCAAAGGCCTGCTGCCGGTATTGATCGGGCTCTATGTCGGATCGATTATTTGCTATTCGCAAAGCGGATGGACCAGCACGCACATCAACTCTGGCGGAAAAGATCTCAACGCGGTTTATTTCAGTGATTCAAAGCGCGGCTGGGTTGGCGGCGACGGCGGTTTTCTTGCTTACACTGACGATGCCGGCGCGAGTTGGGTTGAGCGGCGCCTGGGTGTCGATCACGCCATTAACGATGTCTATTTCGTGAGCAAGGACCACGGTTTTGCGCTGACCGGCGGTAGCATTTTTGAGACTTCGGATGGCGGCCACTCGTGGCATGAAGGCTATAAGTTTTCGGCAAATGAATTCGAAGGAGCGTCACCTGAGCTTTACAGTTTGCGCTTCAACGGCAAGAAACGGGGCTGGGTAGTCGGATCGGCAAGTCGTGGCGACGTGATCGTCAACAGCATTCTGGCGATAACTCGCGACAGTGGCGTTACCTGGCAAGTGCTGCGCGCGCCGAGTAATCAGGAACTGATCCACATCGATGTGGTTGACGAGAAGCGCGCCTGGATCGTCGGCGCGGGCGGCGCCATTCTGCATACCGAAGATGCCGGCGAGACATGGACCAGGCAAAAGTCCGGAACTGAAGCGACGCTCTATCACGTCGATTTTCGAAATGAGAAGGAGGGTTGGGCTGTTGGTGAGCGCGGCACTATCCTCAGAACCGAAGACGGCGGCAACAGTTGGACGAAAGTCGAATCACCGGCGCGTTCGACCCTGTTGAGTGTGCAATTCGTTAATGAAGACGAAGGTTGGATAGCTGGACGATCCGGCACAATCCTGCGCTCGAGCAATCGCGGACAAACCTGGATCGAACAGGAGAGCGGCACCAAACAAAATCTTTATGCGCTGTTCATTGACAAGAAAAATGGCTGGGCAGTCGGCAGTAACGGCTTGGTCCTGAAATACCAGAGATGAATCGAAAGGCAATCGGAGGAATCCTAAGTACGTCGTTATCGCATGAGTTTAATTGAGAGACTGAAGCAGAAACTTGGTATTGCACCCGCCGATTCGGGCCGAGCTCCCATTCGCATTTTTGTACTTGAAGATGACGAGCGGCGCTGCGCGTGGTTCCAGAAGCGTTTTAAAGGGGACGCGCTCGACATTTCGTGTGACATCGCGGAAGCTAAGCAATTACTGGAATCGAACACCTACGATTCGATTTTTCTCGATCATGATTTGATGCCCGAGCACTATCGTTCTGACACGCCGGACGATGAGCGCACGGGCTATGCGATCGCCTCGTTTCTGGCATCGCGGCCGGACCTGCAACGCCCGGCAACAATCATGGTGCACAGCTTCAATGCTGAGGGCGCGTTGCGCATGGTCGAAGAACTCCGAGGCGCCGGCCGGCAAGCCGATTACGTCCCTTTCCATTTTCTTGAAGAGCGATTGAAGCGGATGTGGCCGAACTAGGCGGCGGCTAAGAGCCAAGAGCCAAGAGCAAAGAGCCAAGAGCGAAGAGCGAAGAGCTAAGAGCAAAGAGCCAAGAGCGAAGAGCTAAGAGCAAAGAGCCAAGAGCGAAGAGCCAAGAGCAAAGGGCTAAGAGCAAAGAGCTAAG
>Ga0193729_1000964_pt1 | contig 14914 bp, 3 predicted proteins | sample U1c2metaG_FD_143036 | JGI IMG/M metagenome (GOLD analysis project Ga0193729, IMG submission 143036) | Soil microbial communities from a riparian zone of the East river system, Colorado, United States - U1c2 | ecosystem: Environmental > Terrestrial > Soil > Riparian zone | place: USA: East River...
AAGATTTATGTTGGTACAGCACGGTAATTCCCAACAAGTATTAATTTTTGAATATATTTTTTATTCATTTTTGAATATATTTTTTATTCATTTTTATTAATAGGAGTTTAGGTTGCGGGGGCCTTGAAAACCTTACCTATGGAAGCGAATCTCGGAATAACATAAAATTTTAATGATAGATTTTCAGACTGCGCATGCTAAGTTGAGCAGTCAAGACGGAAACAGCCGTTAACACAGATCAAGGTCCCGAATGATTATTGAGTGAAATTAAGGGTGTTACAATTAGAATACAGCTGCGGAGTGAGCTTGGTAGTCGCTATCTCATAATGATCGTGTAACAACGCAACAGCTTTAGGATTGATTCCATTGAAAATTTAACGGGTCTAAATAATCAACCGATATCGTGTTGATTTTGAATAAATATTTTAAATTTTATTCTTAATTAAGGTAGAAGAACATTCAGTCAATACTATGATTAAACAGTGTTTCATTGTTTATAGTTAACTGAAGAGATAATGCTGACATGAGTAACGAAAAGAATGCTGAAATCATTCTCGCCGAATACGAAAGGGTTATAAGATAAAGGTTGAACCGACTTATGTAAGAGCGGCCTCTAAGGACCAAAACAAAAGTTTTGGCTGATGAGTATAAGTCAGAAAGTCCAATGTAGAAAAATATATAATATTTAATCATCATATTATAATTAATGGAACTTGAAAATAATGACTAAACAATATCTCTTATTTATATCTTAAATATTTTTTTATTATTTTTTATAACATTATTGACCTGTTTAATTATATTATTTTTTTTAATATAATTTAATGATTAACTTTATCGATTTAAATTATTTTTATATCTACGAATTTGAATGTGAATTTGAATTTACTATTTATAATTGTTTATTGAAAATTGAAAAGAAAATGATAATCCTTTAATGTTATATTGATTATTAATAATTAGGTCTTGGCAGCTATTAAACAAGATTTCTTTTTACCTTAAAAAAGAGTTAGGGATTTTATATCACTAATTAAACTTAAACTTTAATAAATAAGCAGTCTAAAAAAAAATATTTAATGAGTTATAAGATACAAGAGTACTTCGTAAAGTAAAATAAGGTTTTAACTTAAGGTTAGATAAATAAATTTAATTTTTTTAAGCTTATTGTAATCTATGAATTAAATAAAATTAATTGATATTTTATAGTTTTTTAATTTAATTATTATAATTTTAAGTATCAAAAAGTGTTATTAATAAAGTATTTTATTTAGTTATTTTTAGTTTGCTTTCTAATTATAAAAAATAATGATAACTAATTAATTACATCCTTATTTAAAAATTGATAAACACGTGAGAATATGTTTTTCTTTTTTGGTTATCTTAAAAATATTGTTACTACCGTACCCTAGACCGACACAGGTTCGTTAGTAGAGAATACTAAGGCGTAGAGCTAAAAGTTGTTAAGGAACTCGGCAAAACCTCCCTATAAGCTTGACAATAAAGGGAACCTATTAATACAGATTTTTTTTCTACAAATTTGTTTTACTAATAGAGGGTCACAAAATCGGAAGCCCCGACTGTTTACTAAAAAGTGCGAGCTGTTAAGCTCTAATAAATAATGTGGTGGGAATCCACTATGAGTTTAGATCCTCATAAGTCTACTAATAAGAGTGTAATTGGTAACGAATACATTTTAAGCTATTAGAACAATGTAATAATATTTTATAATTACAGTAAAATAATTATGCTAGACTAAATAACTATGGTTAAGTTAAAATAAATTCATGTTAAGGCGTCGTTAGAACAGTCACCTGATGTGTAATATTTGCAGGTTAATGTTGTAATTTTTGTAATTATTATATAAGTTACAGATTTTTGAAACAGAGATAGAATTATTTTCCTTTTTATAAAATAATTGATCTAACATATTATCTCCGGCGTAGAGTGGAAACCTAAGGTTATTATTAAAGTATTTATTAGAGAACAGTGTAAGCCCAATAACTTCTAATTCTGGCGTTATAGTTTATAATTAATTATAAGAATTAGTGGATTAACAGTAATGTTTATTATCAGTTAGTGGGTATGGGACAAGCAAAAAGCGAATGCATAATTGTAATGATTATGATATGTATTATCTACTAATCTGAAAAGATGCTGACTTGCTTTCGGGTGTTATTATTACTAAGTATTTATTTATCACGGAACTTGATTTAACTATTTTTAAAATAGGAGGGTCTTTGGGAAGGTGAGAAGTTATTAGTTTAATAATGCTTGAGCCGTATGCGGTGAAAGCTGCACGTACGGTTCTTAGAGGGGGAAAGCTAGAATTGGCCTACCTATCTCAACCACAAATCGCTGCAATCATGTAAATGATAGTATAGCGATTGAAATTTGCCCGATGCCAGCAATTAAAGAAAGGTGATGGGAAACTGTTACTGATCAAACGTCTGGTTAATAGCGGTATTTTTATTATAAGGCCGTGTGAATTAATTTAACATTTATTTTTCTATTTTTAGTTAATAATATATAGAATATAATAATAAAGTTATATTACACTAATCACTATATGCTGGAACACTTTCAGTCATTGTATTATTATACTATTTATTACTATTTATACAACACTATGGTTTTAGCTAATTTAAATTTATTTAATAATCGTTAGTTATAGTTGAAATAAACAATTGAAATAAAGCTACTAGCAGGTTAAACTTATTTTTTCTCTTTTGATCCCTCACATTAAGAAACATTAAGAAACATTAAGAAACATTAAGAAACATTAAGGAGGCGGAGAAATTTATGTACCTCAACGACTACATGTGATATAAAAAGATATAGTCTGTTACTAAATAATAAGACATTTTAAAATTAAAAATAAATAAAAATTTTTATTCTTTTTTTTTAGTTTACGCTTAACTATGAGGATTTTAAAACCTTCAGGGTCCTCAATAAACTCGAATGATAAGCTGGAACATCCTAAAGCTTTAAGTACTTATAAAATTTTTTTAAATAAGTAATTAATCTTAAAGATATTTTAATGGACAATCAGCAGGGAATATGAATCTTAAATTTATAAGGACATTGTTCCTAAAGGAGAGTATTTATTTATTAAAAAACCTCTACTTATTATCCAATTTTACGGAAAGTTTAAGATAATAGCCCTCAGAGACTAAATAAGCGAGAAAATAATATTTAAATGTTATTTTATGATATAATCCAAACTAAAATAGAAATATTTAGAATTTTGCCTAAGGTAGCAAAATAAATTGGCCAGCTAAGTGTTTTGGGAAAACACTAAATGTGGGCCCAACTTCCAAACTCCGGGGAAACCCTAAAGCTTATGGTACCAAGCTATATACGAAAGGATATAAGTGGATGAAGTAATGACTCATGTACGGTAACAAGCCATAAGATAGATGAAAAGAAAATGGGCAATCGCGGATCTAAGTCAGAAATTCTAAGCCCACAGCCAAAAAGTCTTTCTGTAAAAGAGCAACGAGTAGATGGTAGTTATTTTGGATTCTATCCAAAATTAAGGTGTACTCTAATGGGTTTCGAGAGAAATTATCAAGTCAAAATCCCTTCTAACCAATTAAATAAAATAAAATTATTTTCTACTTTAAATACAAAATCTGAAGATGAAATAAAATCAGGTATAAATCTAAATAAAAAATAGTAGTGTAAAATATATAATTAACACATTTTATTAAATTGTATGATAAATTTGAAATTGCCATGTTAAATGTGGTCTGGTATGAATAATTAAGTAAAATAGTATATATTTATACTATGTTTTGTTATTCTAAAAAAATCCTATTTGTTGGAAAAACTTTATAATATTAATTACTTTGCAATTTAGTATAGTTAAAATTTTAATATTTTAGTCTACCAACAGCAATTAAAATATTTATTTAATTAATTACTTTGTTTTCTTTTTTTTTAACATCTTTTTATTTAACAAATTTTAGACATTTTATGGAACTAATTTTATACATAATACATAATATATTTAATTTTAAACTTTAAATATATAAAGGAGAAATATGAAACGAAACAATGAAACAATGAAATAATGAAACAACAAATTTTATTAGTTATTAGTATTAATTTTTTAAATTAATTTTGCTTAGAGACTGTATGGATTTACACTAATTTTTATATTTGTTAGTTATAAGATATAGTCCAACATTATAGTAACAAATTCAAATTATTTTATTTGGTAATATAATCGTTGTAAACGATGGCTTCACTGTCTCGACAACTTGCTCAGTGAAATTGAATTGCCTGTGCAGATGCAGGCTAACAAATGGGGGACGGGAAAATTAATAATTATATATTGGTAATACAATATTAAATAGCGACTAGATAAGTTTACAAAAATAATGAGGCGTAAATCCTCCTGGTAATCCATTATCTGAGCTCATTCAGTATGCGTTAGAAGTAATTTTAAAGCATAAAGCCTGTTAAAAATTTTAATTATATTTTAATTAAATTATAGAGCTAGAATCATAAGGACAACTTTATTGTGAATTCATGTTTAAGCATAAATTAAGATGTAGAAGAATTTCCCGTATTTTTCTTAATGGGTCTGATATCTTGTTATGTATAGTGGAGTCCTAAGTGATTCATTAAAGTATTTTTGTAGAAACTAGGTAAGCCCAATAACAACCAAATATTTTTTATAATTTATAACAACTAAATATTTTTAATAATTTATAACAACTAAATATTTTTAATAATTTTGGAGGTATTGTTGAGAAATGATATAACTGTTAGTGGGTATGGGAAATTCTAAAAAGCAAATGTCTTATTGTAATGATAAGAATAGGTTATTCATTAACTAATCTGAAAGGATGCTTACTTTGAATTGGTGTTATATTTTTATTTATATTTATATTTATATTTATATTTATATTTATATTTATATTTATATCATAGTAATTTTTAAATTTAATAACTATTAAAAACTATTATAAACTATTATATACTATTATAAACTATTATAAACTATTATAAACTATTATAAAAATTAATGCTTGAGCTGTATGCGGGGAAACTCGCACGTACAGTTCTTAGAGGAATATTTATTGTAAAATATCTATAGACCTCAACAGACCCTAGCAACTTCTACTGTAGTTAGTCATCACGTCGATCTAGAACAACCCTTGCTACTAGTGATTAGGGATGTCGATTGACGAATAGTGGAAAACCTTAAAGCTTTGGTTGGGTTGATGTTAACCTTATAGTTATTTAGATAATAAAGGGATAGCAGACTAATTGGCAGTTTGACTGGGGCGGTCGTCTTTAATAGAGTAGCAAAGTACATCCAAATAGATTAAATTTTTATCGCGCTCTTCGCTCTTATTCTTAAAATTAATAAATAAAATAAATATTTCTACCATAAATTCCTGCTTAATTAAAAAGGATGCAAATTCCTGCTTAATAAAAAGGGATAAATTTGGACGGGGAGACTTTGTACAATATTATTAAATAAAAAATAAATAGCAGTTAAACATTATTTGCTTAGCAGTAATATAATGTCGTGATACCACTTATTACTAATTAAACTTATTTAATTAAGTTTACCACTAAATTTCAAAATATTCAGAAAGAAGGTATGCTAGAAAATGAAAGGAAATCAATTAACCAGTTTGAGGTTATGTAGACCATAATGGGGAAAGCATGCTTAACTGTAAGTGCTGATAGGCCGAGCAGATGGGTAACCAGGGCATAGTGACCCCCTATCTTTGTATGGAATAGGTAGGGATCAATAGATAAAAGTTACGCTAGGGATTATTAATATAATTTTAGTCCACTTATTTTGTAAAAAATAATTAATAAACCGGGTGAATTGCAAAAATACTTTATTTTTTTTATGGAAAGTTAATTTGCAGCGAAATCTAATTATCATTTAATCTTTTTAATTAAAATTGCTTGATAATATAAATAGAGACGTTCAACGACTAGAAAATGAGTTATAATGATTAATTTAAATCATTTACATTTAACAATAATTTTTCCACGAGTGCCCGGCATTTTAGTTTTTATTATACAAATTTTTTTAATCTTATGATTTTGGAAATAAACTAAGATGAAGACATAGTCTGAACCATTTTGTAAAAATTGGGATTTAGTATAATAAGGTTTAAATACCTTTTAATTTAACAGAATTGAACAGGTTAATATCCGGAGAGAGTACACATTGTCTTGGATGCTCAATATATATCTTAGGATACGGGCTAAGTGTAATAACACTTCAAATTGAATTATATGCTAAGATAACTGTATTTTCTTATATTTTATAGACTAAATATTTTATTAAAAAAATAATAGTTAGTAAATAATTAGAAAAACTATAAAGAACATTTTAATTCTTTAAAGTTAATAAAGTTAAATCAGCAGGAATTATAAAAAATATTCCTCAACGACTACACATTCAAGCTTATTTATCATTATAAATTAAAGTTAAGATATAGTCTACTCTACTAAAAATATTTATTCATATTTATATTCATATTGATATAATGTTATAATGTTATAATGTTATAATGTTATAATAATACAAACTTTTTTTTTTAATAGAATTTAAGTATTTTAATGGATAATATTTTTAATAGTGGGTGACACCTTAAAGGTTTAAAACTTTAAACTATTTTATAATATAAATTTATTTTTTATATTTTTTTACGATGCCGTATTTATGCTTCATAGCATAGTATAGAATCTTATTATTTATAGATATTTAAGCTATAATTAATAGATAATGCATACCTTATTAACTTATCTTTAAACAGATATAAAAATTTTAGAATAAATTGTATTTATTCGCACTGAATGTTCTTAATTATTTTTTGTAATAAATAAGATATAAATTCGGTTCTTTATGGTTAAATCCCTATAGATATGGACAAATATTTATATTATATCCTTTAGTCATTATATTACTAATTTAAAATAATGAAATTTGCAATTTTACAATATTATTGAGATTAGTTATATTATTGAGCATAAAAAAAAAACTTTTTTGCAGGATAAAAAATACTAATTTATAAAAAAAAATATGAAAAAAACAATTTTACAACGAATTATAATAGGAGTTAAATTAGGTTGAAAAACACCTAATTTGCCAGAAAATGTAGAAAAATTTCATTTTAATCCTATTGTAAGAGTTTTACGAGTTATTTGTGGATTTTCAACTATTTCTTTATTGAGTGGAAGAATTAAAGAATTACCAATATTTTTTACATATATCGCGATTTTTTTTACAAGTGTTCATTTGATTTATTTTAGTTATATAAATATTATTAAATTTAAACATACAAAAAAAGTTTTAAAAAGTAATAAATTTGATATTTAAAATTCAACATTAGATAAAATGGCTATATTATTTGCTCTCTATCCCCCCTATCTTGCTTTAGCACAGGGAGAGAATAAGGGAGAATAGGAATGTACATAAAATTCAGAAATTTCGGGTTAGGGAAAAGAGGAAATAAAAATTTTATAATTTTAAAAAGTATAACTATAAAATAGTTACCAGTTTTTTTACTGGGGAGCTTAGATAGTAATATTTAAGTAGCAGTTAGCTATTTGCTTGAACACTATTATGTTTACAAACACAAATTTTATTTTTTGTAGTAGTTTTGTAAATTTTAGTTTAGTTATAAGCAAGAAAGATATTTCTTCAACGATCCTACGCTAAATATCAAATAAATACTTATCTACTCTAAGTATTGATATAAAATATGATCTAATTAATAATTTCAAGGTATCATAAAATCATAAAATCATAAAATCAGAAAATTAAATTTTTATTGTTATTATTATTATATTTTTGAGATTATTATTTGCGATGTCGTATTGTCCTCTCCTCGAGGAGTAAGAGCTTTGAAGGGTTCGGCTGTTCGCCGATTAAAAGGGCACTTAAATAAGTACATAGTACTTGTACCCGCTCTAATAGAGATATTAGATATCTAACATACTATATGCTGGAAAACATTCATAATAAATATTTAGTTTTTTTGTACTTTTTATTTATATTTTAAGAAAATTTTATTTTTAATTTAATTTTTAATAATTAATATTACTATTTAAAGTATTTTTAATTAATTTTTAATTTTTAATTTTTCTTTAAGTGTAAACCAGCAGGAAATTTATTTTCCTCAGAGACTATACGTATTTTAACCTATTTATCTATGAAATTTCATACATATTTTATTATTAATAATTTGTATTTACATATTTTTATTAGGTTAAAGATATAGTCCTAGCAAATGTTTAGATGTAATTAGGTATTTAATGTGTTTTATGTAACAATTTAACCATTATATTTTCCTTTCTTCTAGCATTATTGTTCGACATGATATGGGTCTGTTATAATATCACTACAAATAACAATTTTTTACAATTAAACTTTTTCTTTAATTAGAAAGTAAGAAAGAACTTATTTTACATTTTAGCAAATAATTTATAGATGATTCTATATTTATCTATAATACATGAAACCAATTTAATCTAGATTAAACAAATTTAAGAGTCTGGTTTCTGGTTTCACAAAAAAAATAAAAATGATCCGTAAAACCAATTATTATTTGTTAAATTAATTTATTTTGCTTATTTATTTATTAATAAACTTTATTCTGTTAGTTCATTGATTTCTTTTTTAAGGAGGAATGATAAAGTTAAAAAAATGTTATTTTAAAAAAATATTTTTAAGCCCCTTAATATTTAAATATTAAGAAAATTGGGAAAAATGCAAAGATCTCTTAATAACTTATTAACTTAATAACTTAATAAAAAAAAGAAAATTTGCAGCGAATATTACTTTAAAAATTAAAGTAAAACGTTCAACGACTAGATAGTAACATTATTAATAATTATCTATCCACGTATACCCAACATTAAATGAATTAAATTTAATGATGACATAGTCTGAACAATAGTGTAAACTATTGAAGAATAGATAATACTCTATTCGATAACATAATTGTTAATACAACGTGAGTTAGTATGGTCCCTATCTTCATTTGTAAAGTTTAGTAAAAAGAGGCAGACCTTCTAGTACGAAAGGATCAATAGGCTGTGTTTCACTAGTGTACCAATTGTGAGGGCATACAGAAAAATTGTTTATATTGATAAGAAAGATAAAAAACTTCGATTAGGGAAGTAAATTCTTTTGGAAAAGTTAGTGATTCAGGATCAGTGATTATTAGGCAAATTAATTAAACACTAAATAGACGTTATAGTTAATATTAAGGAGAATAATAGCTACTCATTTGATATAAAACACCTTTACTTGTTGATAGCACGAGGAGTGGGACTTGGCACTGTAATTGGAAGATTTGGAGTAATACTTGCATAGTTGGGTAGCCACAAACATAATAGATAAGTGCTGATGGTATATAAAGCGTGAATCTAACTTCTAGATACTAATAGCGGTAGTAATTGCCTTCTTTTTTTATTTCATATTTTTTCATAACTCACTATTGATTTTATGTTATCTCTTAGGGGAGAGGATTAAATGAAAAATTAATACTTTACTTTAATAATAAATAAATAAATAGCTATCAAGTATCTAAATTTGGAAAGATAAGAATAAGAAAAGTTCGACTAAAAAAGGAGATTATATGACACAATACCGAAATTGAGGAAATAGATTATTTCCCCTATAGGGAGCAGATGCAGTTTAGCTCTCCTAAATTTTAAAAAAATGACTTGATGTTTAATATTGACGTAATAAATTTATAAAAATTATAAATTAATCTACCTATCCCGGGCCCTCTGGTACCTCATCACTTTTTGTCACTTTTTTTTTTAATTGACAGGGCTAGCTTTTTTTTTTAATTTGACAGGAACCGACAGGAGGGTGGGAGTAAGTTAACAGATTTTGTTTTGTTTATTTTCCTTTCTTAAATACTTTAGTAAAAGTAAACTAACTACATCCTTTTCACTTAAAGGAATAAAGGACTAAAAGACTAAAGGACTCCATATTTAAAGGATGGAAAGAAGGATATTCAGAATCACCTTACCTAAAGGACTTTTTTTTCTAATTGCAATTTATTTTTATTAAAGTAAGGCAATTTTACTTATTAAAGAAGGATAAATTAATAATAGATTTAGAATATTACTGCGGTAGCGCGTAGCTTTTTTTTTTATATTTTTTATAATATAACTAATTTACTTATAATTATATTAGTTTCTTATTTACTTTTTTTTTTTAATGAATAAATATATATATAAAAATAGATTTAAATTATTAATAATTAAACAAAAATATATTAGATATAGAATACAATTAAAATGGTAGAAGTCAAATTGGTGCGATACTCCTTTTGGGTAGGAGAGATAGCGTGTTCGATCCGCGCCTACCATAAACCTATTAAAGACTTTTTAAATGTAAACTTAATTAAATTTTTTAAATTTTTAATATATACGTAATAAGTAATAAGTAATAAGTAAACATTATTAAATATTTATATACTTTGTATTAGTTTTAATTTATTTAAATAAATGTATTATATCATTAATGGTTAGATGTACTAATAGACTATGTCATTAATGGTTAGATGTACTAATAATTTTCTAATATATTATATCTTATACAGTTATAAAAACCTAAATGTTTCTATTGTAAAATAATTACAACTATAAAAACCTAAATGTTTCTGTGGTAAAATAATTACAAATGGTGTTATGGCAGAGTTGGTTAATGCGGGGTACTGTTAATACCTTTCTTTAACGAGATCAGAGGTTCGAATCCTCTTAACACCTTTATTTTTTTATTAATTTATTTGCTGTTATTTTCTTAATATTTATTATTTATTAAATTATTTCAATTTTGAATTATTTTTTATTTATTTATTTATTAGTAGATTTTTTTAAAGATTTTGTAATTAATATTATTGTAGATATAAGTAATTAATAATCTATTTTTATTGTTAAATATTATTAAATATTATTAAATATTATTAAATATTATTAAATATTATTAAATAAAAGGAGCTATAGGCCCTAAAGTTTATAGTTATCTACTTTCCTAAAGGCCCTAAAGGGATAAAGGAGTGGTTCCTTTGGTTCTTGCTTAACAAAACTTAATAAAACTTTACAAAACTTAACAAAACTTAACAAAACTTTACAAAACTTAACAAAACTTTACAAATAAAAGTGACCTTGTCATTTAGCACAGATTTTTTAAGGGATTAAGGAATTAAGGTTGGAAGCTAGGAATTAGCGAACATGTTGAAATTTGGTAAACAATCTCCATTTAAGCTGGAGTGGAATTATTCCTTAAGAGTTCGAGTCTCTTTGTTCGCATCATGTTTCCTCGATAGTGTTATCAAATAAAATTAGTTTACATTTAATATAGCTTATTCAAGCTTATTTAATTACAAATATAATGCTCTAAATTTAAATTTTTAATTATAGCAGATATTCACTCATTTAGGAAAGGAAGGACTGGTTTAAATATATATATATATATAAAAAATAATAAATAATAAATAATAAATAATAAATAATAAATAATTTAATCCACTTATTTCCCTTATGGGTCACTTATGAGGGGAGTTAAAAAAGTGGGGAAATCCGATAATGGTTAATCAGCGGTATTTGCATTACTGCAATGATAGTTCGAATCTATCTTTCTCCAAAACTAAAATAAAATTATTTTTATTAATTTTGTCTACTATTCTTTTTGCTTAAGACCTTACAGCTGGTATTCTTAATACCTTACAGGTGGTAGGGCAAGGGTCCACCAATAAAATAGGGTGTATAAAAATGCGCTATCTATTTTTTAAACTTATTTAACTTATTTTTAAAAGGATGCGCTCCTTTATATTGTTAATTGTTGAAGTATATATTTTAATATTTAAATATAGTTTAATTAATATTAATACTTGATATCTTAAAATTCTTAACTAATAGAGTAAAATTAATTTTTAATTTCATATTATAATTTAAAAAATAGCTAAAAAAAACATCTTATTGGACTTGAACCAATAAACAATTGCTTCGAAGGCAAACGCTGTACCAATTCAGCTAAAGATGTTAAAATTATTATATTTCTCACCGCCACCTAGTCCTTTCACTTTTTTACTAAAGGGGAGGTTGGAGTACTTTAGTACTTTAGTAATTTAATCCTTTCCCTTATGAGGGGGAAAGCAGGTAGATAATAATTATTATTACGAATAAAGAGACTCGAACTCTTAAGATTTAAATCACCAAAACCTAAGTTTGACCCGGTTACCAATTTCGGCATATTCGTTAAATAAACTAACTATTAGAAATATACTTTCTTTTATTAAGATTGAAGATTGAAGATTGAAGATTAAAGATTGACTTTATTCTATCACCGCAGACTCAATTTTATATTTTGATTTTATTTTTTTTTTTATTTTTTACTCATACCTTTAAATTATTTAAATTATTTAAATTATATAAAAAAGAATAGAACTGCTTTTAAAATTACAAAATATTATATACTAATTTAGTTTGTAAATACAATATAAAAAAGTATATAAATATTTAGAAATAAGATAAAGGTTTAATATATAAACATATCTAAATTAGAAAATATAAATTTATTTCATTTATCATTATTAATTTGAAATTACATAATTAATATTTAATTCCTCCTTCACACCTCTGCTTACCATCAAAGAGAGACTGGTAAAGTTTCAGTTAAAGGTACTAATGCTTTATCTATTATATCTTTAGTTTTTAGTTTTTAGTTTTTAGTTTTTCTACCATAAAATTTAGTTAATAAAGGAGTACGTAGTAAGGAGTATGAAGTAATTTACCATCATGTATCTAAATAACAGAGCTTTCTTATTAGTATTAACTATATTAGAATTATAATTTTAATTAGTATTAGTATTACTATTTATATTACTATTACTATTAATAATTTTATTTCTATCTATATTACTATGAATATTTTTATAAGTATTTATATTACTATTATTATTACTATTCCTATTATTATTACTATTACTATTACTATTACTATTATTATTACTATTACTATCAATATTACTATCTATATTATTATTAGTTTTAATCTTAATATTAGTTTTAAAAATATCTCAATTGCTAACTATATTTTCTTTAAATATATAATATATAATATATAATATATAATATATAATTTAATTTATTTATTTTTTTTTATATTTTAAAGATAGAGACTTATTATAATTGTACTAATCTTTATCATACATTCAAATAAAATTATAAGACTTATTACTATAATAATTATTAAAATTTTAATTATTTGAATTATTTATTCTTTCACTACAAAAGGGCACCTGCTTAACAGTAAAGGGGTGCGGGGAGTAATTATAACTACTATATTTTTATAAATAGTATAAATTTAATTATTATAAATAATATAATCTAAACTTTAAAATAAAAATAAATTGAGATAATCATGTTCAAATTAAGATGTTAAAGTTAAAATTTTAAATTGGAATATTTATATTTAAAAGAGATATTAAATATTGCATTAAGCAAATAAAATACGATAATTAAATAGTCCACAATATTCTTATTGTGATTGATGACAAATTATTTAAATCTAGAAGAATTTAATTTTGGTTCGGATTGAACGTTGTTCAGTAGTTTTAAGACATGCAAATCGTTGTTTTTGAAGTTAATAAATTAAATGGTTAGTTTATTATAAGTAAAAGATAAGGTGTAGAGGTGAGGATAGTAAATTATATACCCTGTAGTCTTCGTAAATAGGAGATAATTATATTTACATTTATATCTTTCTATATATTATATTTTTTTATATAATATACAATTTATAATATGAATTTACTCACGTTACATAAGATTTACTGACCTAATACAAGGTAAATACAGTGTAACAATTTTGATTAAGAAAAGAATTAAACGCTCTTTGATTTAGTCGTTAAAGAGGGAGACCTTAAAGCTATTCTTAGAATACCAAACTTAATTGGTTTAGAACTTTTTACTTCTTTAATTTAAAAGTTTTAAAAGTTTCAAAGTTAAGAACCATTAGGTGGGAAAGCTATTCTTTTTCTAAAAAAATGAGGTATAATGCAAATGTGCTATTTTTGCCATAAAGAAAATATTTCGCTATAGGATTTTATTTACGTTTATTATGGTAGTTGGTAGGATTAAAAGCTTACCAAGCCTTCGATGGATAGCCAAGTTTGTAGGAACATATGGCCACACTGGGAATGAAATAACCAGGTAGAGTTATCTGCCAGCAGTCAAGAATTTTAGTCAATGCTCGAAAGAGTGAACTAGCTAACTGAAATCAAAGAGAGTGTCTCCTTTGATAAAATAAAGTAAAATCATGATTTCTTTATCAACAAGTGTTGTCCAAAGCTGTGAGATGTAGTAGGATTACATCTATTATGGCTGTTAAACTATCAAACTCCGGGGACACCCTAAAGCTTATGGTACCAAGCTATATACGAAAGTATATATGTGGCCAGAATAATTACCTGTGGTACGGTAACAAGCCATAAGATGAAAGAAATTGAAATGGGTTATCGCGGATCTAAGTCATCTTTATTTTCATATAACAGTCAACCAAATATGTAAAGGTGTAAAAGAGCAACGAGTAGACGGTAGTTAATGATTTCTGAAAGGAAAACATTTAAGGTGTACTCTAACGGACTTCGAAAGAAGCTATCAAGTCAAAGTCCTTTCTAAACAATTAGTTTAATTTTTAAAATATTATTCTACTAAAGTTCCCAAAAGACAGGTGGAAAAACATAATTTAAATATAATTGTATGATAAATTTGATGTACCGTGGGTGCCAGAAGACTCGGTAAGGCCAGAGACGCGAACGTTAGTCATCTTTAACAGGCGTAAAGGATTCGTAGGCAGCTTTAAAAGCTTAAAATTTTTAATAGTATATATGTTTTTGAATTAAATATTTAA
>Ga0193729_1000965_pt1 | contig 14908 bp, 16 predicted proteins | sample U1c2metaG_FD_143036 | JGI IMG/M metagenome (GOLD analysis project Ga0193729, IMG submission 143036) | Soil microbial communities from a riparian zone of the East river system, Colorado, United States - U1c2 | ecosystem: Environmental > Terrestrial > Soil > Riparian zone | place: USA: East River...
CAGTGATCTGTCATTCAAACGGATACAAGTCGACTGGGATAGTTCGTCTCAATTGTGCGAAGATATTTTTGCGTGACCCCTTAGTCCACTGACCAGGTCACTCAAGCCGTCCAGTTGCGGCAACTTGACAAAGCCCGCCAATAGCTTCCATCGAATTATCTCGTATTGCCAGGCAAACTTGGCCGTGAGACGAAGCCTTTCGAACTGATGTACCGCAGCCACCTCGGGAGAAAGCGCGGCAATCACTTTCGCCATCCGCAACAGACTCTGGAAATCCCCGCGCAAAGCAGCCAGATAGGCGAGGGCGACACGCCGGCGCTTGTGGCGGACTCGCCGCCGCACTTCACGCGGAGGAGTACTTAGTTTCGTTGCACCCATGCCAGACCATCAGGTTGCTTCCCCGTGGACACATAGCCGGTGACTTCCAAGCTCTTCAAATCCACGACGGTAACCTTGTCCTTTCCGCTGACGGCTACATACGCGCGGGAACCATCGGGGACGATCACAATACCCGCTGCGCCGCCTCCGAGATTGAGCTGCTTAACCTCTTTCCGCGTAGCTGCGTCCATCACAACGAGACTGTTGCCCGCCGCACCGCCGCCCCCACCGGCGATCAACACGCGTCTGCCGTCCGGCGTGAACTTCAGCCGGTTGGCGCCTCTCAGAGAGATGGGAAGAGTCTGCGTCACGCGTTTGCTGGCGGTATCGATGATGGTCACCGTGGCGTCCTGCGCGTTTGCCGCCCAAATCTCGTTGCCGTCGGGCGACACGTCAAAGCCTTCCACTCCGTGGCCGGCTGCGACGTTGGTTACGCGCCATGTTTTCCGAGGGCCGCTGGGCGGCGTGCCCATCCTTGGGGGAGGACCGCCAGCAGGAGGCGCGGAAGCCGGTGGACCATTGCTACCCGGCGGGGGACCGAAGCCGCCAGTTGGCGGGGAAACCTGCTCGATGACGCTGATCGTGCCGGAACTGACATTGGAAGTAACGATCCGGTCGAGACTTTCGGAGACCGCCACCATGTGCGTTCTGTCCTGTCCAGTGCCGAGAACCCAATCAACGCTTTGCGTCGCAGGATCGTAGCGGCCGACGACTTTGTTCGTCTCTGCGGTGAAGTAGAGCTTGCCGCCGGCGAAGGCCAAACCATGTGCGGAGCGCAGCGTCCCGAGATTGATCGGCGACAGCGCCTTTCGGGTTGCGAGATCGATTACGGAGATGGTGCTCAGAGCGCCGTCGGAACCGCCGTAGTTCGAAATGTAGGCCAGCTTGCCATCCGCGGATGCCACAATTTCATGGGGATCCGGCCCGGCGGGAACGCGCGCTACAATCTGCAAGTTCGCAGGATCAACAATGGCCAGCGAATTGTCGCTTTTCTCCAGTACGAGCAACGCTGGCGAAGGTGTTTGCGCCGCCGCAAAATTCGCGCCCAGCAGCAAGACCCCCGACACTGCCGCGCCCCAAATGGAAGTTCGCCCTGAATTCATCCATCGACTCATCATATCTCCTCTCCCCCGTGCAATACTCTGCAGCAAATACTACACTCTTGTGGCCCAACCATTCCTGCTTGTGTTCTTTTCTCTTGTAGGCCCCGCCTTCTGAGGTTGGCCGCTCCATCTTGGCTCACCAGTATTGCTTGGCACTGTCACCCGCTTCGCAAGACACAACTGTGTCATACAACTGCTAGTTTGTAGTACAATGAGCCATGCGCTTCGCAATTCAAGCAAGACTGGATTACCGGTCGCAAAAGAGGCTGGCAGTGCTGGTCCGCGAACTGGGATGGTCTCCCTCGCAGGTCGTGAGAGAAGGCCTGCGCGTTCTGGAAGCAAGTCATCTAAGAAGGAAGAAGCGTGGGGTCATTGGTCTGGGGAAGTTTTCCTCCGGCGCACCGGATCTGGGCTCGAACAAGAAACACCTGCGCGGCTTCGGGCGGTGAAGCCGGTACTGCTCGATACCGGCGTGATCGTCGCGCTTCTGGACCGGAGCGAAAGATTTCACCAGGCATGTGCCGAGGCGGTCCGGGAACTGGAGGCCCCACTGATCACCTGCGAAGCGGTGATCGCCGAGAGTTGCTACTTGCTGCGGAATCTAGTTGGTGCGGCAGAAGCCGTGATCGAAAACGTGGCCGCAGGAATTTTCCAAGTCCCTTTTCAGCTCTCACGGGAAGCAGTTGGCCTAAAGCAGGTCCTGCGAAAGTATCGGGACCACAAGATCGATCTCGCTGATGCCTGCCTGATTCGTTTAGCGGATGAATTTGAAACTGCCGAGATCTTGACTCTGGACAAGGACTTTTCAGACTATCGTTGGAGCAGGAACAAACCCTTTCGCATATTGCCAGCCTTGAAGTAGAAAGACCCATGGCGCTGGGTCAACGCGCCGGCGGGTCTTGGCGCCATGAATCCGTCTTTACACACCCGCTTCCATTCCCGCACTTCCGGCGTCAAAGCCCTTAGATCGCGGCGCGCCTGCCTCTGTGGGGCCACGTCCTGCGCCGTTCTCTTCCAGGAGGCATCCGTGACACGACGCAAACTCTCGCTGCTTCTGTTGCTGGCCGCATCCATTGCCGCCCCTGTATCGGCCGGCACGCATTCCGCCGCCGCTTTTAAGAAGCTGCAATCGCTCGCCGGTGATTGGGTAGGCAAGGACGGCCACGGCATGGCCGTGAAAACCAGTTTCAAAGCTCTCGCCTCCGGCACCGCCGTCATGGAAACGCTCTCCCCCGCTGGCATGGAGGAGATGGTCACCCTTTACAGCATCGATGGCGACGGCATCGCTCTCGTGCACTACTGCCCCACGAACAACCAGCCGCGCATGCGCGTGGTGCCCGATTCCGACGACATCAAGGAGCTCAGCTTCGATTACCAGGGTGCCGGCAACCTCAAATCACCCTCCACAGGTCACCAGCATCATCTCGTCATCCGCTTCGACAACGCCGAACACATCACGGAAACTTGGATCTGGCGCCAGGATGACAAGGACATCCCCATGCTCTTCTACCTCACCCGAAAGAAAAATTGAAATGAGGCGGGCGGCCGCCCCTTAATGCGCCAAGAAGAATTTGGGTGCCCTTGATGAGGAGTTCTGGAGTTCCTGCGGTTCACAACCTTCACTGCACCTCGCAGGTAATCTATAATTCCCTTTTCTTGCAGCACCGCCGCCAAGCTCATCGTGGATCGGTCGGTACCCATCATGGTCGCAATGAAATCGTGGTCAGCGGCTAATTCCAAAAGATGCTGGAAGGCAGTTGCTTCTATCGGAATGCGGAATACTTCCAGATTACTCTTGGTAACAAAGCTTACAACTGCATATGTCGGATCGTTGGGCGGAAGGGGGCTTATGGTTGCCCAGGACCACGGGAATTCCTATTCGCCTCGATCGCTTCGGCCGCGGAAAGCTTCCAGTCTAGGTGTGGTTCTGTGCGCAGGCCGCCCGAATGCAGCAAACAGGGCTCCCCAGGCAACACCGCACGTAGGACAGGGCACAGAGAAGCATTCTTTTGCTGTCAGGTCGCTCTTCTTCATTTTGATACAGTACGGCAAAACCAGCCTCAAAACTGTTCCATTCTGAACGGTATGCGCACAGTCGGAACCTGGCGAGCCTGCCAAACAACTGTTGACAACGGGCGGGTGGCGGCGCTCGATCCCCCAAGACACCTCCGAGCGGCCCATCGCTTCTACGGTTTCGGCAGAAAGTTTGAACTTTCCACTGTCAACTCTCTTCCCTCAATCCCCGCGATCATGTGGGACAGCCATTCCTGGCTGTCCTCGCCGCTCGTCGCTCGCCAGTTCCTCTGCTGTTCAGACGGCCACATCGCGATTCTGTTATTCTGAAAATGATATGACCTCTCACTTGAAACGCGCCTATTTCGGGCTGCGAGCTCTAATCTTGAGCCTCGTCCTCTTCCTTGGTGGTGCAGTTGTCCACGCGCAGGAAGCTGCCGCCGCTCCGTCTTCCACGGATTCCAAGCCCGGCACGGACGCCGAGTTTATTGCTGCCGCCGATGAAGTCCTCGGCCAGTTGAGCCAAATCACCGGCCTGAAATTGCTCACGCCGCTGAAAAAATCCCTGCGTTCGCGCGAAGAAATCCGCGCCTACGTCATCAAGCAGATGAACGAAGACAAGAATGCCGCGGAACGCTACGCCGACCAGCGCAGCGCCGAAGCCTTTGGACTCCTTCCCAAGGGATTCGACCTCGATTCGTTCATGATCAATGTGCTCACGGAACAAATCGAAGGGCTCTACGATCCGACGACCCGCGAATTTTACATCGCGGACTGGAGCCCGCTTGCCGACCAGCGCATGGTCATGGCCCATGAACTGACCCATGCTCTCGAGGACCAGCATTTCCAGATCGAGACGTGGTTAAAAGCAGCCCGTCCCAACGAAGATGCCGAGCTGGCGCGCGACGCCGTGCTCGAGGGCAGCGCCATGGCCGCGATGGTCGACTATCTGATGCTTGGGACGGGACGCTCCCTGAAGGATGTGCCGGAATTCGATCCTGGCATGTTGATCGGCGATCTGGGCAGCACTCCCACGCTGCAAAAAGCTCCACCGTTCCTCAAGGACGCGCTGATCTTCCCCTATCTCGGCGGACTCACCTTCTCGGCTGCAGTCATGGAAAATACTGGCTGGGCCGCTCTCCCGGGCTTGTTCGAGAAGCCGCCGGTTTCCACGCAGCAGATCCTCCACCCGGCGCTCTACCAGTCCGGCAAGACGCCCTCGAGTGTCACTCTTCCGCCTCTCGAGAAATTGCTCGGCGACAACTGGTCAAAGCTCGACGAAAACATCATGGGTGAATTCGGCTGGAAGGAAGTTTTGAAGCAATTCCTCGACAACGACCGCGCCAAGACTCTGGCGGCAGCCTGGGATGGCGACCACTACATCGTCTTCGAGCAGAAACGAACGAAGAAACTCATTCTGGTTAGCCGCCTGCACCTGGACAGCGAAGAACACGCGGCGCGCTTCTTCGGGCAATATTCCGAAGCGCTAGAGAAGAAATACTCCGAGCGGTCGAATTTGCTTCGCCGCCAGAGCTTCTTTTCTTTTGATACTCCGGAGGGCGGCGTGTTCCTGGATTGTTTGGGAGATGAGTGCGTGACCATGGAAGGCGCGACACGCAATATCTTCGATGGCTTCACCAAAGCCCTGAACTGGCCTTTGGCGCCGCAACCGGCCGAGCGTCCGGGGGCCGCGCCGAAGAGGACGGCCGTGATTTTTTCTCCAGCCGCGCGATCCGCTGCAGAAACTTTTTCTCCAGCCGCGCAAACCGCGCCGTAAGGAGCGGATCGCGCGAATTGGCGCGCGCGCGCAGAAGTTTGGCGATGGCCAATTGTGCAAATTCAGCCGCTTTGGCCAGGTCTTTAGCGTGACGTTCGTAGTAAATGGCCAGCTGTTCGCAAGCGTGAATGCCGTCGTGCAGATCGGAAACGATTTGCAGGCAGATCTCGGCGGCGCGCGCGTGTTCGCCGCGGCGCTTGGCCATCAGCGCAAGGTCGCGGCGCGCTTTCGGGCGGAATTCCGCCGGCAGACCCATCGCCAGAGCCCGGGCGCACGCGGAATGGGCCCGATCGGCGTTTCCGCGCCGTTGCAGAAACTTCGAGAGCCCCAATAGATCCAGGCTGTCGATGTTTTCGGAATGGCAATCGTCGTCTGCAAGGAGGGAGTTGATTTTTCCGAATAGCGCCGCCAGTCCGCGCAAATCCATCTGATTGTGGCGAACGACGCCGGCGAGCGGCTCGGCGGGCCCGCCGCGCAAATAATCAAAGTAACACTGCGGGATAAGCGCCGACGCCACATCGTTCTCGCGATGCCAGCCGAGCCGCGGCGCATCGATGACGTGGCATTCGAGTTCCACGAGCCGCACCGAACCGAGCCGCAGCTTCCACAACGCGCGCGCGGGATGCAGCAAATCAAGGTGCGCCGCGAGCTTCGGCACCGCGATGGAGCGCGTCATCGTGAAGCGATTTTCGAGCAGCGGCCAATCGAACGATTTGCCATTGAAGGTGACAAGCACCGGCCGTTCGACGATACGATGAGATAATTCGTGCAGCAGGGAGTGTTCCTCGGCGAAGTCGCGCATAAAGAATTGCTCGACCTGCAATCCACCCGCATCCCACCACGCGAGGCCAATCAGAAACGCGTACGTGCCGGTGCCGCCCGCGAGGCCGGTAGTTTCCGTATCGAGGAAAAGCCATTTTTCCGGGTCTTCGAGCGCGGCGCGGGTTTTGCGGGAGAGCGATTCGTCGCGCGTGCGGGAAAGCAATTCGAGTGTTGTGGATGAGGGGTCGGTAAATTCCGGAGTGGAGAACCAGTTTCGAATAGACAGGTGTTCGCCAAAATGATTCCTGGCAACGCCGGCGCCGAGGAGCCGTCCAAGCGAGTCTGCTTCGTCGGGCGTTCGAATGGCGGCGGGGCGCGCGGGGATTGGGCGCGTGGGCTTCAGCGCGGCGAGGCGCGAAAACTTGTCTGCGGTGGCGGCCATTTAGGCACACAGCCTGTCGAGGATGGCGAGGGCGGCTTCTTTTGCGCGCGGGGCGAGATCGCCGGCGGGGCCCACGCAGGATGGGCAGCCCTGTTCGCACTCACAGGCGGAAATGAGTTCGCGGGTTTTTTGCACGAGGAGACTGTGCGTTCGAAAGAGGGGTTCGGAGAAGCCGATGCCGCCGGGGTAGGCATCGAAGAGATAAAGATTTGGTTCGAAGAATTCCTTGGCGTTGGGGGAGATGGCGTTTTCCACGCGGGACGGAGTGAAAGTTTCAATCGTGCCGGGAAGGGGCGCAGCATGCTGCGCCCCTACAACGGCGGAAGCGGATTCGGCAGCAGGAGGGCGCTCGCCGATGGCGGTGCCGAGGTCGCGGCGGTCGCACATGAGGAGAAGGGTGGCGACGGATTCGAGGGCGTGGAGAAGGCCAAACATCCCGCTTTGGCGCTCGCTCACGGTGAAGGGGAGCGATTCAAGCAGCGGGCGTTCGAGCGTGATCCAGTAAGAGGTGGTGTGCATTTCGTTTTCGGGGAGCTCGAGTTTGCCGTCGCCGATATTTTCGTTGGTGAAGAATTTGATTTTCTTGAAGCCGACGACTTGGGAGCGGACGAGGACATCGCCGTGGGAGAAAGAGGAAGCAGAGGAAGTAAAGGAGGTTAAGGAAGTAGAGGACGAAGAAGGCGCAGCGTGTTGCGCCCCTACAAGGGAGTTTGCGTCGGCGTGGTGTGAGGTAGCGGCGATTTCTAAGACGCGGACTTGGGAGTAGCGGATGGCATCGGTGTAGTAGTCCACGTCGACGCGCTTCACGTAAGCCTTGCGCTCCTTGAAGTCAAGATGTTCGACGTGGTGTTGCTGCCCGCCGTGAATGTAGATGGCTTTTTCGTGGACGAACACAAGCGCGCTGGGGAAATCGATTTCGCCGATGACGCTGGGCGCGCCGGTGACCTCGATGATCACGAAATTGTCGCTGGTGACGGAACGCAGGCTGACGGTATCGGCGGGATAGGCCTCCTGCGTCCAGTGGTAGTTTTCTCCGGCGAGATGCAGAAAACCGGCCTCGGCGAGCCGCGCGCAAAGATCGGGTAAGTCGACATCGCCGAATTTGTCGCTTGGAGCGATGGGTAATTCGAATGCGGCGCATTTCAGATGATTGACGAGGATTTCGAGATTGTCGGGCTGGATGAAGGCGTGCTCCGGCGTGTTGCCGAAGAAATAGTCGGGATGGCGCACGATGAATTGATCGAGCGGCGAGGAAGATGCCACCAGCACGGCACAAGAGCTTCCGCTGCGGCGGCCGGCGCGCCCGGCCCGCTGCCAGGTGGCGGCGATGGTGCCGGGATAGCCGGCCATGACGACGGTATCGAGGGAGCCGACATCAATGCCGAGCTCGAGCGCACTGGTCGAAACCACTCCGCGGACTTTTCCATCGCGGAGGCCGCGTTCGATTTCGCGGCGTTCGTTTGGCAAGTAACCGCCGCGGTAGCCGCGAATGGTTTCCGGTTTTCCCGGCAACCGGGGATTCGCCTGCTGCAAATAGGTGAGAAGAATTTCCGTGTTCAGGCGCGAGTTGGCGAAGACTATCGTTTGCAGATCGTGTTTCAGGAATTCCTGCGCCACACGCGAAGATTCATTGATGTAGCTGCGGCGGATGCCCAAGGCGCGATTCACAACGGGCGGATTGTAGAAAACGAAAGTTTTCTCCGCGGCGGGCGCGCCGTTGGCATTCAGGACTTCGACTTCGGATTCAAGAAGGCGTGAAGCGAGGTCGCCGGGATTAGCGATGGTTGCGGAGCAACAGATGAATTGGGGATCGCGGCCGTAGAAGCGAGCGATGCGGCGGAGGCGGCGCAACACGTTGCACAAGTGGCTGCCGAAGACGCCGCGGTAGGTGTGCAGTTCGTCGATCACGATGTAGCGGAGGTTTTCGAAGAGGCGCGTCCATCGAGTATGGTGCGGCAGGATCCCGGTGTGCAGCATGTCCGGGTTAGTCAGAACGATGTGGCTTTTTTCTCGGATGGCCTTGCGGGCGTCGGCGGGCGTGTCGCCGTCGTAGGTGAAAACGCCGAATCGATCTTCGAGGCGCTGGTTGAGGTCGTGGAGTTCCGCGAGTTGGTCTTGCGCGAGGGCTTTGGTGGGGAAGAGGTACAGCGCGCGGGTGTCGGAGTTTTCGAGGACGGCGTTCAAGACGGGCAGGTTGTAGCAGAGGGTTTTTCCGGAAGCAGTGGGCGTGACGATGACAACGTTTTTTCCGGCGTGGACGGCTTCCGCCGCGGCGGCTTGATGGGTGTACAGGCGGCGAATGCCTTTGGCGGCGTAAGCGGACGCGAGGTCCGCGTGTACCCAGGCAGGGAAGTCCGCCCACTGGGCCTCGCGGGCGGGAAAATGGCGCACCGCCGTGAGGATTTCGCCGTTGTGGTCGCGGGCGGCGAAGGACTCCAGCACTTCGTGAACGCGGGTAACTGCAGTGGACATGCCAGCCCTGCGAACTGCTAGCGATTCGGGCATGAAACTCGCCTTTCTTTAATTCGCCTTTTATTCGCTGACGTTAGCACGCGGCGTTTCAGCGCGCAATATGGAAATTGTGAGTCTTAAGACGAGAGACACTGAAAACACAAAGAAGAAGCGAAGGATCGGATTTGCGGGAGTGCAACAAAGCGAATTGCACGGAATAAGGGTTTCACGTAATATGGGTACATGAATATCACGCTTTCTTTGCCAGAAGACTTGGTGAGACGGGTCCGGAAGATCGCCGTGGACCGCGACACGACCTTGACCGGCCTCGTTCGTGAGTATTTGAACGAAGTCGCCAGGCAAGAGGCGGCAGCAGGCCGAACGCGGCGAGAACGGGAAGCCTTGGAGCGCACCTTCGAACAGTTCCAATATAGAGTCGGAAAGAAGAGCTGGAAGCGCGAAGATCTCCATGAGCGCGCTTGAGTTTCTGGATACTAATATTCTGGTTTACGCGTACGACCGCAGCGAGCCGCGGAAACAACAGATTGCGCAGGGACTGGTTCGGAGAGCAGTGGCAGGGGAGATCGCAGTCTCCAGCCAAGTGCTCGGTGAATTCACGGCCACACTCCTCCACAAGCTATCGCCTCCGGCAACCCCGGAAAACTTGATGGCGCTTCTGGACGCGCTCGGGCCCATCAAACTGGTCCCGATTGATGGCCATGTGGTTCTCCGTGCGGTGCAGGCGCGCGCTCAATACGGAGTGCACTTTTACGACGGAATGATCCTTGCCGCCGCCGAACGCGGCGGCTGTCAGAGAATCTGGTCGGAAGACTTGAATGCTGGCCAGCAATACTTTGGTTGTGTTGTCGAAAACCCGTTTGTCTGAGGGGGAGAAGAGGCCACACGACTGCGGCGGGCGGCCTCTACAGAAGAAGCAAGGCGAAATCTATTCGGCGGCTTTGGCGGCGAGCGTTTCAATGACGGCGATATTGGGGAGCAGGTTGGGAGGGAGACGGTGACGTGCCAGGAGATAGGCGGGAGCGTTGTAGGAGATCCAGACTTTGCCACCGGAGTCTTCGGCGATGAGGATTTTGAGCGGGAGGTCGAGGGCGGCGCTGGGTGAAGCGAGCATCAGCGGCGTGCCTGCTTTGGGATTGCCGAAGATGAGCAGCTTGGTGTTTGGCATTTTCAGGCCGGCGCTGGCGGCTTCGCCGCTGTGGTCGACAATGGTAAAGAGCTTCACCCCTTTGGCTTCCAGGATGGATTTCAAGCGGGCGACGGTTTCCTCGACGGAATAATTGCTGGCAGTACGAAGAATGCCGTTCTCTGGAATTGGTGCCATGGAAATCTCCCGGGATTTTGATGCATCATCCGGCCCGATAGGTCTAACGGAAATCAGATAGATGGCCATCGCCACGCCAAGGATGGCGAGGACCAGAGCGACCGTAATGGCCAGCGCCGAGGGACGCGCGAGCAAAGCTTCAGGCTGCTGAACCTTTTGCAGCAGTCGCCGGTAACGGACAAGCGAGAGCAGACAGACGAACACGCCAAGAAAAATCAGCGCGGTACCGAACCAGAGGGAGAGGCCGAACGACTGGGACGGTTGATTGGGCTGATTGAGGTTGAACTCCCGCAAGAAAATTCCAAAGCGGGCGAGGACGAAGCCGAGGCCCATGAGAGCGAGGCCGATGCGAATCCAGGCGAGAAAGGTTCGCTCGACGGCGAGAAAGTCGCGGGGAGTGGCTGTGGACTCGTCGGGCATGGCGAAGATTTTAACCAGACTCTTAGCGAAGCCGCAGAATCAATATAGCACCGATGATGAAAAGGAGCGCCGAGGCGGCGAAGGCGGTCTGGACGTTGAAGGCGGACCAGAGGAAACCGACCATGAGGCTGGAGAGGAAGTCGCCGAAGGCGTTGACGGCGGCGAGGGTGCCGAAGGCCATGCCGTGCTGTTCTTTGGGGACCAGCTCGGCGGAGAGAGAATCTTCGAGCGCTTCTTCGGTGCCGACGTAAAGGCCTGCGAGGACAAAAATCACGCCAAGCAGCCACAGGGAATGCGTTCCAATGCAGAGAAGGTGGGCGGTGACTCCGGCGAGGGTGTAGCCTGCTGCGAGCACGGCTTTACGGCTGGGGACGTGGTCGCTCAGCCAGCCGCTGAGATACGCAGAGCCGGCATAGAAAACGTTGTGCAGGGTGTAGAGGCCGACGGCGAGGCTTGCGGCGCGGGCTATGCCATGGCCGGGGGCCAGCATTCGCGTGGCGTAGAGAATCAGCAGGGTGTGCGAGAAATCGCCCGCGCCGAAGACGCCTACGCCAACGAGCAACCGGCGGAAGGGAAGCGGTAGCGCCTTCAAACCAAGGAGGAAGGATCGTTGCGGGCGGGCAGCGATGGGCCGTTCGCGGACGAGCAGCCAGAAAGACGCGACCGCGACGAGGCCGGGCAGAAGCGTCCAAAGAAAAACTTTGCGGTAAGAATGCCCGGTGGCTTCGAGCAGCCAAAGCGCGGTGAGCGGGCCCGCGATGGCGCCTACCGTGTCCATCAAGCGTTCGAAACCGAAAGCGCGGCCGTAAGTGTTCGGCGGCACGTCGGCCGCGAGCAGGGCCTTCTTCGCGGGCGAGCGGACTCCGCGGCCCAGCCAGGCGGCGACCCGGCCGAAGAGCACATGATAGGCGTGCGTGGCGAAAGCGAACGACGCCGTCGCCAGGGCAGTGAAGGCGTAGCCAAAGACGGCGAGTGGCTTTCTGCGCTTCAAGCGATCGGTGTAGTGGCCTGCGGCAAGCTTTGTGAAGCTGGAGAGCCCGTCGGCGATGCCTTCGATGGCGCCGAGCCAGACGGGGCCCGCGCCGATGGCGGCCAGGAATGCGGGGAGCACGGCGGTGGCGGTCTCGTGGCTCCAGTCGCTGAAGAGGCTGGTGAGGCCGACGCCGAGGACAGTGCGGTTGAGCCAGGAGTCTGTCGTGTCAGGCATGGGGAAGCAGTTTACAGTTGAAGGTTCAAAGTTAAAAGTTCGGAGCTCGCTGGATCGTGATTTAATCTGAAATTCCAAATCGAGATGGCGGAGCAAGCGCAAAAGCGGCAGCGCGGTGCCGCACCCCAGTTGGCTCTATTTCTTGGCCGCGCGGTAGAGGATGACGCGGACTTTTTCGAGGGTGATGAGGCCGCCTTCGACCATTTCGTCGAGGCGGGGGAGGATTTTTTCGATGCGCTCCATAGATTCGATGACCTCGAGGATGATGGGGAGGTCTTGCGACAAGCGCAGCAGCTTGTCGGTGTGATAGATGCTTGAGCCGCCGTAGCCGCCGACGCCTCGCAGCACGGTTGCACCGGAGAAGCCGTCTTTGCGCAGCATCTCCACGATGGCTTCGTGGAGGGGTTTGCCGTGCCATTTGTCCGATTCGCCGATGTGGATGCGCATCAGGGTGCGCTCGCCTTCGAATTTTTCGTGGGTCATTGATTTCCTCGTCAGAATCCAAGAGAGATTTCTTCCGACAGGGTCGGAATCTTCCATCGCTGCGCTCGAAATGACGGCATGGCCGATGGTCCGACCTAAAAACGATTAGCGAGGCGAATTCCGGCGACACTCAGAAGCAGGCCTGCGACTACGCTTGCCCCCACATAGGCGGTGGCCCAGGCCCACTCGCCGGCTTCGAGCATTTTGGCGGTTTCCCAACCGAAGCTGGAGAAGGTTGTGTAACCGCCGAAGAAGCCGACGGCGATGGCCACGCGCCAATCCGGGGAGATTACCATGCGATTGAGCGTGAATTGGCCGATCAAGCCCAGGAGGAAGCAGCCGGTCAAGTTAACGAGCAGGGTGCCTAAGGGAAAGGTGCTCGCGGTGCGGATTTGCACGACACCCTGAAGTCCGTAACGCGCCAGCGTGCCGGCAGCGCCAAAAATCGCGATCAGCGCAAGACGCAATGTCGCTCCAATCCGTCGCTCGCCACGGTTACCGCGCAAATGGCCCGCGGTTTGCCAAACAAAAAACTCCTGGCGCCGCTCGGCTGCCAGGAGTCATCAGTCCCAGTGAACATCACCGGGCGGTTATGGCGAACTCCATCGCCATTCAGAAGTCGCCTCAGTTTAACATTTTCCCGCATTGCTGGAAGGCCAATTCAACGGAACTTGCTGGAGGCAGCTCCACAAGCGGCGGCTACGGCCGCGGGCGACTGGGAAGGCAAGGACGGCCACGGCATGGCCGTGAAAACCAGTTTCAAAGCTCTCGCCTCCGGCACCGCTGTCATGGAAGCGCTCTCCCCCGTTGGCATGGAGGAGATGGTCACCCTTTACAGCATCGATGGCGACGGCATCGCACTCGTCCACTACTGCCCCACGAATCTCGCGCCGCCGTTACAAATGGAAACGGTAGCGAACCTGGACGTAGAGTTCGCGCGGGTTCAGGTAGTGAGTTCCGCCGAAGGTAAAGCTGTTGTCGAGCAGGACGCGGCGATTGGCGACGTTCAGCGCTTGAACGTTTACAGAGAACTTCTCACCGAAACTCTTTCCGAGTGAGAGGTCAAATGTGGTGTGCGGTTGGAGATGATCGCCGGGGACCATGGGGTCGCCATTGGTGAAGCCGGAGGCGTAGTAGACGTCGGTCGAAGCGTAGGAATGGAATGGGAAGTCGTAGCGCGCGCCTAGGTGCAAGGTGTGGCGCTGGTCGTGGTCGAGGAGGGCGAACCCGTCGCCGAAGGAAAAGTCGGTGAGGCCGCCGTTGATGTTGCCAAAGGCGAGGGCGAGCTGGTTCGAATACGTCAAGTACACCTGGGCGCGATGGCGGATGCGGGGAGAGCGGAGCGTAAGTTCCCAGCCGTTGATCCGCGCGCCCTGAATGGTTACGGGGAAAAAAAGGTCGGAGTTGTTGAAATTATTGTGGTCGAAGAAATTCTCGACGCGAGTGAGAAAATTACTGGCGTCGAGCGTCCATCCGCGAAATGGAATAGTGACGCCAAACTGGTGCTCTTCATCGCGTTCTCCGTGGAGCGGAATGAAGCTCAGATTCTGATTGCTTGCGGCTTCGAGGAGCGGACCGGAAACGGTCAGCAAAGGCGGCGCCTGGTAGAAATGTCCGTAGAAGGCGCGGAAAACCCAGTGAAGCTTGGGAATCCGAAGGGAAGCGCCGGCGCGCGGGCTGGTGGCATTCTCGACCACGTCGCCAGAGAAGTGCGTTTGGCGGAGACCGGCATCCAAGCTGAGCCAGGATGTCGCCTTGAACTGTTCTTCGGCGTAGACGGCTGCGAGCCCTCCATCTGGGCTGTGTCTCTCGGGTGGGTCCACGTGCTGGCATTGCGAGGGGTCGCGGCAGATCAAACCAAAGAGTTGGCCGTCCTGTTGAGAAAAGCCATACAGGCCAACGCGAAGGTTGCTGCGGCTCTTGATCCATGAAAGCGTGGCCTGACCACCTTCGTACTTCGAGCTGCGGTCTTCGGTGGCGGAACTGGGGAAGTCCTCGAGGGCACTTTGATAATTTGCGCTGTTGTAGTGGTAGAAAGGCGAAATTGTGAGCATAAGCCCTGGACTGAAGGTGCGGACCCAGGAAAAAGTAACAAAGGAGTCGTTCTCGCGGTTGGCGTCGCGGAGGAACTGGCCTTGCGTGCCGGGGTCATTCGGATCGAAGGGAACCTGATAGAAATCCCGGCGCAACTGCGCAACGAAGTGAAGCCGCCGAAGCCGTTGGCAGCATCGTGGATGACCGCAGAGGTGGGAGTCTGCAATCCGAGATTGGTACGGTTTCCGTTCACGCTGGCGTAATAGGCAACGCGATTGGTGTGGCCGCCGAAGTTCAGCTGGTCGTCGGTTTGATAGAAGTTGCCGGCGCTGAGGACGAGTTCGGCTTCGTTGTCGCGCTCAAAACCTGTGCGCGGGGCGACGTTGAAAATGCCGTAAGTGCGGTCACCGTAGTCGGCTGAGTAGCTTCCGCGTTGCGCCTCCAGGGTGTCGATGTCTTTTGGGTCGACCTGGGGGCCGAGGTTGCTGGCGATGTT
>Ga0193729_1000967_pt1 | contig 14899 bp, 16 predicted proteins | sample U1c2metaG_FD_143036 | JGI IMG/M metagenome (GOLD analysis project Ga0193729, IMG submission 143036) | Soil microbial communities from a riparian zone of the East river system, Colorado, United States - U1c2 | ecosystem: Environmental > Terrestrial > Soil > Riparian zone | place: USA: East River...
CAGGTTTTGCCGGGGACGATGTTCCGGGTCGATCTCGCGGGTCAGCGAAACGTGCTCGCGCATATTTCCGGCAAAATGCGCAAGCATTTCATCCGCATCGTCCCGGGCGACAAAGTCTCGGTCGAGCTTTCTCCCTACGATCTCACCAAGGCGCGCATCATTTTCCGGGAACAGTAGGACCGCCTACGCCAAGGCTTCAGCCTTCGCGCAAGGCTACGGCCCGACGAGACGACGGACAGGCATCCTAAGATCGACATCCGGCGTGCGATTTGCTCAAGATCGCAAGCGCGCGGATAGTTGGAGTAACGAAATTTAACTGGAGACCATCATGGCTGAAGAAAACAAATCACATCGCGCGTCTGGAACGACCGACGCGCAGAACAAATTCGAAAGCAGCAAGACGCACGCGCGAAAAGCGGCCGAGGATTTACGGGACGCAGCCGGCGCGATTGCCGGCGAATATCGCGGCAAAGCAGAGCAAGCTTGGAACGACGCTCGCGGTAAGGCTGAGCAAGCCTGGACGGACGCCCGCGGCAAAGCCGAGCATGCGATCGGCGATGCGCGAACGCGCGCGCGGACGTTTCAAGACGATGCGGAAGAGTACGTTCGCGAAAATCCGACCAAGGCAATCTTCACCGCGCTCGGCGTGGGATTTGTCCTCGGACTGATTTTCCGGCGCTGATCACGGTTCGCTGAATGGCTGGCGAAAATTCGCCGTCGCGGAGTCGACCGCGCCAGGCGGGTTTCATTGGAAGTTTGGTCGCGCTCGCGAGCGCGCTGGCCGACTTTTTCGAGAGTCGCGCCGCACTTTTTGCGACAGAATCAAAAGCGGCGCTCGTTCAATTTGTTTTGGTCGCACTTTGTCTGGTCGCGGCGCTTTTGTTTTTCGCGTTTGGGTACGTCTTTCTGCTCGCGACCGCGGTGGTGGCCGTCGCTCATCTCGCAAAAGTCTCATGGCTGTGGACAGCCCTGGCCGCCGCCGGCCTGCATATTTTGATCGCCCTTATTTTTCTGCTTATCGCTCGCAGTGGAATTAAACGGCCGATCTTTCGCGCGACCACGGACGAATTTAAAAAAGACCGGGAATGGCTAAAAAATCTGGAAACAACAAATCGGACGCGGAGCTGAAGGAGCAGATTGCGCGATCGCGCGAAGAGCTGGCGCTCAGGCTGGCTCGCGTCCGGGAGGAAGTTGACTTGCCCCGCAAGATTCGGCGCTCGATCCGGCGGGAGCCAGTGCCGTGGATCGTGGGAGCGATTGCGGTCGGTTTGCTGGTCACGGCTATCGTGACTCGGAAGAAAAAAGTTTATGTCGATGCCAAAGGCGGCACCAAATCCAAACATGCCCTTTTGGAGGCGGGATTTGTTTTGGGCGCGCTGCGGATTGCCGCCGGTTTGCTCAAACCCGTGGTCGTGAATTTTGTCGAAAAGAAACTGGGAAGTTACAGTTCACGCGGCCGTCCCGGGCCGAAAGGCTTTTGAGTTTACGGGCACGGTCGCCCTGCATAAGAATCGCGGCGCGCCATGTCCCCAACATCGACATCTCCCAAGTCGCACCCGCTATCGCATGTCGATGAATACCTGGCCGTCGGGCAAAGCGCCGGGGCGTCGGATGTTCATCTTGGTGTAAACGCGCCGCCGATCTGGCGGTTACACGGGACTCTGCAACCGATCTGGCCCGATGCGCCGCGTTTGACCTCGGACCAGACGCTCGCGCTCGCGGATGGCTTTCTTTCGAATCCCCAAAAAACGCAGTTGAACGAGCGCGGCGACGCCGACTTCGCCTATGCCAATAATTTCGCCCGGTATCGCACGAGCGTGGTGCGCCAGCGCCTCGGGGTCGATCTCGTCTTTCGCATTATCAACACAAAAGTGCGCACGATGGACGAGCTCGGTTTGCCGGAGCATCTCAAACTTCTGACCCGTTATCAAAACGGACTGATTCTCGTCACCGGCTCAGTCGGGAGCGGAAAATCGACCACGCTCGCGGCTTTGGTCGACCAGGTAAACATCGAGCGGCGCGAGCACATCATCACGCTTGAAGATCCGATCGAGTATGTCTTGGAACCGAAAGGCTGCCACATCACCCAACGCGAAGTGCACACCCACACCCGCTCTTTCGCGGCCGCATTGCGCGGCGCGCTCCGCGAAGATCCGGATGTCATCATGGTCGGTGAGATGCGGGATTTGGAAACAATCTCGCTCGCGATCACTGCCTCGGAGACCGGCCATTTGGTTTTGGGAACGCTCCACACCAGCAACGCTTCACGCACGCTCGATCGATTGCTCGACGTCTTTCCACCCGATCAACAGGAACAAGTCCGGATCATGGTGAGCGAATCACTCCGCGGCGTCATCAGTCAGCAACTAATCCCGCGGGCGGATGGCAAAGGACGCGTCCTGGCTTTGGAAATACTGACCAACACCCCGGCGGTCGCCAACGTCATCCGCGAAGCAAAGACGTTCATGCTCCCGGGAATTATTCAGACCGGAAAAAAGCAAGGCATGCAGCTGATGGACGATGCGCTGATCGAGCTTCAGAGCCGTGGTCTAATCACGGCCGACGAAGCCTTAGCTCGCGCCGAACAAAAACAGGAAATGAAGTCACGTCTGAAGACGTGAAAACCCCAATGCCCAAACCCCAAGCTCCAAACAAACCCCAAAGCCCAATCTTCAAGGCCAACGCGGGCGAAGTGCGCAGCGGTTTCGGTTTGGACTTTCGGATTTGGAGCTTCTTTGGAATTTGGGTTTTGGAACTTGGAGCTTAGCCATGGCTTCCCTGGATCAATTTCTCCGCGTGATTGTCGATCAAGGCGGCTCGGACCTTCACATTGGCGAAGGCCAGCCGCCAAAAATGCGTAAGCACGGCGATATCGCGCCGATTCGGGAGAAGCTGCTCGCGCGCGATGAGACGATCTCGATGTTGCGCGAAGTCTGCGGGGAGCAGAACTGGAAAATTTTCGAGGAGCGCGGCGACCTCGATTTCGCCTACGAAATGGACGCGGCTTCTCGGTTTCGCTGCAATTATTTGAAACAAGCGCACGGCTACGGCGCGGTGTTTCGATTGATTCCAACGAAAATCGCAACTCTGGAGGAGCTCGGCATTCCAATCGTCGCCAAGGAATTCGCCGATCTCCGCGGCGGATTGGTCCTCGTCACCGGTCCGACCGGCTCCGGTAAATCAACGACGCTGGCGTCGTTGATCGATTACATTAACGACAATTTCTCGCGGCACATCGTGACGATCGAGGAACCGATCGAGTTCGTGCACGGCAACAAACGCAGCATCATCACCCAGCGTGAAGTTCCGGGCGATTCCGAATCGTTTCCGGTCGCGCTGAAGGCTGCCTTGCGCGAAGACGCCGACATTGTGTTAGTCGGTGAAATGCGCGATTTGGAAACGGTTTCGCTCGCGCTGACTGCTGCCGAGACGGGGTTGCTCGTTTTCGGAACTCTCCACACCAACAACTCACGCAAAACGGTTGACCGAATGGTCGACGTTTTCCCGGCACCGCGGCAGCCGCAGGCGCGGACGATGCTGGCCAACTCATTACGCGGTGTGCTCGCGCAATTGCTTTTGAAAAAGGCGGACGGTTCAGGTCGCGTCGCAGTGAATGAAATCCTGATAGGAAACGCCGCGGTGTCCGCGATCATCCGCGAAGGCGCCACGCAAAAACTTCAGGACGTGATTGTTTCCGGCAGAGGGCAGGGGATGCAATTCATGGACGACGCGATTTATGCGCTCTTGCAAAGCGGAACGGTCACCCCGCACGAAGCGTTCATGAAAGCGATCGATAAGAACCGGTTCAAAAAATTCCTGCCGGCAGAAGAGGAACATCTTGGCGACGCCGCCGGCGCAGTCCCAGACGACGAAAAACGGCTGCCTGGCAATTTCATGAAGCGGGCCGCGACCCGCAGCTCGGCCAGGCCGCCGCAACGATAGTTTGTCAGCTACGCGCGGTGTCGGCGGAATCAGTTGTGCGTGGTCTGGTAAACGCAGCCAGCAGCAACGTGACCGACGCGGTAACCACCAGGAGGAAACCGACAACGAAGAGCGGCGCGTCGAAATAACGTAAGCCCATCAGCGCAAGCAGCGTCAGGGGGAGTGTTGCAACTGTGAGAGCCGTTGTCCGAACGATCACTTGGGCCCAACGATCTGAATATGGCGCGGCATAAAAGGTCAGAAAGCCGAGAGGAAGCAGTAACACGCCGACCAAGATGTGATTCAGAAGCATCGGCGGAATGAGATTGTCGGCCGCACCTGTAGAGGCGCTATGTCGAATGAGGGCCGCGATGTGCGGAGTTGCGACCAAATGCACGATCCCGAGCAACAACAGCAGCAACCCGCTTCCTCTAAGCAATCGAACGCGATTAGATGCGGACATTTGTAGAGCTTCGCAAAGTACTGATCACGCAACTTAAACGGCGATAGTTATAGAAGGAACGCCAATTGTGAAGCGGCCTCTTTCTCGGTGAGCTTGTGCGCGCCTCTTAGGACTTCGTTCGGCACCCACTTGGGAAATGGAGTGACCAGCAGTTTGTGCTTGCCCGCAGACGTGTGCACTTCCTTGACAGCAGCAAGCCGGTGCTTGGAAAACCGGCCGGCCGATCTGACGAGGGCAGGCCAGAGACGCCGATGGATGTAGGTAATTTTTCCGTCTACCAGTCGGCAAACTAAAACGTCGGGAGAACGGCGAATCGCTCGCGAGAGACGGAATATCTCGTTCCCCTTCGGATGCGCCCACCAACTACCCTTCAATAATTCTCCTGCTACCACCTGAGCCAGACTGGGAACGCTGGCGCGTGCCGACTCGACGGCTATCCCAGATTTTTTGACCCACGCTACGGCTTGCTTTGCGTTCATGGATCGGGAATAGACCAGCCACTAACGAGAATTGAGCCCGCAGGAGTCGATCGTTATGCTCTGATTATCCGCGAAATTTGCTCGCGGCACGTCGGACCGGGGCCTTGTGAGCATGTTGTTTGCGCTGTTTCGCCGAAGCGTCTTCCAGTCGTGATGTGTCACGCTTCGGCTTTCCAGTCCGGGGACTACCACCAAAGTCATGTTTGCGTGGTTTGTGCATGGCTGAACGTCGGTGAGTTGCCGCGATTTGACAATCAGCCACAACATTTAGCCGCGTTGCTCCTCTTATCCCTTTCTACTTCCTAATTCCTACTTTCTTACGAGCGGTTGGCTGCATCGCCTGGTTAGGTGGGGGGTGATTTCTTGCCCTTGTATATAATAACTCCGACCTGGTGGTCCGAAAAAATTTGTAAACCGAACAGGTTAACAGCAACAACCATGAACGACTGATCCTCGTAAAATGAATAAGCTTCCGCGACAAATTTCGCTTCGTGGCTGCGGTGGATTATATAAATGTTAAAGGAAGCGCAGGCGATGTCGCTGAATACCGACTGCCCGAGAACGAGCAGCGCGTCGACCCGTCGGTTGGGCTTGAATACCGGTAGGCGATTCATGATCGCCTCGCTATAGAACGCATCGGTACTAAACAACTGCGTCTGATCAGCGATCGATCTTATAGGAGTTCTCTTCTCTGGTGCGATCGTCAGCAAGCGTCCTTTGCTCCGCACCCTGTGATGATACATGCCGTCAACGTGGTAGGTCGCATGGGGGTCGGGCGCACGCTCACAAATGCCAGCTGATACGCCGGTCCTGTTCTCCGTGAGCCACAGGACTTTGCGCAAAGTGCCACGGAAGTCGGTCGCTATGATTGCGCGCATGCGGGTCTACACCTAACGAGAATAAGCTGAGCTACCGCCACCGAGAGCGAGCTCTCGCTTTAGTTTTCTACTTTCTAATTTCAACTTTGTAATTTTTCTTGCCGGCCAGCGGTTGGCTCGAGCGATTGGTTAGGTCTGAATCGCCAGATAACGTAGAGGACCGGCGGAACTCGTATTCTGGAGGGCGGAACATCAAAATAAGTGCGAGAAAAGGGTAGAAGAGCGGGACTAAGGCAATCACGACATAAATCGCGGACATCCCGCAATCTCGCAGTCGAGGCAATCTGTCAGCCCCTGCAACCGGTGCAAATGGAGACTGTGATGAAGCGGCAGTGAGCAATTGGATGAAATGCTGGCGAAATCGCGAAACTTCCTCCGCCGTCGGTGACCGGCCAATGCGTGTCGTGAAAACATCGTGAAAGATCCCGGAATCCGTCGTGCGTGGATAATGTGACCAATCGGTGTCGACGTCGGCGAAACCAAGCACGTCCTCGAATGAGCGAACGAAGCACTCCTCGTCGACCTTCATGGTCTCGGTAAGCGTGCCGTCGATGTCGAACATGACAAGGTGCATGGGGAAGTGGCCTAACGAGAACAAGCTGAGCCACCGCTGGCGACAATGCGACTAGCCAAGAAAATACGCGTTGAAGTCGTCATGTGGAATTTTTGTTGCCGGCCAACGGTTGGCTCGAGCGATTGGTTAGACCGTACCAAAACCGGTAATGCCGGTTCACTTTCCAGAAATCGGCGCTGAGAAGCGCGGCGATAAGCAGGCCGAGCGATATCCCGGCGAGTAACGTCTCTACATATCTGGCAATCACCCAGCCGTTGCGTGTGAAATGGACTAAATTGTATGAGCGAACGATACCCAAAGTCGCCCACGCAAGTGCAACTACACTCAATGAAAAATAGAGCCTGCGGATCCAACCCGACGCGTCGCGGTACCAAAGAACTGATGCAAACAGAACGATTGGTGCAAGGCCTCCAATCAAAAAACCAACGAGCGGCGACATACGGTCTAACGAGAAGTAGACGCCAAAAAGGCGCAATATAATACGCCTTTTTGGCGCCTAATCCGGAACTTTACTGGGAGGGAGGGGGAGAAACACCGCATTCGGTGGCGATCATGTCAGGTTTTGAATTCTCCCGCAAGCCGCGGCGGTGGGGTCGCCCTTCGTTGACAAGGCAAAACGCGGGTGATACTTTCGCCGCACTTTCGCGATTATTTCGCTGAAAGCGTAGTAACCGAGGCTCTTAATTTGCGCTCGCTGTTAAATAGTCAGGTATTGGTGCTGAACCGCCTCTGGCAGGCGGTCAACATCTGCTCTGCGCGGCGCGCGTTCTCGCTCGTCTACGCCGGACACGCGCATGTCGTCTCGGCGGACGACGCGAATAATTTCCTGACCCACGATTTTGAAGGCTGGCGCGATTTTTCAACGGACGCGCCCGATCACGAGCTCGTCCAAACGATTTCGTGGAAGATCCGGGTGCCGCGCGTGATCGTGCTGCTCTTTTTCGATCGGCTGCCGAAAAAGGAAGTGAAGTTTACCCGGCACAATGTTTTCGAGCGCGATAAGAACACCTGCCAATACTGCGGGCACTCTTTCGATCGCAACGATTTGAATCTTGATCACGTGGTGCCGCGGGATCGCGGCGGGACCACGACCTGGGAAAACGTGGTTTGCTCGTGCATTCCGTGTAACACCCGTAAAGGCAACCGCCTCCCGCAAGAAGTGCAGATGATGCTGATTCGCAAACCGAAGCGGCCGAAATGGCGGCCGTTCCTGCACGTCACCTTCACCGCGCCCCAGCACGAAAGCTGGCGGCACTTTGTCGATCTTGCTTACTGGAACGTCGAGCTGAGCGACTGACCGGAATTATTTAATAAGGAAAGCAGGAACGCAGGAATTCCGGCGGGTCTCTTTCCTTTTTTCCTGTTTTCCTGATTCATCTGCGTAATCCGTGGTTAATGCTTTAACGCATTCAAGATCGGCTGCGGATAAACGCCGAACAGAATGGTGGCGATCACGAGAAGGATCATCACCGTCCGCGAGAGTGCACTGATCGCGATCGGTTTGTCGTTCGCGCTGGGTTGCCAATACATCGCGCGGACGACTTTCAGGTAATAATAAAAGCCGCATGCCACGGTTACGATTCCAACCGCGACGAGCGCGGTTTGCTTTTGTGCGATTGCGCTTACGAAGATGAAGAACTTGCCGAAAAAGCCGGCCGTGAAAGGCAGACCTGCGAGCGACGCCATCGCCACCAGCATCGCGAATGCAAGAAAGGGCGCGCGTTTGGCCAGGCCATCAAAACCGGAGATTTCTTCGCCCGTTTGTTGGGCAACAATGATCAGGATCCCAAAGCTCAAGAGCGTCATCAGCAGATAAGCGACGAGATAAAAAGTGACCGCGCGACCGTCGAAGCAGGCCACGCCGATGAGCAAATAACCCGCGTGCGCAATGCTGGAGTAGCCGAGCAGGCGTTTGAGGTTGTTTTGCGGCAGCGCGGCGAGATTGCCGTAGACGACAGTGAGCAGCGCGATCAACACGACAAGGCGTTGCATGTTCGGCAGCATGAGAAACGGCTGGAGCACGCGCAAAAGAACAACGAAACCGGCCGCTTTCGAGCCGACCGAGAGAAACGCGGTGATCGGCGTCGGGGCGCCTTGATAAACATCCGGCACCCACATCTGAAACGGGACCGCCGCAATCTTAAAACCGAGACCGACCAGCACCAACACCGCCCCGAATGTTGCGGCGTGATTGTCGATCTTGCCGGTGGAAAACGCGGCGGTGATTCGCGCCAGATTAGTTTCGCCGGTCACGCCGAAAATCCAGGTGATTCCGTAAACCAGAAATCCGGTCGAGAGCGCGCCGAGGATGAGATATTTCACACCGGCTTCGAGCGCGATCGGATTTCTTCTCGGAAAACTAACGAGCACAAAGAACGAAATGGTGACCAGCTCGAGCGAAACGAAGATGAAAATGAAATCGATCGCCGAAACCAGATACATCAAGCCGGCGCAAGTCAGAAGCGGCAGCGAAAAAAATTCACCGAGATTCGCAGAAGTGCTTTCATCAGCTTTGCGCAAGGCCGGCGCGTAATCGACCATCATGACGAGCACGATGATCGTGGTCACGAGCGTGAATCGTTTGAAGAAGATCGACAACGCATCGGCGGTGTAAAAATTCCAGAAGCCGCCTGCCTGCTGCGTCGAAGGTTCCGGGGCCAAAAAGAAACTGGCGAGAAGCACTGCTGTCAGCCCGACAATGCCGGCGTAGGCAAAATTTTTCTTTGCGATCTTGGCGGCAAATGTCTCCAGGAGCAGGATCGTGATACCGAGGACGAGCACCGCAATCTCGAGATATGGCGCGCGGATCGCGATCATTTCGTTGCCGTGAAATAAGTTCGAAACGTCGGCGTGACCATTCGCACGAGCGTTTGCGGAAAGAATCCGAACCAGATCAAACCCGCGATGAGCAACGCGACGGGGACTCGCAGGCCTGCGCCAAGATCGACAAGCTTTCCCCATCGCTCATTCATTGTGCCCATGAATGTCGAGCGGTAGGCGCGCAACATGTAAACGGTTGAGATCACGACGCCCCAAAGCGCGAGCACGGTCGCGATTTGGAAAATGTGAAAACGTTGCATTTCCCATCCGTTTCGAATCGCACCGAAGAAAATCATGATTTCGGACGCGAAATTCGCGAGACCGGGTAGACCGATTGCGGCGAAGGTTGCGAAGCCGAATGCGAGGCCCGCGAACGGCATCACTTTGGCAAGCCCGCCGAGGTCGTCGAAGAGCAACGTCCCGGTGCGGTTTCGAATTTGACCGGCAATCGCAAAAAGCAGCGCAATCGAAAGTCCGTGCGCAAACATGAGGGCGGCGGCGCCGGTTGTCCCAAGAATGTTAGCGCTCGCGATCCCAAGAAAAATGTAGCCCATGTGCATCACGCTTGAATAACCAAGCATCCAATCGAGCTGCTTCTGCGCGATGGTGACGAGTCCGATGTAGATGATGTTGCCGAGCAGAAGAATAACCAGCAGGTACATCCAATAATGAGCGCCATCCGGCAGCATCGGGATCGCCAATCGGAGCAAGCCGTAGAGCCCGAATTTTTTTAAGACGCCGGCGTGGAGCATTGCCGCGGGCGCCGGGGCCGATGCGTAAGCTTCGGGCGCCCACGAGTGGAACGGAAACAACGAGATGAGAACGCCGAAGCCGATCAACAGCAAAAGATAAATGTGGCGTTGTGCCGGAGCCGCGATTGGGTTCGCGGTAATCGCGGCTTGCAATTCTCGAATATCGAACGTTCGCGCCGCCGCCGGCACACTTTGATAAAGAAGAATTAGTCCGATCAGCAGAACAAAACTGCCGAGCGTGAGATAAATCGTGATTTTCCAGGCGGCCGCGCTGCGATTGCCCGTTCCCCAAATTCCAATGAGGAGAAATGTTGGAATCAGCGCGAGCTCGTGAAAGGCGTAAAAGAAAAACAAATCGATCGACGCGAAAGCGCCGATTGCGCCGGCAGAAATGAAAAGGAGGCAGGCGTAAAACGCGCGCTCGTAATTTTCGATCTTACCCGCGAACCAAACGGCTGCGACGCTGACACTGGTTGCGAGAAGAAGCATGAGCAGGCTCAAGCCGTCGACCCCGAGCGCGAAATGAATGCGCCAATCCGCGGAGACAACGATCGAGCTGACAAATTGAAAACCGGCTGCGACTTGATCGAAGCGGCTGAGAAGAAGGAGTGTGACAAAGAGATTCGAAATTGCCGCGACCAGTGCGGTCAGTCGCGCGGGTGCGCCGGCGATGATCAGAACCGCAGCCGCGATTGGGCAGAGGACAAGAAAGAGAAGCATTACGGATTAGAATGACGAAGCACGAATCTCGAATGACGAAGGAATAACGAAGCTCGAATGACCAATTTTCCCAGCAGCGCAGTGACCGCTTTTTCGTCATTCATCGTTTGGTCATTCGTCATTGCTTTGGCGTGTGTTTCGTGGGCTATCTGAAGAGAGTGAAGTAAATGAGCGCCACGATCCCCAATCCAAACAGAAATGCGTAGGCCTGAAGATTGCCGACCTGAAACAACCGCAGAAGCGCGCCAATTCCGAAGGTGCCGCCGCTTACTCCGCGGACCGCTCCGGCATCAATGATCCAGCGATCGAAGAACGCGGCGATGTGCGACAGAAGTCCCTGAGTCCGGTTGATCAGCCACTCGTAAAATTCGTCGAAGTAAAAGCGGCGGCGGATAAGATCGACATGGAACGGATCGCGCTCGCGGTTGCGATAGAGCAAAACCCCGATTCCAACGCCTAGGATCAGCGCGATCAACGCCAGCGCCGGCACGGTAAAGACCGTTTCCTTTTCATGCGGCACGACGAGGAACTTTTGGGCGACCGTCTTGAACCCGGCGATGAGCGCGAACAGGGCGAGGACGAGCAGTGGAATAATCATCACCAGCGGTGATTCCTTGCCGGCGCGGGCGACTTCGCTGCGCGGTTTTCCAAAAAAGACAACGACCACCGCGCGAGAGACATAGAACGCGGTCAGAAATGCAGTCGTTAGGCCAATGACAAAGATCGGCGTGTTTCGTTGATAGGCGAGCGCAAGGATCGCGTCTTTGCTAAAAAATCCGCTGAATGGCGGACAACCGATCAACGCGAGCGCGCCGGCGGCGAACGTGGCGAATGTAATTTTCAGTTTTGGTGCGAGGCCGCCCATTTTCCAAATGTCCTGTTCGTGGTGCAGGCTGACGAGGATGGAGCCGGCGGCAAGGAAGAGGAGCGCTTTGAAAAATGCGTGCGTGAAAAGATGAAACATCGCCGCTTCGTTCGAGGTGAGTCCGACTGCCATCACCATGTAACCGAGTTGGGAAATCGTTGAGTAGGCGAGAATTCGTTTGATGTCGGATTGCTGTGTCGCCATCAACGCGCCGAGCAACGCGGTGATCGTTCCGGTCCAGGCGATGACGAGGAGCGCGGCTTGCGACGCCTGAATGAGGAACGCAACGCGGACAAGCAGGTAAACTCCGGCTGCCACCATCGTTGCGGCGTGGATCAACGCCGACACCGGGGTGGGGCCTTCCATCGCGTCGGGCAACCAAACATGAAGCGGGAACTGCGCGGATTTGCCGACTGCGCCGCAAAAAATCAAAATCGCGGCGATGGTGAGATAGCCGGGGTTGCTCGTGATTTTCGAGAGATGCGCAACGATGTCGTCGAACACGACCGAGCCGGTGGCCATCCAGACCATCAGGATTCCAATCATGAATCCGAAATCGCCGACGCGCGTGGTAAGAAACGCTTTCTTCGCCGCTTCGGCGGCGGAATCGCGTTCGAACCAGTGGCCGATCAGCACATAAGAAGTGAAGCCGACCAGCTCCCAGAAAATGAACAGCATCACGAAGTTGTTCGCGAGAACGATTCCGAGCATTGCGAACATGAAGAGGGAAAGGGCGGCGAAGTAGCGCGATTTGCCTTCGTCGTCGCGCATATAGCCTAACGAGTAGATGTGAATCAGCGCTCCGACGCCGGAAACGACGAGCAGCATCAATCTGCTGAGATCATCGAGGACAAACGCGAGCGGAACAGTGAAAACCCCGCGAATGTCGATCCAGGTGAACTCGGGCGCCGAGATCTCGACCTTGCCGAAGATCGCGCAACTGCAGACAAAACTTCCGATAACGGCCGCGACCGAGATCGCGCTGCTGATATTCTTCCAGCGGCGCGTGAACAAAGTGATGACACCAGCCGAACTGAGCGGCAGGAGCAAGGCTAACCACGGAAGTAAGCTGTTGGTAGTGAAGGTCATTGGTTTACCCGCGAATCACGCGAATGGACGCGAATGTTCAGAAGGAAACATCGGCGGAATCACCTTTCATCTTCGGGGGCTGCGTTTTGGCTATGCGCTCGTATTCCAATTTCGGATAATGGCCGAAATTGACGAGCAGACCCAATTCAAATTCGGCGGCATGCAGATAATTCAGCAGCTGCGCGCGATGTTCGTCGAGAAGATGCGGCAGGGCTTTTAGTTCGACGACGACCTTTTCGAAGCAGACGAAGTCGGGCTGGTATGTTTGAAGAAGGGTTCGGCCGCGATAGCTGAGTGTTAGGGCAGGTTTGGAAATCGCGGGAATCCGCTGGTATTCAAATTCAATCGTTAGGCATTCGTGGTAAACGGGCTCGAGAAACCCGCAGCCTTTCTCATTGTAAACCTCAAAGCACGCCCCGACGATTGCGTAACTCTCTTTCTTATAAATGATCTCTGTCATTTGCGTTAATTAGCGTGATTCGCGGGCCTAAAACTTCAGAGTGCTGATGTCTTCCACATTCGTGGTCTGCCTTAGACGATAGAGCGCGACCACGATCGCGAGTCCGACCGCGACTTCGGCCGCGGCCACGGTGATGATGAAGAAGACAAAAACCTGCGCGTTGTAATTCGGCACGCCGCTTGGATCGACATGAAAGCGCGAGAACGCGACTAGCGACAAATTGGCGGCGTTCAGCATCAATTCGAGCGCCATCAAAATGATGATGATGTTGCGCCGCAGCATCACGCCGGCGAACCCGATCGAAAACAAAATACCGCTGACAATGAGGTAATCGCCAAGCGTGATCATTTATTGTTGCCCACGAAACAAACGAAAAGGCACGAAAAATTCAGAGACAAACATCGACAGGTTCTTGTTTCCTCGGAAGAAGACGTTCGTATTCGATTCCTGGATAATGGCCGAAGTTTACGAGGAGACCCAGTCTGCAGCCCGTGGCGCTGAGATAGTTGAGAACTTGGGCACGATGTTCATCGGCTAAGGCGGACATGGCCTTGATCTCGAGAATGATAGCGTCGTAGCAAAGGAAGTCCGGCGTGAACGTTTGAACCAGGGTGTGGCCGCGGTATTGCAAAGTCTGCGGCGGCTTCGAGAGAAACGGAATTTGCTGGAATGAAAACTCGATTTCTAAGCATTCGTGGTAAACCGGTTCTAAGAATCCACAGCCCTTCTCTTTGTAAACGTTCATACAGGCGCCGACGATGACGTAGCTCTCATTCTTGTAAATCAATTCCATGTTCATTTCTTTCGCGTCATTCGTGTTTTTCGTGGGCCTGATGCTTCATGCTAACGGGTTTCGCGTCGGCTCAGCATCACGACGCCGATGGTTGCTACCAAAATGACGATGCCAATGATTTGAAACGGCAGATTGTAGTTTCCGAAGAGCAAAAGCCCGATCCGATGAACGTCGTCCGATGTCGATCCTTCGGCCCCGCTCAGGACATACCTTGCCAGGGGCGGGAAAGGCTGCTTAGCGAGCGGGAAACTACCGACGACCGAAAAAATTTGGCTGATTAACGCGAGCGCAACCGCCAGACCGCCGGCCGACGCGATCCAGTTGATTTTCCTCAGTTCTTCGGCGCGCAAATCCAGCAACATGATGATGAAAAGAAACAGCACCATGATCGCGCCGGCATAAACGAGCACTTGAATGATCCCGATAAAATAGGCATCGAGTGAGATAAACAGCGCCGCCAGCGCTAAAAACGAAACGACCAGACTAAGCGCGCTCGCCACCGGATTGCGGTTAATGATCACGGCCGCGCCGAAGACCAGCATCATCAAAGCGAAAATCCAAAATAAAAACGGAGACATGACTTTTAATTTCGAATTTCGAATTTCGAATTTCGAATTTGGGGAATCACTTCTTTTCGTTCCATTTCAAAACGACTCCGTGCATCACCCCGCCGATCTCGAGCAGTTTGTCTTTGTGATGCATCATGTCTTCGCGTGTGAATCCGGTGATGGCGTAATCTTTTCGCAAATAAATCGCCTGTTCGGGGCAGACTTCCTCGCACATCCCGCAAAAAATGCAGCGCACCATATCGATATCGAATTCTTCCGGGTATTTTTCCACCTTGGCGAAACGATCGTTCTTTGAAATTTCGCCTGGAATAATTTTGATCGCGCGGGGCGGACAAATGAATTCGCATAGCTGGCAGGCAACACAGCGGACGCGACCGTCGGTGTCCCGCACGAGTGCGGGTGCGCCGCGGTAATGCTCCGGTAAGTTTGAGTCCCATTTTTCCTCCGGATATTCCATCGTTACTTTCGTCCGGCGGAAAATCATGTTCTTGAAATGTTTCAACGTAATCAATAAGC
>Ga0193729_1000968_pt1 | contig 14892 bp, 17 predicted proteins | sample U1c2metaG_FD_143036 | JGI IMG/M metagenome (GOLD analysis project Ga0193729, IMG submission 143036) | Soil microbial communities from a riparian zone of the East river system, Colorado, United States - U1c2 | ecosystem: Environmental > Terrestrial > Soil > Riparian zone | place: USA: East River...
ATTACCGGCTCTGGGGTTTTCTTGTCGAACTCAGTGCTGTTAGCATCTTTGATCCCACAGACGTTCCTCGCGAATTCAATCGTCGCCACCTGCATGCCAAGACACAGACCGAGGTACGGAATCTTATGCTCCCGCGCGAAACGTGCTGCGTTGATTTTTCCATCAACACCGCGAGCGCCAAATCCGCCAGGAATCAGGACGCCGCCAATATCTTTCAACTGCGAGTCCACGCCGTGCTCCAGCGATTCGGCATCAATCAGTTTAAGATCGATTCCGCAGTCCTCGCTCGCGGCGGCGTGCGTGAGTGATTCATAAATGCTCTTGTAGGCGTCGCGGACGTCCATGTATTTGCCGACTACCGCGATTTGACGCGGCGCTTTGGATTTACAACGCGTTCGACAAATTTCCGCCAGTCTGCCAGATCGGGGGCAGGCGTTTGCAGATGCAAAAGATCGCACACCAATTGGTCGAGTCCCTCAGCATGCAGTGTTAACGGCACTTCATAAATCGTGTGCTCGACATCGCGCTCCTCGATCACGGCTTTTTCAGAAACGCTGCAGAACATCGACAGTTTCCGACGCACATCGCGGTCCAACGGTTTTTCGCTCCGGCAAATCAATACCTGTGGCTGCAAACCGATCTCGCGGAGCTTCGCCACGCTTTGCTGCGTTGGCTTTGTTTTTAATTCGTGCGCCGCCTTGATGTACGGAACCAGCGTGACGTGCATGTTGAGCACATTCTCCGGCCCGACTTCGAGAATGAACTGCCGAATCGCTTCTAGAAACGGGAGCCCTTCAATATCTCCAGTCGTACCACCAATCTCAGTGATCACGATGTCGTATTTGCTTTCATCTGAAAGTTCGCGGATGCGATCTTTGATCACATCAGTGACATGCGGAATCACCTGCACGGTTTTACCGAGATAATCGCCGCGCCGCTCCTTTAAAATCACCGTCTCGTAAACCTGTCCACTGGTCAGGTTGTTGTGCCGCGTAAGGACGCAGTTTGTGAAGCGCTCGTAATGCCCAAGATCGAGATCCGTCTCCGCGCCATCGTTCAGCACATAAACTTCGCCGTGCTGGAACGGGTTCATTGTTCCGGGATCGACATTGAGATAAGGATCGAATTTTTGGAGGACAACGCGAAGGCACCGTGCTTCGAGCAGGGTGCCAAGCGAAGCTGCGGTCAGCCCCTTGCCTAGCGAACTCACTACACCACCCGTGACGAAAAGGTATTTCATCTGGGTCCCCGTTCGGTAGCCGTCCCCCTTTGGGCGACGCGATGGGGGTTCTGTGTCGGAGATTTAGTCCCAGCCTTGCGCAGCGAAGCGGCTACAGCTTTTGCATCGGCGAGGGTATCTACGCCGGGCGAACCATGTCTTGTGATGAGCACATGAACTTTTACACCATTTTCCAAAGCGCGCAATTGTTCCAGTGACTCTGCGTGCTCCAGCGGACCCGGCTTCCATTTTACAAACTGCAGGAGCACATCCCGACGAAACCCGTAGATGCCCTGATGGCGAAGATAGTTTATTCCGGAAGCGGCGCGCGGGAACGGGATCGGAGCACGGGAAAAATAAAGTGCACGGCGAGCTGCATCTACCACGACCTTGACTTGATGCGGAGAAGATGCGTCGGCGGGGTTTTCGAACGGATGCGCGGCAGTAACAATGTCGATTTTGCGATCTGAGCGCAGTGTTTCGACAAGCCTATTGATTAGACGGGGATCGACTAACGGTTCATCCCCTTGAATATTAATCACAAGCGGGAACCCTTTCGCATAACGTACTACTTCCGCCATGCGATCGGTCCCACTGCGGTGTCTTGGTGAAGTCAAGGCCACCTCAGCGCCCCAATTGAAAGCGGCCTCGGCAATGCGCATATCGTCGGTGGCAACGATTAGCCTGTCTAGATTTTTGGCTGTTCGACACCGCTGCCAGACATGTTGTAGAAGTGGTTTGTCGACAATTAGATGCAATGGTTTTCCCGGAAAACGTGTAGACGACCAACGCGCTGGAATGACGCCCAAGGCCTTATTCATTGCCTGTCATCCTGAGCGAAGGATCTCACGATTGCCGAAGCATTACGCAAGTGGACGTCTCCGTGCAACGAACCAAAGGGCGGGGTTCCTCGCCTGGTTCGGAATGACCGCGTAATCATGACGTTATGTTCAAGATAATCTCCGCCGCTGCGGGGAAGTCCTCCGCAATCCAATCAGCCTTGCTGCTAGTAATGTCGCGTTGAAAACCGGTTTGAACGCGGATCGTGCGCACGCCAGCGTTGCGACCGCATTCGACATCGACTTCCTTGTCGCCAATGAAAAATGAGCGTGAAAGGTCAATCCCGTGTTCTCGCTTGGCCTGCAAGACCATCCCGGGGGCTGGTTTGCGAGAGCTGGAATGTTGCCCGGGGAGATCGGGGGAAAAATAGGTCGCCCCGATCAAATCATCCAACTGTCGCAGGACCTCCGCGTCAACGGCACGATATTGCTCGACTGTCATCAGACCGCGACCGATCCCGCTCTGATTTGTAATGACAATCAGTTTGAAACCACGCGCTTTCAAACGCCGCAATGCTTCCGGAACGCCTGGAAAAATCCTGACGTCTTTCGGGTCGGAACAATAATCACAATCCTTCATGATGGTGCCGTCGCGATCGACAAAGACGGCAGGAGACAGCTCATCAGTCATGGTCGCTGTCCTCTCGGAAGCTGGCGATAAGTTCATTTCGCGTCACGGTTGCTGTTCCAAGTTTGCTAACCACGACTGCGCTTCCGTGGTTGGCGATTTCTGCCGCTTCAATTGGAGTTGCTCCGCAGACAAGCCCGAGGGTAAAGAGCGCAACGGCAGTATCGCCCGCGCCGGAGACATCAAAAACCTGTCGTGCCTTTGTTGGAATATAATGTGGCTCTTCTATCTGCTGAAAAAGCATCATGCCGTGTTCGCCCAGCGTGATGAGAAGATATTTTGTGTTCCATTTCTTAAGAAGCGCTTCGCCGACGCGCCGGAGATCGGCATCGTGTGGCGGGACCGCATCCGGATCGCGCCCGGGAATGCCAGCTGCGAGAAAAGCTTCTGCACGGTTCGGGGTAACCACCGTGGCGCCATGCCAATCCATTAGATGCTCGGGATTGGGATCGGCCGCCACGATCTTGCCGGCCGAGCGCGCAACATCTGTAATCTCTGAAACCATGTCAGTCGACAAAAACCCTTTGCCGTAGTCTTCAAAGATAATCGCGTCTGTCTGCGCAATGGTGTTTCGGACCGCCGCGAGCACATGCTGGACTTGGTGTGCCGATGGCCCGGTAAACTGTTCACGATCGACGCGAACAACCTGTTGATGACGCGCAATGATGCGCGTTTTCACAATCGTGCGGAACGACTCGTCTTTAACCGCGTTGGAGAAATCGATTTTTTGTTCCGCCAACAGTTCCTGAAGTTGCTGGCCACTGCGATCGTTTCCCAGCAAGCCGATGATCGCGACGTAATCTACGAATTCGCGCAGATTGCGTGCGACGTTGGCAGCGCCTCCGGGGTAGAACGACTCTCTGGTGACCTCCACAACAGGAACCGGCGCCTCGGGGGAAATGCGGCCGACTTTTCCCCACACGAATTCATCGAGCATCAAATCGCCGATGACCAGTATTCGCATTGATGGCGAACGATCCAGAAGCGTCTTGAGTCTGTTGAGGTTCATAAAAGTGCAAAAGATGCCGCCGAGGCAGCGCAATGGTTCGACTATGGGAAAGTAAATTTTTCTTGACGGCGTTTGTGCGCGGGGCTGGTTCTGTTAAAGTTCGCTCCATTAAATCCTTAAATCGAACTCCAAATCAACAGTCGAAAGTGCCAATGATTCCGTTTACCAGATATTTGAAACTAGGCGTGGGTGTCCTCTGTGGGCTTGCATTGTGTGCAGGTGCCGCCCAAGCGCCACAACACATCAATATTAAACAATTATCAACCAGGGTGGAAGACGTTGTCGTGCCGTTGCCGAACGAAATTTTCGGCGCCCTGAACAAACTGGGCACGGTGAACTGGAAGCAGCACGTGCGTAGCGACAAAGGACCAAACTTTACCGAGAGGCCGCGTATCGCTCTTTTACTTGGGACGGTGATCGCCGATGGTTTTATCGCAGTGCAGGCGGAAGACGCAGACACCGTAAAAGATATTGGCCAGCGCGTCCTGGCGCTGGCGAAGGGTATCGGCGTGGGAAATTCAATTACTCCACATGCCAAGGCGATCATCGAGGCAGCCGACAAGCGTAATTGGGAAAACGTCCGCAGAGAACTGGATCGCACCCAAAACAGCGTGCAACAGGCGATGAACGAGGTGCACGATGAAAAATTATCACAGCTTGTAAGCCTGGGCGGATGGCTGCGTGGTACGGAGGTGTTGACCTCGGTTGTGAAGGAACATTTTTCCAGCGATGGCGCCGAGCTGCTGCACCAGCCCGATCTGCTTTCCTATTTTCAAACAAGGCTCCAGGCTATGCCCGAGTTTAACCTGCCCATCATCCGCCAAATTCAAGACGCGCTGGTCGAGGTGAAACCTTTGATTGATGTCGGCGATCGCCGCATTCCGCCCGAATCAGTGAAGAAGGTCAATGAAATCACAACCCGGCTCGGCCATGGCATCGTCACAAGAGACTAGCACTTCGATGAAAAGCTGCGCGAAACTCGTGTTCCAGACGAGCGCTCTGCTGCTCGTTTTAATAGCCCTTCAACCTGTGATTTTCGCATCGGTGGACGATGCGCAGGCGTTTGCTCTTCAAGCCGCTGAACCATACGTAAAACAAGGATTCCAGGTGCGTGAGGATTACTGGGGAGGCGACCTCGGTTCCGGAGAAAAAAAGGCAGTCCGACAGCAATTGTTCAAAGGGAACGAATACTGGTTTTGGCTGGGAACGGAAGCCGACAAGGCGAAGGTTTCCGTTCACGTTTATGACTCAGATGGCAAACTTGCCGAAGAGCCGGACGGATGGGAGAAAGGCCACTTTGCAGGTGCACACGTCATTCCAAAAGCGACCGGCAGCTACTTCATCATAGTTAGTGTTGAAGAATCGCCAGAGGATCGGACTCATTGGGCATTGGTGTATGGTTTTCGGTAGAACTGAGTGGCTTCGAATCGTGCAGATGCCGATGCTACTTGGAAAATGACTGAAACGCGAACTTTGCAGTTTGAAAGCCCACGCGTTCTGCAGTCGCTTTACGCCAACGATCTTAAGCTCTTGAAGAATCTCGAGGACTCTCTGGGCGTGAAGGTGACCACGCGTGAAGGTTGGGTGAAGCTCGAAGGCGACCCGGGCCGTCTAGACAAAGCGCAACAAGTATTCGAACAGCTTGATAAAGCGCGTCAGCAAGGTGTCGATATTCAACGGCACGAATTCAATTATGCCCTTAACTCCGTGACCGGACAAAAGGATGAGAATCTGAGCGACATTGTATCAACGAAAATCACAACCTCGTCACGCAAGCCGCCGATCGTGGCGCGAAGCGCAAACCAGCGCGCGTACGTCGAGGCAATTCAAAAGCACGACGTGGTTTTTGGAATTGGACCGGCTGGCACGGGCAAAACTTACCTTGCTGTGGCGATGGCCGTCGCGGCGCTCAAGAAAGAGCAGGTGGCGCGCATTATATTAGCGCGACCCGCGGTGGAAGCCGGTGAAGCGCTGGGATTTCTTCCCGGCGATCTCGAACAAAAAATTACGCCGTATCTCCGGCCGCTTTACGATGCGTTGCATGAAATGTTGGAGCAGGAGGAAATGGAGCGGGCGATTGCGCGGCAAACGATTGAAGTGGCTCCGCTGGCGTATATGCGTGGACGCACCTTGAATAACGCCTTTGTCATTCTCGATGAGGCCCAGAACACCACGACCGAGCAAATGTTCATGTTGCTGACACGAATCGGTTTGAATTCCAAATGCGTGGTTACCGGTGACGTCACACAAATTGATTTGCCCGCGAACAAACGCTCCGGTGTGGTCGAAGCGTTACAGGCATTGAAAACCGTGCCGGGAATTGCGACTGTATATTTCACCGAGCGCGACGTTGTTCGCCACGAGCTCGTGCGCGCCATCATTGGTGCTTACCAACAGCACCGCTCGCCCGTGCCACCATCGCGCAAATAGAAAACAATATGTTCGATTTCCTCAGACGCGGGCGACTCATCAAACGCGGACTCGCCTCACGCAAGACGCGGCGCCGGCGACGGGCACGCAGCGAGCTGATGCGCAACTTGGAAAACGCGGCCTACGTAAGGGTATTCCTCTTTGCAATGTTTGCCGGCGGCCTGGCATTTCTCGTCTTTAGCGGTCAACAGCCCGAACCGACAAAAAACTACGTGATTGCGCTACTGGTTTTGGCCACGGCGATTACGCAGCTTTGGATCAACCAGCCCAAGAGCTTTTACCAAAACTCGCGACTTCTTCTTGTCTTTGGCGTTATCCTTGCCCAACTAGCCGTTACAAAACTGTTGCTGGTCATTTGTAACAGCGGCAATTACCGATTCTTAAAGCCGGAGATGGCCGGCTTGATCACGCCCTATGCGTTTGCGCCGCTCGCGCTGAGCGTCCTGCTCGGTCGGCAACACGGCCTCTATGCTGCGTTCTTCGTTAGCTTATGGAGCAGCATGTTGTTTGGTCCAATTGATGCCCCGCTTTTGATAACCAGTCTGATCAGCGGATTCACTGCTGTCTCTCTAACGTTGCAGGTGCGGCGGCGAAGCAAATTGATCCGTGCTGGTTTGTATGTCGGGCTCGCGATCTGGTTGTTGTCGCTGACGTTTGGGTTGATCGGACCAATCAATTGGTTTTATCCGACGGCAAACGACTGGGGCATGCTCGGGTGGCAGAGTGCGCTGGCCATTGGAAATGGAGTTTTGACCGCCACACTGGTTGGCGGCGCGCTCCCGATGCTCGAGAACCTGTTTGGAATTACGACCGATATTTCGTGGCTGGAGGCTTCCGATCTCAATCACCCTTTGCTGCGCCGGATGACGATCGAAGCGCCGGGCACTTATCATCACAGCCTCGTCGTGGCCAACCTCGCCGAAGCCGCAGCGGAAGCGGTCGGCGCAAACGCGACACTTTGCCGCGTCTGCTCGTACTTCCATGACGTTGGCAAGCTGGTAAAGCCGGAATACTTCACCGAAAACATGAGCTTTGAACGCAATCCACACGATGACCTCGCGCCTTCAATGAGCGCCCTGATTATCATCGCTCACGTCAAAGAAGGCGTGGATCTTGCGCTGAAGCACCGGCTGAACAAGCGCATCATCGATATCATTCAGGAACATCACGGCACATCGTTGGTCCGTTATTTTTATCAACGCGCGCTCCAGCAGCATGAAGACGCGCGCGCTGGGGGCAAGATCATGAAGCTGCGCGAGGACGATATTCCGGAAGTGCACGAGGAAAGTTTTCGTTACAGCGGACCGAAACCGCAGACGAAGGAAAGCGCAATCGTCAGTCTGGCCGACGCGATCGAAAGCGCCTCGCGTAGCGTGGAGAAACCAACGCCGCAAAAAATCGAGACGCTGGTGAGCGAGCTGATCGAGGAGCGCATTAGCGACCGGCAACTGGACGAATGCGATCTAACGCTCGGCGAACTAACAGTCATCGTCGACCGTTTCCGATTCACGCTTCTATCGATGTTGCATACTCGAATCGCTTATCCAAAGGCAGGACACAAAGCGGCAGTGCCGCGCGACGAAATCTTGCGCCCAGACGTGATGGCTGCCACGCGCAAACCTGAAACCGCTCCGCCAGTCTCGGCTGCGTAATCGCAGCAAAGGTGGCGTCTGACACAGACGCCCTACAGTTCAGGCGGATGCGCACGCGGCTCACGATCCTTTGAGCCGGCAGTGCTCGGAACCGTGACGAAGGGGCCGCCTTCCATCGGTGTGACTTTGGTGAAAGCGATATCAGGCATTTCGCTCGGCAATCCTTCGAGCGGAAAATCTTTTCGCAACGGGAAGAATGGATAGCCGTCCCACATCAGGATTCGACGTAGATCGGGATGGCCAGTAAACTTGATGCCCATCATGTCGTAAGCCTCGCGCTCGTGCCAGTTCGCTGTGGGCCAAATGTCGGAAATGGTGTCGACCGCGCCGAGTTCTTCGGGAACTCTTAATTTCAAGCGCAGATGCACGCCGTGCGGCATCGAATAAAGATGGTAAACGATTTCGAAGCGCGGGTCTTCGCCGAAATTGTCGATGCTTGTGATGTCGAGCAAATAGTCGAATGAAAATTCGCTGCGGCAAAAGTTCGCGATCTCACGCAGATCAATCGCTGCGATCGTAAAAGTAGTTTCCTCGCGAAATTCATTCTTGGTCTGAATTTTCTCGCCAAACGATTTATCAAATGAGTCGAGCAGTTCCTGGCTAGTCATGCATTATGCTGTGTAGGGCAGGCGCTCCGCCTGCCGGGATCATGGGAGAAGGCAAGCGAGGCGCTTGCCCTACAATTCCAAATTCTCGCGCGCGTGCTCATCCGAGCGCTTCCTCAAGTTTTTCTGCCAGTTCCGGCTTCTGATTTCTGAACGAGCGCTCGTGAGAAATTTTCTCCTGCAATTTCATCAAACCAGCTAGCAACGCTTCCGGACGCGGTGGGCAACCAGAGATGTAAACATCGACGGGGATAAGCTGATCGATTCCCTGCAGTGTAGCGTAAGAGCGGTACATACCGCCTGTGGAAGCGCATGCGCCCATGGCGATCACCCATTTCGGCTCCGGCATCTGCTCATAGATCCGCTTCACCGCAAGAGCCATTTTGTAGGTGACCGTGCCGGCCACGATCATCACATCGCATTGCCGCGGCGAGAAGCGCATCACTTCCGCGCCAAATCGCGCAATATCGAACCGCGACGCAGCTGCGGCCATCAACTCAATCGCGCAACAGGCCAGACCCATAGGCATCGGCCAAAGCGAGTTTTTACGAACCCAGTTCAGTGCCGCATCGAAACGTGTAAAAATCACGTTGCCTTCGATTTTGGAATCGTAAGTGCTGGTGCGGCTGTCTGCCATGTTCAAAACCTAAGGTTGCGCCATACAGGCGCAACCGAAAAGGAGCCACAGATTGACACAGATTAAACACAGATTACAGAAAAGCAGCCCTGAAGAGAATCCGTGTAAATCTGTGTTCATCTGTGGCTAATTTCATAATGTCTTGCGACACGAAGACGCCATGACCGAATTGGTGCGCACTCATCTCGATCAACTCGAGAACCAGAGCATTTTTATTTTTCGCGAGGCCTATCACGCCTTCAGAAAGATTGCCATGCCATGGTCGATGGGCAAGGACTCAAACGTTCTCATCTGGCTTGCGCGCAAATCTTTTTTTGGACGCGTACCATTTCCGGTTTTGCACATCGACACGACTTATGAGTTTCCAGAAATGCTGGAGTTCCGTGAATGGGCGACGAAGCGTCATAACCTGAATTTGATCGTGAAAATTAATACCGAGGCGCGCGCACGCGGGATCGGGTACGAGACGCATGATCCGGTGACAGTGACGCACGAGCTAAAAACCGTCACGTTACAACAGGCGCTTGCGGAATATAAATGGGATGCGCTCATCACCGGCATTCGGCGCGACGAAGATCCCACGCGCGCGAAGGAGAGATATTTCTCGCCACGCAACGCGCAGTTCGAGTGGGATTACAAAGATCAGCCTCCGGAATTCTGGAGCCAATTCGTTACCACTACGGCAAAGGGCGAACATGTCCGCGTGCAACCGTTGCTCGATTGGACCGAGATCGATGTCTGGCGCTACATCCAGCGAGAAAACATTCCCATCCCGAAGATGTATTTTGCCCGAAACGGAAAACGTTTCCGTTCGTTAGGCTGCAGCCCCATTACGCATCCAATCGAAAGCAACGCATCTACAATCGACGAGATCGTCGCCGAGCTAGAGGCGACAAAAACAACCGAGCGCGCCGGCCGTGCACAAGATCATTACGAGCGGAATGCGATGCAGAAATTAAGGGCGAAGGGATTTTTATGATTGCGGATCGCGGATTGCGGATTGCGGAAAGAGAAGGCCAAAGCGCTCGCGTCGCTGACGCAGTCATGTCCACTAATGATTCTGGCAAACGCACATTTCAATTTGGGATTCGCCTTGTGCGATTGGTTCATGCGCTGCCGAAAAAACAGAGGTTGCACGCGTGATTGGGAATCAACTACTGCGCGCCGGAACTGCTGTAGGTGCGAACTATCGGGCGGCAGCGCGCGCGCGAGAGAGAGCGGGTTTCGTCGCAAAGATGGGAATTGTTGAGGAAGAATGTGACGAGACGCTTTACTGGCTAGAGATGCTCGTTGAACTCCAGCTTGTTAATGAAGGTCGCCTAAAGGATCTGCGTAGCGAAGCCAATGAAATTTTGTCGATCGTTGTCGCCTCGATTAGAACTGCCCGCCGGAATGCGAAGAGAGCCGTGCGTTACTGATGACAAAAATCTCTCCGCAATCCGCAATCCGCAATCCGCAGTCTTCCGCGGCTCCGCCGCTGAAGGTCGTCTTCGTCGGTCACGTCGACCATGGAAAATCGACGCTAATCGGGCGAATTTTGCACGACACGGGTTCGTTGCCGGAAGGCAGGATCGAGGAAATAAAGAAGGCCTGCGCGGCGGAAGGGATAGGGTTTGAATTTGCATTCCTGCTCGATGCGCTGCTGGAGGAGCAGAAACAAAACGTCACCATCGACACGACGGAGATTCCTTTCCGAACGGCGCGCCGCCGTTACGCCATTATCGACGCGCCAGGGCACAAGGAGTTTTTGAAGAACATGATCACCGGCGCGTCGAGAGCGGACGCCGCGATCCTGGTGATTGGCGCGGACGAAGGCGTGCGCGAACAGAGCCGTCGCCACGGTTATCTGCTCAGCATGCTTGGCATCCGGAACCTCATCGTCGTGGTAAACAAAATGGATCTCGTGGGTTATTCGGAAAAACGATTTCGCGAGATCGAACAGGACTATCGGAAGTTTCTCCAGCAGCTCGGACTCAACGCGCACACGTTTATTCCTGCGTCGGCGAGGGAAGGTGAGAACGTCGCGCGGTCGAGCATGAAAATGAAATGGTACTGCGCGGCGAACGTTCTCGAAGCGCTCGACTTGCTGGAGCGGCAAAAGTCTGACGTCGATCTTCCGCTGCGCTTTTGTGTTCAGGATGTTTATCGCTTCGATGGACGACGGATCATTGCAGGCCGGATCGAAACCGGAACGCTGAGAGTGGGAGATGAGTTGATATTCTCGCCGGCAAATAAGTCATCAGTGGTTGCTACGATTGAGCGCTGGCCACAGGTCATCCTGAGCGGAGTAGAAGGATCCCGCGGAGCTAGCTCAACGGTAACGCAACGGGATTCCTCGACTTCGCTCGGAATGACAGTGGTTGCAGGCGATTCGGTCGGGATCACTTTGGCCGAACAGATTTTTGTCGAGCGCGGCTATGTCGCATCGCACCAGAACCAAACACCGGTCGAGACAAACCGGTTCCACGCAGATTTGTTCTGGATCGTGCGCGAACCCCTGCGGGTAGGACATTTTTACGATCTGCGCCTCGCAACGCAAGAAGTGAAATGTCAGATCGTTTCCATCGAGCAGGTGATGGATTCGTCCACGCTTGAGACAAAGAGCGACCAGCGCGAACAATTGGAGCGAAACGAGATTGGCAGACTTACAATTCAAACGCGCAGCCCACTCGTCATCGATAATTACGATCGCGTGCCAAATCTTGGCCGATTTGTGATCGTTGATGATGGAAAAATCTGCGGCGGCGGCACGATTTTCGGCGGCGTTTACACAGATCGAACCGTCGCAAAAAGCAAAAATATTTTCTGGACCGAGGAAAAGATTACAGCCCGGGAACGGGCGCTGCGAACCGGCCATCGGGGAGCAGTCATCTGGTTGACCGGACTTTCCGGCGCCGGGAAATCGACCATTGCGCAGTCACTCGAACGCGATCTGTTCCATCGTGGCATGCACACCTACGTGCTGGACGGCGACAATATCCGGCACGGCTTGACCTCGAATCTTGGCTTCTCGCCAGACGATCGGATGGAGAACATTCGCCGCGTTAGTGAAGTGGCGAAACTGATGGCCGACGCAGGTACGGTCGTAATCACCGCGTTCATCTCGCCGTATCGAATGGATCGCCGCCGTGCGCGCGAAATCGCGCTCGAGGGCAACGCGGAGTTTATCGAGGTCTTCGTTGACGCGCCGCTGGAAGTTTGCGAAGCGCGCGACCCAAAGAACCTCTACAAAAAAGCGCGCGCAGGAGAGATTCGTGAGTTTACTGGAATTGATGCCCCCTACGAAGCTCCAGAGGACCCCGAGATCGTAGTGCACACGGACCAGCAAACCGTCGATGAATCGGTCGCGACGATCCTCGAGCAGTTGTTACCGCGTTTGCGCACAGAGGAGTAATTCCGTCATCTTGAGCGGAGCGAAGCGAAGTCGAAAGAGCCCGCGGCATTACCCTGAGGCTTCTCAACGGGATTCCTCGACTTCGCTCGGAATGACAATGAAGCTCAGAATTCGTTACGCCGAGCCTGGCGATGCGTCAGTGCTTGCGCAACTGATGTGCGAGCTCGGCTACGAAACAACCGCCACCGAAATGCGCCGGCGTTTGAAATCAATTTTCAGCGATGCGCGCTTTCGCACATTTGTCGCCGAGATCAACGATCAGGTTTGCGGAATGATTGGGACGCTGACACACGCCAGCCACGAGCATAACGATTTCACCGGAAGAATTACCGCGCTGGTTGTGTCCAGGAAACATTGGCGCAGCGGCATCGGTCGCGCGCTCATTGCCGCAGCTGAGAAAGATTTTGCGGAGAAAAGAGTTACGCGAGTGAGTCTAACAACTCGGTTCACTCGGGAACACGCCCATCGATTTTACCAGGCACTGGGTTACTCGCGAACTGGATTTCGGTTCTCGAAACAGCTTCTCCTCGTTACGTGATGGCGCTCAACTGTTGCATCATCCCGAACAAATCCCAGCTGACCCATTCCTCTACGATCTTTCCGTCCTCGATGCGGTCGATGGCTATACCCATCCAAGTGGCCCGTTTGTTGGTCGGCTGCAAGCCCATTAACACGCCTTTATGTGTACCCGTGGACGTGAACCGAGTGACTACCTTGTCGCCTTCTGCCACTTGGTCGTCGATCGTGTCGTGGAAATCCGGGAATGCGTCACGGAACTCGCGCACGAACTGGACGAGCGCGGAGACGCCTCGCACATCACGTACATTAGGATGGCTGTGTTGGTGACTGACGAAGTCGGTCCCGTAGACCTCCCGCGCCACCGCCAGGTTCCCTTTACTCCATACTTCGTCGATAGCGCGTCGCGCCAGAGCCTTGTTCTCTTGAGACGTCATGGGCGAAGCTTTCCGAGAATGATCGCGACGGGGAATGTGTCTTCGAACGGAATCGAATGCATAACCACTAGGGTAAGGTTCGCGTTCATGAAATCCAGATCGTTTTTGTGTTCGTAAATTCGCGGATTCCGGCGGCGCCAAGCTCACGGCCGAAACCGGAACGTTTTACTCCGCCGAAGGGCAGACGCGGATCGGAGGCGACCATTGCATTGATGAAAACCATGCCGCTATCCAACTCAGATACGAAGAGTTTCTGCTCCTCGCGATCATTGGTCCATGCGCTGGAGCCGAGACCGAATGTGGTGTCGTTCGCCAGCTCGATGGCGTTATGGGCGTCGCGCACCCGGAAAACAGCTGCGACCGGGCCGAACACTTCTTCACGATACGCCGGCGATTCTTTGGGAACATCGACGGAAACAGTTGGCTCGTAGAAAAATCCGGCGCCGTGGATCCGATTTCCGCCGGTCAATAGTTTCGCGCCCGCGGCGATCGTTTTCTGAACCTGATCGTGCACATCTTGCAAGACTTGTTCCGTCGCGAGCGGACCGATTTCCGTCGTCTCGTCCATCGGATCACCAATCTTCAATGCGCGCATGCGGGCGACGAACTGATCCAGAAACTCGTCGTAAATTTGATCAGCAATCATGAAACGCTTCGCGGCAATACATGATTGACCGGTATTGATCGTACGCGCTTTGACCGCAGTGCTCAATGCGCGCTCGAAATCTGCGCTTGGCATTACGATAAAGGCGTCGCTGCCGCCGAGCTCAAGCACGCTTTTCTTGATCTCGCGCCCGCGCTTCCGGCTTTGTCACTGCCTGTGAGCGTTATTGCTTTGACGCGCGGATCGACAATCAGCTTTTTCACCTGCTCCGGTTCGATTAGCAGCGTTTGAAAAACACCATCATCGAAACCGGCGCGGCAAAAGATTTCCTCAATTGCCAGCGCGCACTGCGGGACATTGGATGCGTGCTTCAGCAAACCGACATTGCCGGCAAATAACGCGGGTGCGGCGAATCGAAAGACCTGCCAGAAAGGAAAATTCCACGGCATGATCGCGAGCACCGGTCCGAGCGGTTGATATTGCACGTAACTTTCAGCGGCATCGGTCTGCGCCGGTTCGTCCTCCAGAAATCGCTCGCCGTTCTCGGCGTAGAACCGGCAACCGCGTGCGCATTTCTCGATTTCTGCAACTGAATCGCGAAACAGTTTCCCCATTTCGAGCGTGACGATCTCGGCGAATTTTTCCTTTTCTTGAAACAGCAACTCCGTTACGGCATGCAAAAGCCCTGAGCGCTCTGTGAACGTCGTTCGACGGTATTTTCTGAACGCGTCTTCCGCACGCTTCAGCCGTTTCTCGATTTCTGCATCGTCGAACGGAGAAAATTCCTTCAGCTTTTCGCCTGTCGCTGGATTGATTGACGCAATTGCCATTTCAGTAACCTTACATCGCATCTGGAACTATTGGAGGGGCGAACTCCGTGAGCCCAGGCGTCGCACAGCTCGACTCTTTAGTAATTGGAACG
>Ga0193729_1000969_pt1 | contig 14889 bp, 11 predicted proteins | sample U1c2metaG_FD_143036 | JGI IMG/M metagenome (GOLD analysis project Ga0193729, IMG submission 143036) | Soil microbial communities from a riparian zone of the East river system, Colorado, United States - U1c2 | ecosystem: Environmental > Terrestrial > Soil > Riparian zone | place: USA: East River...
GTGCTCAAGGATCGTCACTGGGGTCGTCCTACAGTCGAGGATCGACCGGTCCAGGCGGGAATGTGAAAATGACCATCTACACGTGGGGTTATGGGCAGTATCAGGTCCCGCAGAGCGGCGTCCTTTCGTTGGATGACTTTCTGATGAACTTTTACGGCTATTCGTAATTCAGAAACACAATCCTAACCGCCCTTCACGCTCTTCAAATCGAAGAACTTTTTCACCGAGCCGGCAAGTGCCCCGGTCTTTTGCTGTTCTTTGTACTCAATTTCGATTTTGGCGAAATTCAGTGAGATCTGGTCCACCGGAAGAATGTCCGCACCCCCGGATCCGCCAGTTTGATAGGAAGAGACAAGGATATCGCTGAAGCTGACTTTCAGGAACTCCTGCTGCTCCTTGCCTGCCTTTCTACAGGTCAGTACTGCCTTGGGAATATGGTCCCCTTGCGCGCAGGCCAGGAAAAGCGCCGGGCCGGCCTTGTTTATTCCCATGGTAAAATGGAAATCCTGCATGGACACTTTGCCCGATCCCCCGCCACCGCCGGCGGCAAATGATCCGGATTGCGTAGCACCCCAGGAGAACGATTCGAGATCGATTTCGCCAGTGTGTTTGTCGGCTTTTGATTCACCTTCAATTCCGTCGATTTTCAGAAAATAATCAGCTGCTGCCATAGTATAAACTTTCTTGGATGTGCCTTGTTACTTGCATTCAACAAACAACTCACGCCGATGCCGGCACAGAATCACCAGGCGCAGGTTGAGAGATTTTTTTACTAACTTCCTTGCTTGACGGAGGGAAGCTTCGTCACCAAACGCAACGAAACGGTCAGACCCTCAAGCTGGAAATGTGGTCGAAGGAAAAACTTGGAGGTGTAATAGCCAGGATTGCCTGCCACCTCCTCGACGGTGACTTGGGCCGCGGCCAGCGGGAACTCTGACTTTACTTCCTCAGATGCGTTCGGATCGGCCGTCACATAATGCATGATCCAGTCATTCAGCCAGCGCTCCATGTCGCTGCGTTCTTTGAATGATCCGATCTTATCGCGCACGATACACTTGAGATAATGCGCAAAGCGGCAGGTGGCGAAAAGGTAGGGCAGGCGAGACGCGAGGTTAGCGTTGGCCGTGGCATCGGGGTCGTCGTATGCTTGAGGCTTCTGTAACGATTGTGCGCCGACAAAGACGGCGTAGTCGGTATTCTTCCAGTGGGAGAGAGGCATTAACCCCGCCTTGGCCAACTCTGCTTCGCGACGATCGGTTATGGCAATCTCAGTGGGGCATTTCATATCGACCCCGCCGTCGTCGGTCGGAAACGTGTGCACTGGCAATTCCTCCACCATGCCGCCGCTTTCGCTGCCGCGAATTCGCGCGCACCAACCGTGAAGCTTAAAAGCCCGGTTGATGTTTGCGCCCATTGCGTAGGCCGCATTCGACCAACAATATTTAGAGTGGTCGGCTCCTTCGGTGTCTTCTTCGAAAGCGAAATCCTCGACCGGATTTGTCTTGGCGCCATAGGGCAGGCGAGACAGCGTCTTGGGCATGGTGAGGCCGAGGTAGCGTGAGTCCTCAGAATTGCGCAACGAGCGCCATGAGGCGTAATCCGGCGTTTGAAAGATCTTGGTGATATCACGAGGATCCATCAATTCCTGCCAAGTATCCATGTTCATCAAGGTCGGCGCCGCCGCGGCGATGAAAGGCGTGTGCGAGGCCGAACAGATTTGCGAGATGCTCAGGAGCATCTCGACATCTGGAGGGGAGTGATCGAACGAATAATCTCCAATCAGGCAGCCGTACGGTGCACCACCCGGAGTGCCATATTCCTCTTCGTAAATCTTCTTGAAGAGCGGGCTCTGGTCCCAGGCCGTTCCTTTGAATTTTCTCAAAGTGCGCCCGGCATCTTTCTTGGAGATGTTCATTACACGAATCTTGAGCTTCTCATCGGTTTCCGTGTTGGTGACGAGGTAATGAAGGCCCCGCCAGGTTCCTTCGAGAGCTTTGAATTCTTCGTGATGAATGATGAGATTGATCTGCTCGGATAGCTTGCGGTCGATCTCGGCGACCATTGCTTCGATCGAACTTACCGCATCCTTGGTGATCAGCTTCGTGCTGGCGAGCGCCTGCTCCGCCAGGGTTTTGACCGCCGCCTGGACTGCTTCCTTCGCGGTATCGCTCTTGGGCTTGAACTTCTTGTTAAGAAGATTTTCGAATTCGTTAACTTCCGCGGTTGCGGCAACAGGTGCTGCAGCAACTTCAGTCTGTGGATTACGCGCAGCCATTCTCTACTCCTCGCTTTTCGCTTTGTCCTCTATTTGCGGTTTCGGCGCGGCCGCCAGCGTCTTCAACAAAGCCGGGTCATGCAGGAGTTGTGAAACAAGTTCCTCCGCGCCGGTCTTGCCATCCATGTAGGTTACCAGGTTGGAAAGCTGGTTGCGCGCGGTGAGAAGTTGATTCAATGCATCGACTTTCCGGGCGACCGCAGCAGGCGAGAAATCATCCATGCTTTCGAAGGATAGGTCCACGCTCAGGTTGCCTTCTCCAGTCAGCGTATTGGGCACCTGAAAAGCAACCCTCGGCTTGGTTCCTTTTAAGCGGTCATCGAAATTATCAACATCGATTTCGAGGAACTTCCGCTCGTCCACCGGCGGCAACGAATCTGCTGGTTTGCCCGAGAGATCCGCCATCACTCCCATGATGAAGGGCAATTCCACCTTCTTCTCGGCCCCGTAGATCTCGACGTCATATTCGATCTGAACTCGTGGCGCCCGGTTTCGGGCAATGAATTTCTGGCTACTCGCTTTTGGCATAGATTATCCTCCGGAACTTGATCGTAAGGTGGGGCCGATTGGCCACAAATTACTGCAGGCTCTCATCAGTGCAATCGTGAACTTTTGCGAGCGTATGGCAATACTTTTTTTCGATAAGAATTCGGCTGCCTAAGTCTCCGCTTTCACGGTATCCTCGGCCGGCCTTGCGCCCACAATTGGATCGAGCTGCGCCCGCATCGCCGGCGTCAGTTCGTCCACGATCTGGAGGAAATCCATTTCGGCCAGCCGTTGCGCGCGCCGCAACAAAAGAGGCAGCGGACTCGATGGCTCAGTCCGAGCGTAGTATTCGCAAATCCGGTCGAGAACTCGGACGACATCCTGTCTCGACTGAATGGCGCCACTGCCAGAAGCTGTTTCCAGCGCACCATCGCCCGCATGTTCGCTTTGCACTTCGGCCTGGCCTGGAATTTTCGGCAGATACGGCGCTAGGTTTTTCTGGATTTCAGTCAGCACAGCCATTAACGCGCCCATGTCCGCTGCTTGGCCGGCTCCTACAGTTGCCGTCAAGAAGCCATCGATTTCTTTTGCGAGAGCGATGGAATCCGAGACAGCCCGACCGGAGCCCTCAAGCTCATCGGCCTTGGTATCACGAAAAGCCGCTTTGATCTGCCCTGCGGAAGCGATCGGCTTTTCCTGGCCATTGGGCAAAGTGATCTTGTCGCCAGCGATGTCCGCGAGGCTGAACCATCCCATCCGGGGCGAATTTGCCAGCGGTATTTGGCGCAGCCGCTGTAAGAAACGCAACGGATCGCCGAACGTGCCTAATGGCGTCGAAAGCGAGGAGAGAATGTTTACGCGCTCCAGCGGATCATTGTTCTCTTCGGGATCGAGCTTTGGATAAAGCTCAGCCCAATAACGTTCGAGCAATCCCTTTAGCAATGCCAAACCATCCCGAAGACCAACAGCGCCCTCCAGTTTTACCAACGCCAAAGAGAGTTTGACCGCCACGCGCAAGTCTTTCGACTGTTCAAACAATTCCAGACACGCTTCGCGAACCGCTTTCCAATCTGGCTCTTCCGCGGCGGAGAATTGCGTCTCAGGCTTGCCCGCTATTAGTCCGTCGAGCGCGAGAAAGCCGGAGTCGTAAGATAAATCCTTTCCGCACGGTTCCTTCTCCGAAACAGGCTTCAACAATTCTTCGACGTCGATCATAGAATCCGTCAGACTAAGCGCTTAATGGTAGTGAGGCCGTTTACCGTTGGCAAGCTCCCACTTCTTGAACCTTCACTCATAACCAGACATTCATGAGCGATCAATCACTCACCACCTACGACCACGTGCTCTATCCCAGCCTGGCTCACGTCCAAACCCATCCCGATCGACTGGGCACAATCGCTGCGCTCTTCGGAATGCAGACCGCTCCGGTCGAGAAGTGCCGTGTGCTGGAACTCGGTTGTGGCGATGGCACCAATCTGATTTCCATGGCCTACCAGCTTCCGGGGAGTGAGTTCGTCGGGATCGATGCCGCTGGTCGTGCCATCACTGAAGGCCAGCAAATGATCCGCGATCTTTCACTGCACAATGTCCGGCTTCAGCACTTCGATCTGATGGAGTTCGCTGCGAGCGGCGGAGCGTTCGACTACATCATCGCGCACGGCGTCTATTCCTGGGTGCCTGATCCGGTGCGCGATCGCATTCTGGCTATCTGCTCCGAATCCCTCTCGCCAAACGGCGTTGCCTATGTCAGCTACAATACTTATCCCGGCGGACATATCCGCGACATGGTTCGCGAGATGATGCTCTTCCATGTCCGGAATGCTCCCGATGCGGAACAGAAAATCGCGCAAGGACGGGCCCTCCTAAAATTTCTCGCCGATTCGAAAAAAGAGCCTGATCTCTACCGGCGCGTTCTGGAAAAGGAGCTCAAGCACGCCGTCGAATACAGCGACGCCGCCTTTTATCACGACGATCTCAACCCCCTGACGCGGCCGATTTATTTCCATCGCTTCATCGACCATGCCGTGGCGCATGGCCTGCAATTTCTTGGCGACGCCATGTTTAACGAAATGCAGCCGGACGATTACCAGCCGGCAGTTCTGACTGCTCTTCGCGAGCTCGATAACGATATCCTGGCCCGTGAGCAATATCTCGACTTCCTTATGTGCCGACGTTTTCGTCGCACGCTTCTTTGCCGCCGCGAGGTTTCATTGGATCACAAGACTCAGCCCAGCGTGATCGCTGGATTTTACTGCGCTTCCGAGGCTCATCCGACATCGCCGGTACCCAATATCTCGTCTAACGACACGGAAGAATTCCGAACCCGAAAGGGAGCGTCGGTTCAAGCAAATCGCCCGCTGGCCAAAGCCGCCTTGCTTCACTTGAGTCAATCCTGGCCGCAAGCAATCCCTTTTCCAGAATTGCTGGCATCAGCGCGCCGCCTCGTCCCCTCTGAAAAAGACGAAAATGAAAATGCCGCCGCGCTCTGCGAGCTGTTGTTGCGTGCGTTCGCCGCTGGCGTGATCGAGCTGCACGTCTGGGCGCCGCGTTTTGTGAGTGAGGTAAGCGAACATCCGCTCGCCAGTCCTGTCGCCCGCCATCAAAACCGGCGGATGAAAAGGATAACCACGCTGCGGCACACAGGGCTTGAACTCAATGACGCACTCAGCCGCAATCTTCTCAACTTTCTCGATGGCACGCGCGACTTCGCCACGCTGGTGGAAGCTCTCGCCGAGCTCGTGCAAGCGGGCGACGCTACTCTCGATTCGGAAGGAGAGGCAGTAACTGAACCCGCGCAAATCCGAAAGATTATCGCAGCGGAACTTCCTCTAGCGCTCAAAGGTCTTGCCCGCTCCGCGGTCCTAGTCGGTTAGCGCTGCACGACCAGGAAACCGGCTCGCAGCAGGCGACGGACGAGCGGCAGTCCGGCATTTGCCCCTGTCGCTAAATCGACCTCGTCGTTTTTTGAAACATCCGAAACCAATTCGCGCACAGTTCGCGTGCCGTTGCACCGCGACAACAACACCAGCACGCGCGCGTCGATCGCGGCGCGATGCTCGATGCCGTGCGCCGGCTTAAGAACCAGCGACTGACTCATCCATCCATCTTCTGCAGCCACCAGTTTTTGCTCGAGCACGTGGTCCGCGTTAATTCTAACCCTGGCGTCGAGCAACTCCTCATCGTCATTCAAGCCCGCTAAGAAATCCTCCGCCGCGAAGACTCTTTGGAGCTGCTCACCGACATCAGTCTCAACCGCGGCTCCAGACAGCTCCTCGCAATGAATCCAATTTCGAGAGGCCGCACGCTTGCGGAGAATGGCCGCACCAAGAGCGAGCTTAACAAATCCTTGGTCCCGATAGAACTCTACCCACTGGTCGAGGAGCTCTGCATACAGTGGACTGCCGAGCCCTTCGCTTTGACGCAATGAGTGCGCTGCGTAGTTGAGTGGGTCTTCGCTCGTGGCCCGCAACAACCAGAAGTCACAGCCGCTTGCTTTCACCCAGGCGCAGGGACGCGAAGTCCAGTCCTCGTCATTCTGGTGATGCCAGCTGATGAGGCTAACCATAACACCGCCTTCGGAAAGACGCGCTGGCGATTCTCGCAAAATAACCTCAGAAACGCTGTCACCTTCAAGGCCCGCATTTTGAAACATGAGTCGTGATTGCGGAGAAATAATGAAGGGCGGATTCGAGATGATGAGATCGAATTTTTCGTCGGCAATGGGCTCGAAAAAGCTTCCCTCCACGAATGACACGTTGTGGATTCCGTTCAGCCGCGCGTTCATCGCAGCGAAGTTGAGCGCCCGTCGGTTGACGTCTGTCGCCACGACATGGTCGGCGTGAGATGCGGCGAGAAGCCCGTGAATGCCAGCACCGGTCCCGAGATCGAGAGCCTTCTCCACTTGTTTTCGAATCGTTAGCCTGGTGAGTGAAATGGATGATGCCGATGTTCCACTCATCACAAAATCGGCCGGCAGACTTTCGCCCTCCGCAGGAAGAAAATCGCTCAAAAGAAAAAGTTCCCGCCACGGGCGTAAACAAGCGCGCGCGCGTATGCCATCTGCGACATCTACGAGCAGGCCGCTCTCGATCGCGCAATTTACTCCCTCGTCTGATAATGCCGCCTGCGCGCTCTCCACCGTTACCGCCATGCCCAAAACGAAAAGGCGTAGCAGTGTATGGAACGGTGAGGCTTGCGCCGTTCGGCGAATCGCACAGGCCACATCGATATTGCGGTCGCTCTTGCCTTCGAGGACTTCGCCCACCGCCTTTTCAGTGAAACCCGCCGCTCGCAGGCGTTCGCGAAGAAAAGAAAAGTCGTCAGGCTGCTCCGGCCGAAAAGGACCTGTCCCGATTGGTAAGCTGGGTCGCACCGATTCGCGAATCACGCGGCCATCAGTGCCTGGATCGTGCCCTGATGTGTTTTTCGAAATTCATCATCGATGTCGTAGGGCACGTCGCTTGCGATCGCCAGCACTTCAGGTTTCGCTCGTAACGAGTAAAATTCTCGAGTTGTTGGCTCGCCGCTGGTTGCGTCGAGCCAGCTTTCCTGCAGCGGCAAGGCCAGCAAAAGCGGAACGTCCGTACCAAATTGAGATTCCACGAATTGAGTCCAAAACGCCAACGTTTCCCGGGTAAGCCCACTTGCGGCCGGCAGGCGAATCTGCCCCGGAGTCAAATCGGTTTTGGCCTCGCGGGTTCCATCAGGAAGACAGCGGGCCAGGCGGGTACAAACGTAATAGGTAATCCGGAAAAGCTTTTCTTGCGCATCTGCCAGACCAAGTTGACCGATGAAGGCCATTCCTTTGACGTCCTCTTGTGAAGGAGAGGCGCTACCGAGCGATTGCCGCAGCCCAGAAAGCGTTTGTCGGATAATGTCGCGAACCTCTTCAGCCGAGCTGGTACTCTTACAGCGTCTTTCCACCTCCTCGAGAGCTGGCAGGACGGTCATTAATGCCCAGGCGAGTGGAACATTGAGGCAATGGGTACATGCAATCATCGGGTATTTTGTGCGGTTTTTCCCATCCCGAGAGGACCACATTCGACCCAGCAAGAACGCATTTCCGCGTTTCCAGACAATGATGTGTTTGAATTCCGGCAGGCGTTCATTGTCACGCAGTTTGTCCCAGTCTCCGGAATCAATCTGGCCACCAATGCCATCCACATACAGAACCTGTTTCGCCAGCAGCAAGCTTTCGGTCTCCAAACCAATATCATCAATATGATCATCCCAGCCGGGGTGTTTTCCGTAGGCGCCGAGATAAATGGCTGGTTTGGTCTTGCGAGAAAACATTCCTTCGTTCTCGCGGAGAAATTTCTTCAGGAACCGGCTCATCTTACTGCGCAAGGCTGAGTGTCTCCCGCGTGGGCCATTGCGCGATCGGCGTTACCGCCTGTTCCAGCTGCACATTGAGAATGGCAACGCCGTAGGAATCATCCATCTTTATTTCCCAATTGATTCCGTCCTGCGCGGCGACCGAGGCCTTACTCAGCAGGCGCAACGCGCTCCAGTTGTTTCCTTCATCGACTTCTTTCTTCTGATCGCCAATCCAGGAGTGGAAATGGAAAACCGTGTCAAGCGGCAGGCGATCGATCAGAAGCCTGCCATCGCCGACCCTCACTCTGCCTTGTTTTCCAAGGTTGCCAGTGGCATGCCCTGTCGATGTCGGTGTGCCGGCTCGCAGTTCATACATGAACGCGGGGATTTTGGGAGTGGGTGCAGGCATCAGGTGGGTGACTGGGTCCGGCGTCGGCGGAACTGTTGGAGTAGGTAGAGGCCCCGCCGGCATCGAAATACGACAGGTAGAAATTCGGTCTCCCGCGACCAAGCCACGCAGCACCGGATCAAGGAGCGCTAGGCGTTTGTCGAAGGCTTCGAGAGGAGCTCTGGATTCTGGTCGGATTTTCCCAAATGTCTCCGAATGCAGGTCGCGGTGGATTGTCGCTACAAGTTTGGCCGCAGCCTTCACCTTATCGCCAGTAAGCGCAGCTTCTTCGGGAGGCCAGACAAGCGGAAAATGAATTAAAGGTAAGAGCGCTTCTCTTGCTTGCTTGAGATAAGCTGCGCAACATTCATCGATCTGGTGCGTCTCCGCGTAGTCCAGCCAATAGGCACACACGGTCGCGGATTCCTTCTTCTGTTTTCCTTGATACTCAAGGACCTCTTTGCGCGCTCTGGAGACATCCTCAATGAGTTTCTTCAACGCCGCCCAATCGGTCCCGATCAAGCGATCGAACTGGGTTGTCTGGCGCGCTGTCTTTAAGCTGCGAGAATAAAGATCGGCACGGACGGCATACACGGGACCTTTCCTCGCGTAATCTTCAATGTACGTTTCGTCGACCCTCTTCAATTCCGCGATATCCAGTCCCTGAAGCTCAGACTGACTTTCCTTTGACAATGCGTTAAGCCGCTCCTGAATTTCCTTCAATAGCGGCGACGGCTTGGTGATTTTGGTTTCTGGCAAGACCGTTGCCGCAAGCATGTTGTCGATCATCACCTTGATTGTTGTCGATGCCTGCTTTCGTTCCTTGATGATGAGTTCGTAGGCGGAAACGAGCGAGACCGGGCCGTTTTTGAACAGATCAGCTTTCGTTGCCGACTGCAGTTTCTCATTCAGGAGCACGGTCATTTTTTCGAACTCCTTATGCGGCGTTTCCAACAGCGGATCGAGCTGCTGCAACCTCCCTTGCGTATTTGCGGCCTGGATCAGGTCCTGTTCCTTGGGCTCGAATTGGCCCTTTAAGAAATCAACAAGCTCGCGAATAAGGTTCCAGTTTGTTTCTGTTCCAGCAAGCGACCGTTGTATGCTGTGGCGAAAGTGTTCGATCCCAACGTCGAGCGACTTGTTGTAGCCTTCCTTATCACTCAACAACGTCCTGCCACCGCTCATCCACGTGCCGGGCCACTTCTTGGCGCCGTCACCTTTGGTGTAGGTCCAGTCACCCACCTCGACTAATCCCGGATCGTAGGCATGATCCACCACGTACTTCTGCAGCGGTGGAATGATTTGATCCGGCGTGGCAATTGTGCTGTCCAGGAACTGCTGGCGCTTCACCAGCCCGGATTCAATCTGGATAAGGCTTAGCAATGCATCGGCTTCTGATTGAAGGTCAGCAGCGGAAATGGCTGTTACCGGCACAGTCATTTTCTGACGGGTGGCTTCAAGAAGTGGTTTAACAACGCTGCCTTCAAATACGATCCGCTGGGCTTGTTTTCGTTCAGCGTCGAAGTTCCCCACGAACCGGTAAAACGGCCGAAAGACCGCCGATATCTGCAAAGGTTTTTCGGTCAAATCACGCAAAGCCGAGTGAAAGTTCACCAGGCTCTTTCCTCCGCCGTCAAAAAGATTCTTGGTTTGACTTCGTTCCCCGCGACCCACGGGTAGATCGCCATTGTAGGTATAACCGGCATCACTCTTCGTCACGATGGGCATCCACTCGTGGTCTTCGCTCCAACCTTCCCCGGCGCGCAGCCAGTAACCACTTTGCCGTCCTATGCTCTCCTTCATTCTGGAATATCCAAACCAGGAAAAGAGAAGCAGCACTGCCATGGCCAGGAGGCCCGCACCAAAGAGGGCGAGAGCCCGGCGCCGAAGCAATTTCTTGGTATCACTGGCGCGCGTAACCAGGCCCCACTCGCGAAAGATTTTTTCGACGAACAGGTCCCGTAAAAAGAACGAGATCTCACGCTCCCAGGCCCGGCCGCTTGGAAGTTCCTCGACCGCTACACCCATCGCCTGCGCCAGTTCCTGGTCGAGTTCCGCTCCTTCACGCAACGAGGAAGTAAAATAAATGCCGCGCAAAAACAGCGGCTTGGCCGACCATTCACCCGCAACAAAAATCGTCGACAAATACTGGCGAAGATTGGCCGAGATGAGCGAGAGGCTGTTGGGAAAGGCATAAAGACGATCTACCTCTTCGACGCGGCGATTGTTCGGGTCTTTGGCAACAGGATCTTCCAGCAAGCCCAGCCTTCGTCGGCGTAATCGCTCGACCACACTAGCTAAATGTTGGTCCACCAGCTCCGGGCGGAAAGCCGCGTCCAGTGGATCTGGATTTGACCAGCCCAGCATCTGCCGCTGCGCGTGTGGATCATCGACGTCTTCGAAAAACTCCCGAAATCCATTCAGCAGGTCACACTTTGAAATAACCACGTAGACCGGGAAACGAATGTCGAGCTCGCGCTGAATGTTGTCGAGTTGTCGCGCGATCGTTCCGGCACGTTCCTGGATTCGTTTGGGCGGATCCTTAATCAGACTATCGGCCGGGATAACTAACAAGAGGCCGTTAATAGGACAAAGCGGCCTGTTTTTTCGGAGAAGACCGAGAAACTCCTTCCACTCGCTTGTCGTGCCGGGGACAACCTCCTCGAACAAAAGACGACCAGCCGTATCCAGGATGACGGCAGAATTTGTGAACCACCAGTTCATGTTGATGGTGCCGCCAACGCCCTGGAACTCGTCCTGCATCCCAGGAGGAAATCCGATCTCGCTACGTCTGATGGCCTCGGACTTACCGGCGGCCGGTTCTCCAATGACTGTATACCAAGGTAGCTTGTAGATATCCTTGCCAACGGATCGGAACTTCTCGATCCCTTCCTGAAAACGTTTCCTTAGAGCATCGAGACGCGCCCGGCGCCCCGGATCGCTAATACCATGCGGTGTAGCTAGAGTATTCTGTTCCAGTCCACCAGTAAGGGCCGCTTGTTGCCGCTCCCGGCGCGCCTTCAAGACATAGGCGTAAATACCGAGACTTATGATTACGAGGAGCAGGCCAATGGCGACAATCAGCGCGATAATCGGGCTAAAGGCCAGACCTACACCGATTAGAGAGAGAGCCGATACAATGTAGATGCTATTCCTAAGCCACGTCGGAAAATTGACGAAGGAGGTAATTAAAGAGAGAAGCTCGTTAATCATCGGTGGTCGCCCGAAATTTATCGCCCTAAGTCATGACGCAGAATCTCATGTAGAGATTGAGCCAAACCTACCGAGCCGACCTTGAAGAGGTAAAAGTTCACCGCCAGAACAACGAGACACAAAGCAAGAAAGATGAGAACAATGGCTCCGATCTTTATCGTCGGTTTCTCAATTAGGTTGCGCGTGTCGAGGTATTGGTACGCCTCCGGGCAGATTCGCGCCGCGGGGTCTGGCTCCATCGCGCCGGCAATGCGCCGCGCAATCGTTTCCATCTTCTTGCGCAGATACTCCGGCTGAGTGGCATACCATCCAGTAAAGCCCACTCCCATGCAGACATAAAAAATGACGAGCCGCTCGGTCGCTTCTGGACTGGAATCGTTCAGAGTTTCATCGAGAAAATCAAAGAACTTCTCATCGCCGGCCAGTTCGTTCTCCTTGTAAGCGAGCCGATCCTGGTGCCACTGCGCGGCACAACTGAGCCTGCTCTCCGCGATCATTGAATCGACGAAGAAAATGGTTGGCATCTCCAACTTCTTCACCTGCAGTGCGAGCAAAGGATTCGCCTGCGCGTTCTTGTTTATCGATTCGAGATGTCCTAGGATCGTCGCCCTCAAACTACTGAACTCGATCTTTTCGCCACCCGCCTTGCGCGCGATGCGGCTGAGCATGCAAATGTACTGAAAGAGCGGTTCGTAAAGATCCAACAAGGTCACAGGCAGATTACTTCGCGCCTTCGCCTGCCGTCGCCGGCACCGTCATGTAGAGGTTTGCGTCAAAATCGGAAGCCGCTTCATCGGGCCAGCGCATAACGGCAGCTTTCTCCGCTTGGATTTGCTCCCAGGCGCGCGTGGAGCTACTTCGCAGCAACCTGAAGTAATGCAGCCCGGCCTTAGCCGGCAGCTCCAGAGGAACGAAACGTTCCTCCTTCAGCAAGACACCGCGAATGGCGCGGGACGCCATGCTCTTCGGCATGATCTTAAATTCGTCCGGGTTCTCTACCAACTGTGCCAAGGCGCGCGGGTCCTCCTTTGTTTCGATCCCAAGGAAATAGTCGTTAGGTATGGTGAAATGTTTTTCTTCGAAGACTGCGGTATAGAGTCCGGCTACCTTGGTAAAGGGAACCTTCATAAACATGGGCGCGACCGCACCCCGCAGCAGTGAACGAATTTTTGAACTAAGCTCACCAAAGACCAGGTAAGGGTTATCGTGATCGTAAGCGGGAACATCAAAGACGTCACGGTCTGGATGTAAGGCGGTTAGTTCTCCGAGTAGCTCGCGCAGCTCCAGATACATGAAAAATGGTGGCACATTGGCAGCTTCTGCGAGCGACGGCAGGCGAGCGCTGAAGCGGTTGAGCGTACGCAATCTCAGCATTTGCTCAAACAGGACGCCGCGCAAATTCTCCAGGCTAAAACCACCGCGGGTGAGTTGCACAACAAGCTCCTTCCGGCTGGCTTCGACCTGGCTGGCAAGATCCCGTACTAGTTCTTTGAGGACGGGAGAACCATTTAAGATAAGACAAGGCCCGGTGTATTCGGAATCCTGCCGCGGCATTCCGACGTCCTGACCTGTCGCTCGAACGACACGCAGAAGCGGGATCACTTCCAGATCGGAAGGATCTTCATTCTCGAGAAGCAAACGTGCGTTGATCCGCCGCATCAGAATCGGTTTGCGATTTTCCCCGGTATTTTCATCTGCACATTCCACTTCATTCAGGCGATAAAGCACCTTGATCCGCGAGTCTACCTCCTGCCCGGGGGCGACCGCGTTCGCGCGCGAGTCGAACCAAAGCGGAACGCCAAGAGAAACGTTTAAGGCTCCTCCGCTGCTCGCAAACGCCTGCTTGATATCGATGGAGGGCAGCTCGGCCTCGGCCGGATAATTCACCTCAATTCCGCTCGGCATAATGGCACGTAACCGATCGAAACGGAGACGCATGTTCTCCAGCTCGTCGGTATTGAGCCGAGCTTCGATGACACCGTAAGGATACGCCCAAACCAGCCGGCGTTCGGCGGACAGGTTGTCCACCTGCGCCTTCTGATTTCGCTGCAGGTGGTGTTGCTGAAGGAACAAGCCTTCATGCCAGTGTATTTGAGCTGCCATTTATTCTTCTGACGTCTTGGCGGCATCAGTCCCCAGAACGAGTTTCTCGGTATATTTTTTGATCGCGTCGAGAATTTCTCTTTCCATCGCAGCCTCGTTCATTTCGCCAAAAACCGCACTGTATTTTCGCCAGCATTTTTTCTCAATACTTTCAAAAACACCAGGCTCCGCTTCCGCCTGCTTTCGAATCGCATCCGGCGACAAACGATTGAGAAACTTTTGGCTGTGAATTTCGCCAACCGTGCCCATCGCAGCCATCAGACCGGAAACAAGCTTGCGCGTCTTGTTAACCAACTGTTTGATCTGCTCGGTCGAAACCTCCGAATCACCCGTTAGGTACGGCCCGAGAGTCTTGCGAAAATCGGTGTGCTTCCCGGTCTCGTGACGAATGAGCGACTTGGGCGCGATACTCTTCCAAACCTGCCAGACTAACTGATCGAGGCTCCAGACGAATTCAATCAGAACATCGAGGATGCGAAGAGCGCGTGCTTGGTCAAGATGCTTTCCTGGGGCAAGTTTCTGCAGGCGTTCCCGCAGCTCTTCCGAAATATCGGCGGTTGCTCCGTTGCCAGCGGGAAGAAGACCGGCCGCCACAAATTGCGCAACAATCGATTCCCTTTCATTTGGCGGCATCGCTTGCATCAAACCGATTACGCGTTCAACGAGAACGGCCGGTTCCTCCGGCACAGTTGCTGGGCCAGTCTTGTGCCTATCGGCACCGTTTTGCTTGCCGGACTCTGGCACCGGAAATTCCATCGCGAGCGCTTCGATGCATTCCTTGCGTTGTCCAAGCGCGACGGTTTTCAGAGCCTGCTCTACCTCATCGCGCAGGGTCCGCTCGCGTGTTTCAGGCGAATCATCGGCGAAGCTGGCTTGCACCAATCGCAAACGGGCGGCAAGTCTGGCAGCCCATTCCGTCGCCCTGACCGGCGTACCTTTCATGATCTGACCCTAAAGCGAAAGCATACCGAATTGCAATGCCGATCTGTCCGGCTACACATGAGGAACGGCAAAAAGGCTTTCATTCCCGAAGGTGCACAACGAATATTTAATGGACATGGCATCTCCTCCTGGAAAAGAACCTGCCGACCAGTTTCAGAAAGGCTAT
>Ga0193729_1000970_pt1 | contig 14883 bp, 15 predicted proteins | sample U1c2metaG_FD_143036 | JGI IMG/M metagenome (GOLD analysis project Ga0193729, IMG submission 143036) | Soil microbial communities from a riparian zone of the East river system, Colorado, United States - U1c2 | ecosystem: Environmental > Terrestrial > Soil > Riparian zone | place: USA: East River...
TGTGAAAAACTGCGCCGGTGGGCGCGTGGTCGCCGATTTTTTGCGCAACCTGCAAGAATCCGAGCGGAGTTGTCATTCTGCCCCAATTATCGCCGAGGCCAAACTTCGAGGTCGAAACGGGATAGGTCGCCACCTTGGCGCCGTTTTGCAAGAGCATTAATTTTTGGTCGCGCACACTAATGATGATGCGATCCGAATTGTCGGGCGCGATGGCGGCAGGAAGCGCGGACGGGCAAAGGCAAACCGCGAAAACGACCGCCGAAAAACGAAACATCGGCGCCTTCTTACTCGAAATCGACATTCTTGTCACGCGGGAATTGTGGCGGCGGCACGGGAACCGCCAAAGTTGATTCTTGGCCACCAGGGCGCAAGCGAGGAGAGCGCGACATAGAGAAAGCCACTCTGGAACATGAGCAGAAACGGTACCGAAATGAATTGTCGATGTGCGATTGCGAACCAGATGAAGTAGCTGAAATAAATCGCAAAGGCCAGCTCCGCGATGGGCAAGGCGGATTTGAGCGGCCGGTATTTGCAGGCTCGCCACGGCTGCGATTTACGTTCGATCCCGTACTTGGGCGTGCGCGTGAAATCGGATTTGTGATTAAAGAGCGCTTCCAGCACGGCGCGGGCATTGTTGAGTGAGAGGCCGATGCCGAGCGCGAGCAAACAGGGCAGGAAAAGAATTTCTTTCATCCAGGTGCGCGGATGCAGCTCACGTTGCGCGCAAATATAGAATGCCGCCACCGACACCGAGGCGGCGAGGAAAATCGGGACGTCGATTAAAAGCGTGCGCAGCCAGCCGGCTTGCGGCCCGACAGAAGGATGCAGGAGCACGCATAAACAAGCAAGAAGCAGATAGGCGAAGTTCGACATTAAGTGACCTGTGGCCTCAAGTTTAATCGGAAACGGCAACTTGCTCCGCCAAATGGTGGGCAGGAGTTTCTTGCACGTCTGGACGGAGCCCTTGGTCCAGCGATGTTGTTGCGATTTGAAACCGTTCATGTCCACCGGCAATTCCGCCGGGGTCACCACATCAGGGAGAAAAATAAATTTCCAGCCCACGAGCTGCGCGCGATAGCTCAGATCAAGATCTTCGGTGAGCGTGTCATGCTGCCAGCCGCCCGCTTCCTCGATGCACGAGCGCCGCCAAAGGCCGGCTGTCCCGTTGAAATTAAAAAAGCGTCCGCTCCGGCTGCGCGCGGTTTGTTCAAGCAAAAGATGTCCGTCCAGAAACATCGCCTGTGCGCGTGTGAGTAATGAATAGCTCCGATTCAAATGCCCCCAGCGCGTCTGGATCATGCCGACTCTCGGATCGGTGAAAAAATCAATCGTGCGCTTGAGCAAGTCCGGCTGCGGAACAAAATCAGCGTCGAGAATACAGACAAACTCGCCTTCCGCGGAGTCGAGTCCGACAGCGAGCGCACCCGCCTTGAAACCAGTGCGATCGACGCGATGAATGAGCTGGACGTTGAAGCCGCGACAGCGCAGTTCGTCCGCGCATGAGGAGGTGATCTCACGCGTATCGTCGGTCGAATCATCCAACACCTGAATCTGGAGAAGTTTTCTCGGATAATCCAATTCGCTGACCGAGCGCAGCAAACGCTCGACCACGTAGACTTCGTTAAAAATCGGCAACTGCATCGTCACCTTCGGCAGTTGGTCAAAGCGCCGGGCCGGGACCAGCTCGCGCCTTCTGTTTTTGAGAAAAAGATAAATGATGAAGTAGCGATGGACGCCGTAGGCGGAAAGACCGATGAGCACACTCAGATAGCAGATCGTCCAGATAACGTGACCGAGGCTTCCTTGCATGGTGCTTCCAGGCGTGCCTTTGGTTAAGGCAGCGAGGGCGACATGATGACGTTTCCGTCGCGGGCGTCAAATCAAAAAATGCCTCTGACGGTGAACAGATTTCAGCCCGAACGCTTTCGGGACTGCTCGCAACCCTGAACAGCGCCCGCGCTTCGCCGATGGAAATCGCGACGCGTTATTAACCATCAACCTGCAGTCGCTTCGCTCTGCAAAGCGCGACACAGAGGCATGTAAGCACATCCGCGTCGCGTCGCCCGGATGGCGACGGCTACAAGGCTCGCAATCTATTCAGCATTTGCTTGCCTGAGGCGGGGAGCGGGTTAATTGGTGATAAGCTGCTTTTCGCGGCCCAACGGATGCAATTGCGGAGATTTAAGAAATGGAAACGCGCCCGTTTCCAGCGCTTTAATATCGTCTTTCCCATCCTTCTGGCCGGATGGGTGCCGTCGATCTTAACCCTCGTCGTTTCCTACACCATCCTGACAAAAACCCTTGAATCGAAAATCCTGCGCGATCGGCAGACCTTTATTCAATTGATCGGCCATCTCGTGGGCGACGACCTGGGCCGGACCGGCGGCATCATTGAGTATTATCAGACGCTGCCGGAGGTGGCGAAAATCTTGAGCGCATCCAATCCTCCAGCCCTCGCTCAGCAATGGCTCAGCGCAGCATTTTATTCCCAGCCGCGCATCGATGGAATGTTCGTCACGGGGCCCGACGGCCATCTGATCGCGTCGCTTCCCTCCAGTCCGCAGATGTTGGGCAAGGATTTTGGGTCCGACCTCTGGAGAGACCAGGCGCGGGCGTCGAACGGCGCCTTTGTCTCAGCTGTGCATCCTCGTCTGGCAGATAAACGCATGGCGACCGATATCGTGGGCGCGGTCCGGGCGCCGGATGGGACTGTTGCCGGATATTTCGGAGTCTCTGTGTTAGTGGAAAGAATCGGGCGCCGTTTGTCGATGATTGAGTTTGCCGACCAGTCGTTTTGCCAAGTGCTTGATCAAAACGGCACTGCGCTTTTTGCCAATGGTTTCCAGCCAAATCTCAGCGCCGTTTCTCCCACGGGAGAAATCCTGATGAAGGAGATCGGCAAGAGCAGAAGCGGGCATTTTGAGCGGCACGGCAATCTCTATTCTTTCAGCCCGGTGGAATCAACCGGTTGGGTGGCGGTCGTGGTGCAGCCCAAAGCCGTTGCCTACAAGCCGGTGCACGATCTTCTCGGGCGAATGCTTGTCCTGGCGCTCTGGTTGATCGCGCTCACCTCCATTTTCGCCTCGCTCGCCAGCAGGTTTTACCGGCGTCAGACCGAGGCGACGCGGCGGATCGAGCGGGAAGTTATCTTCAACGAAAAAATTCTCGCGAACATGCCCAGCGGCATCGCTTTTGTCGATCCGGTTTCGCGTCGTTTTCTTCAAGCGAACGGGGCTTTCGCGCAGATGGCACGGCGTTTTGGAAATCTGCCGCCGGAACGCGATATTGCGGAGGCGACTTACGACGAAGTGAAGATCGCTCCGGCGGGAGCGATCGAAAAAGTGCTCGCTTTTGGAACGCCGTTTCAACTGGTCGAGCAGCCGCTCAAAGATAATGCGGGCATGACGCATTTCGTGAACATCAACCTGCTCCGGTTGCAGGGCTCGCAGCAAAGCGTGCAAGGCGTGCTTTATCTCGTCGAAGACAAGACGCGCGACGTGACGCTGCGCCAGGAACTCGTGGGCGCAAATGCGGCCAAGGACCAATTTCTCGCCCTGCTCTCCCATGAGTTACGCAATCCCCTCTCGCCCGTCATCGCCATGGTTGGGGAATTGGAAGCGAGCATTCCCGATTCGCCGCCGGTTCGGCAGGCGCTCGAAGTCATCCGGCGCAATGTCGAACTGGAAGCGCGCTTGATTGACGATTTGCTCGACGTAACGCGGATCGCAAGAGGGAAGCTGCAATTAAGCTTCGAGATTATTTGTGTGCACGAAATCCTGCAGCGGGCCTACGAAATTTGCCGGGAAGAGATCGCCGGCAAGCGTCTCCAGGCGGAATTTCGACTCCGCGCCGAGCGCGCGCATGTCGAAGGAGATCCGGCCCGTCTGCAGCAAGTCTTTTGGAATCTCATCAAGAACAGCGTGAAATTCACGCCGGCCCAGGGCCGCATCGTGATCGAAACGCGCAACCCGGCGCCGGAAGAGATTGAAATTCAAATTACCGATACTGGCATTGGTATCGAGCCAGAAAAGATCGATAAAATCTTCAACGCCTTCGAGCAAGGCCAAAGCTCGATTACGCGCCGCTTTGGCGGACTCGGTCTGGGTCTTGCTATCTCCAGAGCTATGGTGAACGCGCATGGCGGAAAAATCCGCGTGGAAAGTCCGGGCAAGGATCGCGGTTCGACTTTTACGCTAAACTTGAAGACTGCGCCTGCTCCGGTGCACGCGCAAACTGGAGACGGCGAGCATCCCGCCGCCGACGCGCAAAAGAAGTTCGTCGCATCGCGTCCGCGACGCGTTCTCGTCGTGGATGATCATCACGATACCTGCACGGGGATGAAAATGATGCTCGAGCGCCGCGGCTACCAGATTACCCTGGCCCATTCCGCTGAGCAGGCCGTGGAAAAAGCGCGCATGCAAGATTTCGATTTGCTTATCAGCGACATCGGGTTGCCGGACCGAAGCGGTTACGATCTCATGCGCGAACTGCGAAACAGCAAAGGCCTGCTCGGAATCGCCCTTAGCGGCTTCGGCATGGAGCACGATGTGAGCAAGGCGCGAGCGGCCGGCTTCTCGGAACATCTGACCAAGCCAATCAATTTTGAGCGGCTGGAAGAGGCCATCCAAAATCTGCTCAAGCCGATTTCCCAATCGTAACCTCAACCGACTGGACGGCCGCGATTACTGGCCGTTGTGGCTCTCCGCCGTCGCGTTCTCTTTCCGTTCGGAAGCTTCTTTCAATTCCCGCGAAAGTTTTTCGACTCGCTGGCGCATGATCTTGCCAGCCTTAAACTTCACCGTGGCTCGGGGTGGAATTACGAAACTGCTGCCTGGCTGATTTGGATTGCGTCCCACCCGCGGCTTGGTCAGCCGTGGCTGAAAAACACCAAAGTTACGCAACTCGACGGCGACGTTATTGGCCAGACTGTCGGTGATTTTATCGAGCGTTCGCTGGACCACGTCGAAAACTTCGTGTTGCACCATTCCTGTTTGGTTGCTGATGGCGACAACAATGTCGCGTTTGGTTAGCTTTGCCATATGTACTTAATATAATCGCTCCACGCAGCCGGAGCGGCGGCCAAATTTTTGAGAAAAGGGAACTTCAACTTCTTACCAGCTTAACCTCCTCCCAAAGAAGACTAAACGCAATGGCCGGCTTCCCTGACGAGCGAAAATCAGTGAACTGGGGCCAGCCGCCCAAAGATGCGATTCAGACGGTGGCGGAACACAGTTTGGCCGGCTAGGGCCTTCCGTTGCGCTTTGAGCTGACCCTGCACCACGCCGAGCTTCGTGAACACAGCATTCCAATCCATCTCCAGCCGGCGGATTTCGTCGTTCGATAGTTCCCGGACGCCACGCACGGAAGAACCGCGCTGTAACACATTCATCAGTTTGCCCGACAGCTCGCCAAGAATGTTCAGCCTATTGAAAACATGTTCCGTCTCTTGCAAGAGATGCGAGCGAATTTCGGTAAACTGGCGCTCCTGCTCGGCCGAAATGATTGGCTTCGCCTTGTCCAGCCCGTAGGTAATGAAGTCATGCAGCTTCTTCCAGTTATCCAGCTGGAGCGTGAGCAGGCGAAGCTTGGTTTCGAGCTCTTGGTCTCTCATGGTTGCGATTCTTGCGACTGTTCGGGCGGCGCGCCGACGAGTTCGAGCGTCTCGTCGAATTTCTGCAGGTTATCGATCAACAGATGTGCCCACGGGCGATCAACTGTTTCCACCTGGCTAATGATTCCTTCCTCAAAATAAAACCGCCCTTGCCGCCACCGGAAAATTTCCGCCACCGCCGCTTCGCCTTCGAGCGATCCGAAGACCGCGTGACGTATCGATCCGTGATGCAGATAAATTTCGCTGTTGCCCCGACCGGACTTGAACGTAAAACGTCCGCTCCGCTGGCTCAAACAGCTCATCTGTAGAATTTCCGCGGCTGAGAATTGATTCAGATTACCGATGAGCGAATGACAAGGATCGATCCCCTCGGCCGCGGTCGCCGCTTGCCTTCCGAGCGACCGCACAAAACTCTTGAGGAGTAGCTCCATCCGGCGCTTGCTTTGCTCGCTCAAGATCAAAGTGATCTCTTGCTGCGCCGCGGTGGCGGCAGCTTCGGCTTCGCCCCGGTCCGGCACCAGGCAAATAATCTTGAGCGAAGGAAAATGCTGCCGGACGTTCGTGGCCTGCTCCAGCGCCAGTTTCGACTCCCCTTCCACGACAAAAGCGTCGAAATTCTCGGCCAGAAGAAACGATACCGCTTCGGAAAGGGTTCGCACAATGCGGCTTTCCACCCCTTCCATCGCATCGAAGATATCCAGCTCCTTGTCTTGAAAGACAGGATCTGCGTTCAGGATGAGGAGCCGGGTTCCCACAATTGCTAAGCGAGCGTGAAACCACGTAGCAGGAAGCTTGCCCGACGCCTCTGGAAACCGTGATCAGCCGTTACTTTCGCCAATCTCCTCGCGGAGGCGGCGCGGCATAGGCGTCTGGCGCAATTTCGTGCGCCGTCCGGAAGTGCACCTTCGCCACCTCGCGCAGCCTCCGCGGCCCGCTCTTTTCCACGAGCTTTTTCGCGGTCTCTTTTACACTGGCCGATACACCTCGCTCCAAGCGCAAACCAAGCTCTTTCCCCCGGCGCTCCAGCCAACCGATAAATGCTTCCCGCGCCAGAATCGAAGCCGCCGCTACCGCGATATCGGATTCCGCCTTCGGCCGCTGTTGAATGTTGATTTCACGCCCATGCTGCAAAAGTGATTGTTTGATGACGCGCGCATCCGCAAATTGATCCGACAATGCGCGCGGACAATCCGGTTTTTTTGCCAGCAGATTTTCAATGACGCGCGCATGCCCCCAGCCGAGCAAACTGTTCAGGTTCCCAAACTTCTCATAAAGCTCGTTATACCGTTCCGGACCGATCAGTACCGTCTCGATCAAACCGCCGGCAGTTTTGCGGATAGTTTGGCCCAGCGTCCGAATACGCGCGTCCGAGCCGATTCGCTTGCTGTCCTGAACGCCCGCGTCCAGAAGCTTGCGCGCGATCCTACGATCGACATACACGCCCGAAATCACCAGCGGTCCAAAAAAATCGCCTTTCCCGCTTTCATCCACGCCGAAATGCGCCTCGAACATCTCCGGCGCATGCACTTCTTCGTAACCCAGTTTCGCTTCACCTAAAATTTTCGGCTCGAGCTCGAACTGCACAAACTCCTCCACGCCTTTGCCCTGCACCAAAACCTTCGGCCCCTTCTCATAAACCGCGATGCTCAACTTGTTCTTTTGTGCGAAGAAAAGCGTGTACTGCTTTAGCGTGAACTGAAAACCGAGTTCCTCGAGCAGCGCGCGAAGTTTCGTCGCCTGCTCCGGCGTCAAGGGGTGCGTGTACGGGTTCATCTAAGCCAGCAGAAAACGCTCAACGTTCAACTTCCAACGCGCAACGTTCAATGATCTTCTGAATTCAACGTCTGCTCGCGAAAACATTCGGAGTTGGACGCTGAGCGCTTGCCACGCCGTGGTCTTGCGAAGGCGGGTTGAGCGTTGCACGTTTCCACCAACCTGATCTCGCCACCAGACTCCCGCAATTTCCGCTCCGCTTTGCTGCGCTGGTATCGCCGTCACGGCCGCGATCTGCCGTGGCGCCGCACTCGCGACCCATACGCCATCCTCGTCTCCGAGTTCATGCTCCAACAAACGCAGGTCGCCACCGTCCTCTCTTATTATAATGAATGGCTGTGCCGATGGAGCGATTTCTCCGCCCTGGCGCGTGCTTCGGAATCGAGCGTGTTACGCGCCTGGCAAGGCCTCGGCTACTACGCACGAGCGCGAAATCTTCACGCTACTGCCAGAATTGTCGTGGACCGATATGGCGGACGTCTTCCGAGAACAATCGCGCGCACACGAACATTGCCGGGCATCGGACGATATTCTGCGCACGCTCTCGCCACCTTCGCCTTCGATGAATCCGTGCCGATCGTCGAAACCAACACCGCTCGCGTCCTGTCCCGGCTTTTCAATTTCCGCACGCCAATCGATTGCACAGCGGGTCGCGAAGCACTCTGGAATTATGCGCAGTCACTCCTGCCCAAGCGCTCCGCCCGCGTTTATAACTCCGCGCTCCTCGATCTCGGCGCGCTCGTCTGCCTTCCACACCAGCCCAAGTGCGCAATTTGTCCCGTGAAGAAATTTTGTCGCCCCAACAACCCGCAAACTCTCCCGATCAAAAAAATCCCGCGGCCGGCAAAAGAACTTATCGAAGCGCGCGCCTTCACTTTCCGTCGCAATCGAATTCTGCTCGAGCAATCAAGCGGCCGCTGGCACGGCATGTGGATTCTCCCGCCGGCGCGGGCAAGATCGGCAATCACCCGCCCAATTTATATGTCGATCTTCCCTTTCACGAACCACCGCATCACCTTGAAAGTTTTCGCGCAGCCGGCACCTCGCACGCGCGCACGGGGGCAAGGGCGTTGGTTCTCAATCGCTCAGCTCGCCTCGATTCCGCTCCCTTCTCCGCATCGCCGGGCGGTCGAGCAACTTCTCGCCAAGCGACCACAAAAGCTTGGCAGCACCCTTGCCGAAGCCTAACTTCGCTTCGCATGAGCCAAATCGAAATGCTGCAGGACGCCCGCTTCGGTTTCACTGGAGAAACATCCTGACCTATGAGAAGCATGACCGGTTACGGCCGCGCCGAGACCGATCACGGCGGGACAAAGTTTAGCGTCGAACTCAATTCCGTGAACCGGAAACAAAGCGACATCGTGGTCAATCTGCCACGCGATCTCGCCGAGCTCGAGCCACGCATTCGCCAGACGATCAACGAAAATATTTCGCGCGGCCGAACCAATGTCGTCGTGACTTTTCACAACGGCCAAAACGGTGCGCGCAACCTCGCGCTCGATGCCGATTTGGCCCGCTCTTATCACGAAGCGATGCGCGCCCTTCAAAAAGAACTCGACGCGCCGGGCGAGATCACGATCAGCACAATTCTCCAGGCGTTTTCCGGAACAAGCAGTGAGCGCAGAAGAAGCATGGCCCGCGATCGATCGCGCGCTCCGCGCCGCCCTCGCCGATTTGATCAAGATGCGTGAACGCGAAGGCAGACATCTGGCCAAAGACCTGATTCACCGGCTAAAAGCGATGCGGAAAAAACTCAAAGAAATCCGCGCACTTCATCCCGAGGTGGTAAAAAGATATCGTACCGCGCTGCTTGATCGCCTGCAAAAGGCCGGTCTACCGATCACAACGAACGACGAACGTTTGCTGAAAGAAATTTCCTTCTTCGCCGACCGCGCCGACATCTCGGAGGAGTTGACGCGCGTGGAAAGTCACCTCGCGCAGTTCGCGCATCATCTTCGCAAGAACGAGCCGGTCGGCCGCACACTCGAATTCATCACCCAGGAAATTTTTCGCGAACTCAATACCCTCGGCGCAAAGGCAAACGATGCTCCCATCTCGCAGCGCGTCGTCGCCTGCAAAGCGGAGCTCGAGAAAATTCGCGAGCAAGTCCAGAACCTTGAATAAACAGTTCGGCCGTCACGGAATTCTTTTCGTCATTTCCGCGCCATCCGGCGCAGGAAAGACGACACTCGTCGAGGCGCTTCGCCAAAGCCCCGATTTTGTTTACTCGGTCTCTTGCACCACGCGGGCGCCACGCGCCGGAGAGATTGAAGGCGAAGATTATCAATTTTTGTCCGCCGCCGATTTTCACGCGCGGGCGAAGGCCCGCGATTTTCTCGAATACGCGCAAGTCCATGGAGATTATTATGGAACGTTGCGCAAACCGTTGCTTTCGAATTTGAAAAACGGCGTCGATGTTTTGATCGACATCGACACCCAAGGCGCAGCCGCCATTCGCAACTGCGACGATCCATTCATTCGCGAGGCGTTGACCGATGTTTTTATTATGCCGCCGGATCTCGACGAACTCCGCCGGCGTCTTATGAAGCGCGGGACGGAAACGGCCGAGCAGATCGACTCGCGACTCGTCACCGCTGCGCGCGAAATGGAATTGTGGCGCGATTATCGCTACACCATCATCAGCCGGTCGGTCGAAGAAGATTTGCAGAAATTCCGGCATATCATGGGCGCGGAACGTTATTTGAGCCGGCGCCTCATCCAGAAGTAACTGTCGATCATTCATGGAAAGAGATTCAAAACGCAGAAGCGAAAGAAGGAGCGCGCGAAAAGTCGTGCGCCTTCGATCAGGCATGAAATCAGTTGTGCTCGGCGTCACCGGATCAATCGCCGCCTACAAATCCGCTGAGCTCGCCAGTGTGCTCGTCAAGCAAGGTCATCAAGTTTTTGTCGTGATGACACAGGACGCGATCGAATTCATTTCACCGCTCACCTTGCAAACGCTTTCCAAAAATCCGGTCACGACCAGCTTCTTCGACGAAAAAGAAAGTTGGCGACCCGGGCACATCGAGCTGGCGGATCGCGCAAACCTGCTCCTTATCGCGCCGGCCACCGCGCACATCATCGCCGAGGTCGCGCATGGTCTTGCGAATCATCCGCTCGCCGCCATCGCGCTCGCCACCCGCGCGCCGATTCTGCTCGCTCCCGCCATGAATGGAAAAATGTGGTCGCACCCGGCCACGTTGGAGAACGTGGAAAAATTGAAATCGCGCGGCGTCGAGTTTATCGGCCCGGAAGAAGGAATGCTCGCCTGCGGTTACGAAGGCCTCGGCCGCCTTTGGAAAGTCGAAGACATCGCCTTTCAGGCGGAATTTATGCTCGCGCGCCAGGAAAATCTGATCGCGTGAGATTTCTCATCACGGCGGGACCGACACGCGAGCCGATCGATCCCGTTCGCTATCTCAGCAATCGCTCATCGGGGAAAATGGCCTACGCCATCGCCGAAGCAACGCTCGAAGCCGGACACGAAGTCGTTTTGGTCTCCGGTCCGGTTCATCTCGATCCGCCGCGCGGCGCGCACTTCATCTCAATCCTGACTGCGGACGAAATGCACGACGCCGTGCATCGATACGTGTGCGATTGCGACGTCCTTGTGATGTGCGCGGCCGTGGCCGATTACAAACCGGCCAAAGTTTCTCCACAGAAAATCAAGAAACGCGAGGAAAACCTCGCGCTCGAGCTAATTCCCACGCGCGACATCCTCTCCTCGTTGCCAAAAAAAGATCGCCAATTTCTCGTCGTTGGTTTCGCCGCGGAAACAAATGACGTTGAAGAAAGCGCGGAAAAAAAACTTCGCGCGAAAAATTGCGACCTGATTGTGGCGAACGACGTGAGCCGCGCAGACTCTGGAATGGAAAGCGACGAGAATGAGGTGACGGTTCTGTTCCAAAGCGGTGAACGACAGAAAATTTCTCGCGCGCCGAAAAAAAATATCGCGCGCGAGCTCCTAAAAATATTTTCAAACATGCGAGAAAAATGTTTGACAAAAAAAATGTGATGATTACTGAACCGCTTGTAAGTGAAGTTGAATTCATCTCGAACTCTTCACAACCCTCCGCATCTGCGGATTGAAAGGGGGGAATAGTCGATGGCAAAAAAACGCAAAAAAGCCGCGAAGAAAAAATCAGCAAAAAGAAAGAGGCATTAACGCCTCAGGCCTGATCACGACCTCGAAGCATTCGAGGTCACAAGTCCAAACCTCAACCCGGGAGGGAAATTTATCTTCCTCCCGGTTTTTTCTTGTAAACGTCACGCTCGGCGCGACCCGATCCGCGCTGCGCGAGCGGCCACAGTGCGCAACGCGCGAACAAAATCTCAATTTGATTTCCGTTGTGCACTTCGTGCTCTTTGTGCGAGGTAGTTTCGCCATGAAGCATTATCTTGACGCGGCCGAGAAAGCTGCGCGTGCCGCGGGCGAAATGCTTCGCCGAAATTTTCAGCGGCCGCTCCGCGTCAATTCTTTGGAAGCGCATGATATCAAACTCGAAATCGACGTGCAGGCTCAGGAATTGATCACACAGTTGCTTCTCAAACAGTTTCCGCAGCACGCGCTTTACGGCGAGGAAGGCATCGTCGGCGATCAATCGAGCAAGCATCAGTGGGTGGTCGATCCGCTCGATGGCACGGTGAATTATTTCTACGGCATTCCGCATTTTTGCGTCTCGATTGCTTTGCGATTCCAGGACGAGATCATCGTCGGCGTAATCTATGATCCCGTGCGCGACGAAATGTGGAGCGGGCAAAAGGGCGAAAGCCCGCGCTTGAACGGACATCACTTTCGCGTGAGCGCGCGCGCCGATCTCGCCGAAGCCGTCATCTCCGTCGGACTTTCCAAAACGGGCGTAACGATCGAGGCCGGCCTGCCGCTTCTGCAACAGATGATTCATCGCGCGCGCAAATGCCGCTTGCTCGGCAGCGCCGCACTCGACATGGCTTATGTGGCCTGCGGACGACTCGACGCTTACATCGAGCAAGGCATTAGCTTGTGGGATATCGCCGCCGGTTGGATTCTGGTTGAGACGGCCGGCGGTACTGTCGATCTGCGGCCGCGCAAAGATATGAAAGACAAATACAGCATCGTCGCCTCCAACGGCGTCATTGATTTGAAACTTTGAAATGATTCGATGCGGAATCGGTTACGACGTACATCGTTTGGCCGAAGATCGACAATTGATCCTCGGCGGAGTTGAAATCCCGCACTCGCACGGACTGGAGGGACATTCCGATGGCGATGTTCTCTCCCATGCAATTGCGGACGCGCTCCTCGGCGCAATCGGCGCCGGCGACATCGGCCAGCATTTTCCAAACACCGACGAATCGATTCGCGGCATCAGCAGCATCAAGATTTTGCAGCGCGTGAGCGAACTGCTTGCCAGAGAAAAAGCGCGTGCCGTGAATGTCGATGCGACCGTGATTTCGGAGGCGCCCAGGATTGCGCCCCATATTCCGGCGATGCGAAAAAAAATTGCGCAGGCAATCGGCGCGACTGAATCACGCATCAGCATCAAGGCGACGACAAACGAACAGCTTGGTGCGATTGGGCGCGGCGAAGGCATCGCCGCGATGGCAATCGCGACCGTGGAGCAGGAGTAAAGGAGTGAGGGAATATTGGAGTAATGATGTGATGCATTACGCTGTTCCACCACTCCGTCATTTTCATTCATAGAAATGGCACTCCGCTTTTTTAATACGTACTCGCGACAACTTGAGGAATTCCGGCCGCGGGATCCGGCAGCGCACGACATCGACATCTACACGTGCGGCCCGACGGTTTACAGCCGCGCGCACATCGGAAATTTTCGCGCCTACATTTTCGAAGATCTGTTACAGCGTCATCTTGAGCTGCGTGGTTACAAGGTGCATCGCGTCGTGAACATCACTGACGTCGATGACAAAACGATCCGAGGCGCGCGCGAGGCTGGAGTTCCGCTCGCAAAATTCACGGCGCAATTCAAGGAAGCGTTCTTCCAAGACATCAAAACCTTGCGGATCAAGCGCGCGGATGAATTTCCCGCTGCGACCGACCAACGTTACATCGACAAGATGATTGAGATGATCGGCACGCTCATCTCGCGCGGCCTGGCCTATCAAGCCGAGGACAAATCAGTTTATTTTCGCATTAATAAATTTCCGGATTACGGGAAGCTCGCCCATTTCGATCTCACCCAATTGCAATCGACTGGCCGGGTGAAGCACGACGAATACGACAAGGAACACATTGGCGACTTCGCACTTTGGAAAGCATGGGATGAAGAGGATGGCGATGTCGGCTGGCAGAGTCCATGGGGCCGCGGCCGTCCCGGCTGGCACATTGAGTGCAGCGCGATGGCAACCGCGCTGCTCGGCGATGAGATCGACATTCACTGCGGCGGCGTCGATAACATTTTCCCGCATCACGAAGCGGAGATCGCACAAAGCGAAGGCTGCACCGGCAAAAAATTCGTGCGTTACTGGCTGCACTGCGCCCATCTGCTTGTCGATGGGCAGAAAATGTCGAAATCGTTGGGCAACTTCTACACGCTTCCCGATGTTCTGGAAAAAGGGTACGCCGGCCGCGAGATTCGTTACGCGTTGGCGCGTGTGCATTATCGGGCGCCGCTCAATTTCACCTGGGATGGAATGAAGGAAGCGCGCGAGTCATTAGGCCGGATTGATGATTGGCTGGTGCGATTGCGCGAATGTAGCGCGAGCGTCCCGCTTGCGAAAACGAAAGGGGAGCAAGCTGGAAGCTTGCCCTACACTTTTGAAGAGGCGCTCGACGATGATCTGAATATTTCCGCAGCACTTGGTTTCTTGTTCGAAATAATTCGTGAGACAAATCGCGCGATGGATCGAAATGAACTCGATGCCGCTTCGGCGAATGCGTGGTTGAATTGGTGGAGGCGCATAGACAGCGTGCTCGATCTTGAGATGGAAAAAGCAGAACTTCCGGCCGAGATCGCGAAGCTGGCGGATGCGCGGTCGCAAGCGAGGCTTGCAAAAGACTGGCGAAAAAGTGATGAATTGCGCGACGAACTGAGCGCTCGCGGTTGGGAAGCGCGCGACACCAAGGACGGCCAGAAAATTACGCGGCGTGCCGGCGTTTAGTTCACGAAAGATGTTTGCGCCCGCTGAATTCCTTAGCCTCGAACATACGGCCCATCCGAAGTTGTTTGAGAACCAGAAGTATGTCTGGGATGCACTCAGACAAATCGCGAGTTATCTACAGTTTCGCTTGAAACCGGCCGTGTTCGGCGAGCTCATCGGGAAACCTTTCATTAGCAGCAATGTGTTTGTCGGGCGTGGGACAATTGTCGAACAAGGAGCAGTTTTGAAAGGGCCGGCCTGGATCGGCGAGAATTGCCACATCCGCAGCGGCTGCTATGTGCGCGAGAATGTAGTGGTGGGCGATGGCGCAGTAATGGGAAATTCGTGCGAGTTCAAGAACTGCATTCTCTTCGATGAGGCAAAGGCGCCGCATTTTAATTACGTGGCGATTCGAT